>JAABUP010005542.1_pt1 | contig 19013 bp, 22 predicted proteins | sample 5559201 | NCBI WGS metagenome assembly JAABUP01 (sample SAMN10711887, study PRJNA513373) | rock metagenome | isolation source: Antarctica rocks | place: Antarctica
CCCCGGCGTGGCCACACCAGCCAGCATCGGTGCGCCGGGCGCGGTAACAGCCGTGAGCGAGCCGCCCGCAACCGCGAGCGCCAACCCGAGGTAAGTGAGGTGACGCAAGGCGAAAGCAGCCACGTGGAGCACGGAGCCTCCCGGCAGATGACGAGGTACTGCATGGTGGTCCTTCCGGTCGGTGGCGCCATCTCGTTCGGTGCGATGGTCCTGACCGGGTCAGCTGCTGGGCTGGCTGAGTTCCCAGCCGTTGCCGTCAGGGTCACTTAACCAGGCGAACCGGCCCCACGGACGGTCGTCGATGTCGGTCACCTCGACGCCCCGTCCCGCGAGCTCCTGACGGGCCCGGTCGATGTCCTCCACGACAAGGTGGAGGCCCTGTGCGCTGCCCGGGACGGCGGGGACACGGGTCAGGTTCGTCCCGATCGCGATGGACGTCGATGACCCGGCCGGGTCAGCTGGACGATGCGGTAGTGCTCGTTGGGGGCGGTGTCGTAGTCGGCCGCGAAGCCGGCCCGGTCGACGTAGAAGTCCTTGGCGGCGTCGACATCGACGACGGGTAGGACGATCACCGAGCTTGTAGTCCATGAGCCCACCACGGCCGCGGGCCGGCCCTGCGCCGACCGCTGACGCAACGGTGGCCGCCATCGAGGACACCCGCGGTCCTCGATCGCGGCGAACCAACACCGGTGGAGGAGCAGAAGAGATCGGCCGCGTCATGAGGATCGACGACGTCACCGGACACGGCCTGGACGGCTGGGGACACCCCGTCCTGGGCGGGCACGCCAGACGGCCCCGACCGCCACGGGGGAGGCGGTGACCGGGACGGAATCGTCAGTCCGGCCAGGCCGAGACCGGACAGTGCAGCCGCAGGCGTCTCGACCGTCCGGTTCGGCAGGGCGGAAGGCGCGTCCCACAGACCAGTGTCTGACCTTTTCAGTACGGTGACCTCATGGTGGTGGGGGACAGAGCCAACGGGGCCAAGCGTGCCCGCAGCGCCTCTACGGCCGCACCCCGGAGAGCACCAGTGCGCGAGACCGGGCCGACCACAGCCCCGCCGGCCCGGAAGCGTCCGGCGCCGCGGAAGCCCAGGCCCGCTGGGCATCTGGTGGGGTATGCGCGGGTGTCGACTGCGGTGCAGGATCCTGCGTTACAACTCGACGCGTTGGGGGTGGCGGGGTGCTGGCGGGTGTTCACCGACCACGCGTCCGGGAGCCGGGAGGACCGGTCGGAGCTGGCGGCGGCGTTGGATTCATTGCGGCGGGGGGACACGCTGGTGGTGTGGCGGTTGGACCGGTTGGGCCGGTCCCTGCCGCATCTGATCGACACGGTGACGGGGTTGGCTGGGCGGGGGGTGGGGTTCTGGTCGGTGACGGAGGCGATCGACACCACGACCGCGGGCGGGCGGTTGGTGTTCCACCTGTTCGGGGCCCTCGCCGAGTTCGAGCGGCAGCTGATCCGGGACCGGACCCTGGCCGGGTTGGCGGCGGCTCGGGCGCGGGGCCGGGTCGGTGGTCGGCCGCGGACGATGACCCCGGCGAAGCTGCGCCTCGCCCGGGCGATGCGCGAACAGACCCCACGGGTCAGCCTGGGCGCGATCGCGGTCGAGCTGGGGCTGGCCAAGTCCACCGTGGCCCGGAATCTCGCTGACGCCGCGGACGGCGGGTCGGTTGCCGGGTCATCGGTCGCGGCTGGTGGGGTGGCCCGGTGAGCACCGCTGTCGCCCCGGCCAAGTTGCCCGGTCAGCTGACCCTGGACCTGTCGGGCCTCGACCTGCTGGTCGAGCGGCCCGCGCCGCGGCGCCGGGTGCGGCCGGTGGTGGAGGAACTGCCCGCCGCGCTGAGGGTGCCGGCGGTGCCGCCGCGGGTGTGGGGGGTGTGGGACGGGGAGGATCTGGTCGGGGTGTACGCGGAGGAGCAGGTGGCCCGGGCGGACGCCGCGGTCCTGCGCCGGGACGCGGTCCGCGCTGGGGTCCGCGCGTCGACGATCGACTGCCTGGCCCTGCCGGTGCTGACCGCCCCGCAGCACCAGCACGGTCGGCGGGGCCGGTGAGCGCCCGGCCGCCGGAGGGGGCGGTCCCAGTGGGGTACGCGGAGCTGCTCGAGCAGCTCAAGGCCCGGGTCCGCTCCACCCAGGTCCGGGCGGCGCGGGCGGCGAACACCGAGGTGCTGGGGCTGTACTGGTCGATCGGCCGGGACATCCTGGACCGGCAGGACCAGGCCGGGTGGGGGACCGGGGTGGTCGACCGGCTCGCGGCGGACCTGCGCCTGGAGTTCCCGGACCAGCGGGGCTGGTCCCGACGCAACCTGCTCTACATGCGGGCCTTCGCCGAGGCCTGGCCGGACCTGGAGGAAGTTGTGCCACAGCCTGTGGCACAACTTCCCTGGGGTCACGTCCGAGCGCTGCTGGACCGGCTCGAGGGTCGGGCGGAGCGAGACTGGTACGCCGCCCGCGCGGTCGTGGAGGGCTGGTCCCGGGCGGTGCTGGAGTTCCAGGTCCGCAGTGGTCTGCGCGCCCGGGTGGGTGCGGCGCCGTCGAACTTCACCGCCGCGCTGCCGCCGGCGGACTCCGATCTGGCGCAGGCGCTGGTCCGGGATCCGTACGTGTTCGACACTCTCGGGTTGGCCGCGCCGATCGCGGAGCGGGATCTCGAGCAGGCGCTGATGGACCGGTTGCAGGCGACGCTGTTGGAGTTCGGCCGGGGGATGGCGTTCGTGGGCCGGCAGGTCCGGTTGGATCTCGGGGACGGCTTTGAGGTGGTGGTGGACCTGTTGTTGTTCAACGTCGAGCAGCTGCGCTACGTCGTGGTCGAGCTGAAGGTCGGCCCGCTGGCGCCGGGAGATGTCGGGCAGCTCGGGGTATATGTCGCGGTCGTCGACGACAAGCTCCGCCGACCCGAGACGCACGCCTCGACGGTGGGGCTGCTGCTGGTCGCCGGGCGCAGCGACCCCCTCGCCCAGTACGCCCTGGCCGCCAGCTCCGCACCTGTCGCCGTCGCCGACTGGGCGTCGCTGCCCGCCGAGACCCGGGCAGTCCTCCCACCCGCGGAGCGGATCGCCGCGGCCCTGGACACCTCGACCCTGCCCGGTGCCGCCGGCGGCAGCGACGTCGGGCCCGTGCAGTGACGGTAGCCATGGGCGGAATGAACGACGACAAGCCGGACTGGCTGACCCGGGCCGACGCCAAAGCTAGAACCCTGGACAACTTGACCTCGGGGAAACCGGCGGAGGTGTACGTCTCATTCGAAAACGGAGTCCCAACAGTTTTGACATGTGAGCAACTGAGTGCCGCGCTCCGGGAGGGCAATTTTCCGGAGCTGCTACAGCGATCGCTCCTGGACGCTATGCAGCTTTGAACCCCTCGCTGCCCTGCGCCCCGGGGTATGACTTGCAGCGATAAGTGGCGCGGTTCTCGCAGCGCTATGTGGCAGGATGATCCCACCGCCGTCAGGGCGATCTTGAGCGGTTGAGAAATTCCTCAGGGGGCACAAAGCGCTGAAGCGCGATCGGCAAACCGCAAAACTTCATGCAGCCAGAGTCCCGGGCGATCTCGATGGATGCTATGGCCGGACTCGATCACCGACGTTCGCATCTGCGGTAGAAGCCTCATCACCGCGGTGCGGTCCGGTTCGATCAGGCCGGTGCCGTCAGTAGCGGCCAGTAAGTGCACGGGCACCGGACACCCGGCGACCAGTGCCTGTAGATCCCAGCGATCGCTGCGCAGCAGTCCGGTAACGTGCTCCACGTCGAGCCGCAGGCGGCTCTCGACCGCGTTCTCCGCGTCGATGCACGACCACAACCGATTTTCCCCCAGCAGCGCCGCGATGGCACCCTCCGGGTCGTCATGGGCCAGGCGCGCCGACCGCTCAATGTCGTCCGCGACGTCGCTCGGGTCGAGCGAACCGGCCAGTCCAGGTGGCTCCTCGATGACGATCCCCTCGGTGTAGCCCGGACCGAGTTGTGCCACTTTGAGCGCCACGATCGCCCCCAACGAATGGCCTGCAACAAGGTCGACCGGCCCAGGCACCTGCTGTAACACGTCGTCCGCAAGGTCTGCGACGGTGAGGTTCACGGAGCCCATATAGCGTCGATCTCCGTGCGCCAGCATGTCGAGCGCGTGAACCTGCCAACCGAGGTCGGTTAGGTCCTGCACGATCCGCCACCACGACAGTCGGCTCGACTGCACCCCATGCAGTAGCACTGCTGAACGTCGGTCATGCACCAGCACAGTGAATCGTACGGTTCCCTGGGCGCCAAATGGTTCCGCTTGGTGGGCGTGTCTCGCGTCGAGGGGCCGTGCGGCGCGCCCAGCGGTTGGCGCTCGCCAATACGGGTCCTCGATCACGAGGTCAGGACAACCCGATGCGGGTGATCGCCGACGAAGACCACTGCGAGGTGGTGTTCACGTTGCGTCGACGGTGGGGGATGAGCGATGCGGATTTCGGGCGCGACGCAGAGGCGGTGGCCGCCGACCCGGTGCGGTCAAACGGGTGCTCGAACGCCCGTAGTTGTGGCCGCTGCCCGCTCGTCTACCGGACAAGATCGTCAACCCCCGGCGCAGGCCGCCGTGCCATCTGGCACCGCGGGAACCGCGCCACCTACCGCTGAGGGTCACATGCCGAAACCCAGTGACGGTTCGGCGCTGCGAGTTAGCTTTTTCGGTACGAGGACGGGATGTCGGCGGGTTGCAGGCACGTGCACAACCGTTGGCGCGGTCGCCGCGGCGACGGTCGGTGCGATCGCGAACAGGGGTGTCACGCCGAGGAGGTCGACCAGCAGTCCGGCGGCCGGGGTTCCGCGGACAGTCCAGCGAGGTCGCCGGCGAATTGTGACGGGCCGCTCCAACCACCGATCGTGTGTCGACCCCCCCGATCACCTACCGTCCGAGCCGTTCCAACGCGGCTGCCGCGCTGGTGGTTCGACAGCACCGAACGGGGAGTGCTGGTCAGCCGGGTGGACCCGGCAGGTGAAGAAGGCCTGCGGTGGTTGGGCGAAACCTGCACGCGTCCTCGTAGAACGCCACCAGGTGAGGTTCGTAGTCGACGTGCAGCCACTCGCAGCCGGCCGCTGCGACCTGTTCGGCGAGGAGATCGACCAGGGCGCGCGCGATGCCGCGCCGCTGACATGCGGGGTCGACGACGGTATCGAGGAGGAAGGCGTGAAGGCCGCCGTCCCAGCAGGCATGCACGAATCCAACCAGCGCGTCACCGCGAAAGGCGCCCACCCAGGCCAGGCTGTGCCGTTCCAGCCGTACTGACCACGGTTGCGGACCGTGCCCTGGGCTGCCGAATGCCCTTGCGTGCAGGTCGGAAAGTGCGTCGTCATCGACGGGGAACCGGACGACCATTTTAATATGGTCTGAGAGCGCGGCGGTCATGCGCTGAAGTAAATCAGTCCGCGTGAGCGGTCTGGTGTTCGGAGTCGGGGGTTCACCCGCCGGCCGCAGTCCTGTCGGTGTTGATCGCTACCGTCCCGGTGCATGCCGCTACGGGTGATCGCAGGTGAGTTCCGGGTCGTGGGGACCCAGCCGGACGGGGACTCGGCCCGGTTCTACCCGGACGACCCGGACGCGTGGTGCAAGACCAGGATCCGCGCACGGGTCAACCCGTCGGGTGGGGTGCAGCTGCGGTTGGACGCTATCGACGCGGTGGAGACCCACTACACCCCGCCGAAGGCGCCCGTCGCCTCCACCTGATCTGCCCCGCGTTTCTCGGACATGGTCTTTTGCGTGTCCATGCCGCCGCTTGATAGCCGGCGTGGATTTCACTGGGTGTCTGATAGCCCAGGCCGGAGTGGAGTCTTTCCGGGTTGTACCAGCTGTCGATGTACCGGGTGATGTCCTGGATCGCGTGGGCCCGCGTCGGGTAGACGGTTCGGTGGACACGCTCGTTTTTCAGGGCCGCGAAGAACGATTCGGCCATCGCGTTATCGTAACAGCTGCCGGTTCTCCCGGCCGAGTGGCGCAGTCCGAGGTCGCCCAGCGCGGTGTGGAACTCCCGCGAGGTGTAGTTGCTGCCGCGGTCGGTGTGGAAGATCGCCTGATCAGCCAGGCCCGTGGCGGCGGCGCGACGGATCGCGGTGGTGATCAGCGAGGTGCGGTAGTGGTCGGCCATGGCGTGGGCGATGACCTTCTTGGAGTAGCAGTCGATCACCGTGGCCAGGAACAGCCACCCCTCCCAGGTCGGAATGTAGGTGATGTCCCCGACGAGTTTCCGGCCCGGCGCTTCAGCGGTGAAGTCCCGGGCCACCAGGTCCGGGACCGGTCTGGCCGTGGTGTCGGCGCGGGTCAGCCCCACGCGGCCGGGACGGGGCTGACAGGGCTCCAGTCCCAGCTCACGGGCCAGGTGCCGGACCAGCTCCCGGCCCGCGGTCACTCCGCGCCGGGCGAGCGCGGCGTGCAGCCGCCGATAACCGTAGGTGTCATCAGACCGGGTGAACTCCTCGGTCATCAAAGCTTTCAGGACGTCGCGTCGCCGGGTGGTCACGAACTCCGGCCGTGCCCGCCACGAATAGAAACCGGACGTCGACACCTCCAGCCAGCGACACATCGACGTGACGGGGAACGGGCAGTTGGGCTCGGTGAGCGTGGTGTCGACGAACTCGTACTTCTCGCTCACCGGGGATCCTGGGCGAAGTACGCTGCGGCTTTTTTCAGGAACTCGTTCTCCAACTTCACCTCCCGGTACTTGCGTTCGAGCTCACGGAGCCGGGCCCTTTCACCCACGTCCAACCCGGGCTCCTCCCCGGCATGGTCACGGCGGTACACGTTCACCCAGTTCCCCAACGTGCCCTCACCGATCTGCAACTCCCGGGCCACCGCGGCAATCGGCCGGGACGACTCGATCACGAGTCGAACGGCATCCTCACGAAACTCCGGACTGAAGACCCTTTTGGCTCGACTCACGACGTGACCTCTCATCCCGAGTGGAAGGATCGTATCCACTGTCCGAGAAACGCGGGGCACCTCAACCAGCCCGGGGAGGCTGGGCCGGTGCTGGCGGTGGTGGTGGACCTGGACGGGGTGCTGCGCCGGTGGGACCCCGCGGTGTTGGCCGGGGCGGAGGCCGCGTTCGGGTTGCCGGCGGGGGCGGTGGGGGGAGGTCGCGTTCGCGCCGGCGTTGTTGTCGCCGGCGGTGACGGGGCGGGTCAGCGACCCGGCGTGGCGGGAGCAGGTGGTGGGGCGGCTGGCCGGGCGGTTCGGGCGGGCTGCGGCGGTGGGCGCGGTGGCCCGGTGGTCGGTGTCGGCGGTGGTCCGGGGGCTGCGGGGGGACCTGGCGCGGCTGGGGTTGGCCGGGGAGGTCGATGTGGTGTTCGGCACCGCGGAGCTGGGGGTGGCGAAACCGGACCCGGCGGTGTTCCGGCTGGTGTGCGGGCGGTGTGGGGGTGGAGCCCGGGCAGTGCGGGTTCGTCGATGACGCCGCCGGTCATGTAGCGGCGGCCGAGGCGGTGGGCCTGGTGGGTCACCGGTATGTGTCCCTGGCCGGGTTGGTCGGTTTCCTCACCGGGCGCGGGCTGTGGGGTCCGGTGGCTTCGGAGTGAGGGCCGGGGTGTGGGGCGGAGCCCCGCGGTCTGTTCGGGCCGGCCCGCCAGGGCCGGCGGTAGCCCGGGGTGGTGGTCACAGCTGCGGGGTTGTGCGGGGTCTTCGTCGTTCGGGCGTGACGGGTTTTGACCGGTCCGGGTCGGCGGGGGCAAGGGCGCGGAGCGGCGGAGCGGACCCTTGCGGCCGTCGGGTCGGGGTGGTCCCGTCGCTCCGCCCGGGCGGCGGGGACCCCGGCGGCGGGGACCACCGGCCCCCGAGAGCGGCGCCGCGGACGCGGGCTCGCGGTGGTGTCAGCGCGGCGGCGGCGCCAGCCCTTCGTCGCCTCGTGCGCGGGCGGCGTCAGCGGCGTGGGCGGTGACCTCGCGCAGGTGAGCGAGGGGTAGTTGTTCGTCGTCGCGGGCGCTCTGGTCGTCGGGGTCCAGGAGCAGGCGGTGGCGGGCGTCGTCGACGGGGACGGCGGCCAGCGCGACGGCGATGGGGATCGGCCCGATCCCGCAGACGTGGACGACGCCGGTCGGGTCGGTGGTGAGGTCCTGGGGGGCGCGGGCGCCGGTGAGCAGCCGGCCGTAGGCGGCGACGGCGGCGGTGTTGCGGCGCTGCTGGTCCAGGTCGCCCGCCGGCGGACCGTCCCCCAGCCCGCGGGTGGCCGGCCCGGCGTCATTCGCTGCGGAGGGATGGGCGGCGTTCGGGGTGTCCGGGTGGGCGTGGTGCCGGGGCAGTCGCATTCGGCTCAGGCCGGTGATGTGTCGGAGGCGGTGTCGGCGTGTTCGGTGGCGGTGATGCGGGTGTCCAGGAGCTGGCGGGCGGTTTTCTCGGCGGTGTCGGGGTTGATGTCGGCCATGAGCTTGACGGTACCGACCCGGACCGATAACGACCCGACGGGCGAAGGACCACACAGAGACGGTGAGCAAGATATGTCGCAAAGCGTGCTTACGGCTTCCCGCCCGGCTGGGGGTCGGGTTACGGTCGCCGTGCCGGTCCCGGCCCGCGCGCCTCGCCCGGCGGCGCCGGGACCGGTCCGCCACCGGGCTCGGCGGCGGTTTCGGCGGGCGGGGGTGTGGTCGTCCGCGGGCGCGCGGCCGACCACCGACCAGGCCACGAGCCGCCGGCGACGGGCGAGGGGCCCGGTACCTGTGGGCGGGGCGGGTGGGGCTGTGACCGGAGGTGGGTTGATGGACGACACCGGGGTTCTGCGGGTGGGGGCCGGGGTGGTGGCTGGGCGCCGGCGGCCGAGGTTGCTGGTGCCGCGGGGTCACCGGGTTGTGGTGCGGCTCAGTGATGAGGAGCACGCGGACGTGGCGGGTGGCGCGGCGCGGGTGGGCCTGTCGGCGGGGGCGTTCCTGTCGGCGGCGGGGGTCGCGGTCGCCCGGGGGGACGGGCCGGGGGTGGACCCGGAAGCGGCTGCCGGGCTCGCTGGCCCGGCTACCGGTGGTGCTGCTGGCGGGGCGCTGGCCGGGGGAGCCGGGCGGGGTGCGGGGTCGGTGGGTGGGGTGGGCCTGGATCGGCGGACCGGGGACGCGCTGGATGATCTGGAGACCCAGCTGGGCCGGATCGGGAACCTGCTGAACCAGGCGGTGCGAGTCGCGAACAGCACCGGTCAGGTCGACGGCCGGCTGCTGGGCGCGGCGGACGCGGTCCGCCGGCTCGCGCTGCGGGTCAACGGGATGTTGGACGGGGTCCGGCTGGACCGCCGCGGCCGGGCCCGGTGAGCTCGCGGTGATCGTGAAGACCGGGGCGAAGATGCGGGGGTCCCGGACGTACGGGCTCGTGTACTACCTGATGGGTCCGGGGCGCAGCAACGAGCACGTGGACCCGCGGGTGATCGCCGGGTACAAGCCGGTGGACCTGCTCGCGGTGCCGGCCCGGAGTGACGGGCGGGTCGGGTTGGACATCCGGGGGCTGGTCTCGGCGTTGGACCGGCCGGTGAAGCGGTTGGGGGACCGGGCCCCGGAGCGGCACGTGTTCCACACGGTCATCGCGAACCGCCCCGACGACCCGGTCCTGACCGACGCCCAGTGGGCCGACGTCGCCTATGACTTGATGCGGGAGCTGGGGCTGGCGGGAACGGAGCAGGGCGCGCGGGACATCCGGTGGGTCGCGGTCCGCCACGACGCGGCGCACATCCATCTGGCGGGGACGCTGGTCCGGGCGGACGGGTCGGTGGCGACCACCCCGAATGACTTCCGGGCGGCGAGCACGGTCCGGGCCCGGATGGAGGCCCGGTACGGGCTGGCCCGCACGAACAGCGGGGACCGAACCTCGACGCAGCGCCCGGCGCGGGCGGAGACGGAGAAGGCGGCGCGGCAGGGCCGGGCCGAACCGGAGCGGGACACCCTGCGCCGCCTGGTCCGGGGGGCGGGGTCGACCGCCCGGTCCGCGGAGGAGTTCCGTTCCGAGCTCGCCGCGTCCGGGGTCTGGTTCATCCCGCGGATGAGCACCCAGGACCCCACCGAGGTGACCGGGTACAAGGTGTCGCTGCTGCCCGCGGACAGCGCCGCGCAGACCGTGTGGTTCGCCGGCGGGCAGCTGGACAAGGACCTCACCTGGCCGCGGCTGACCGCCCGCTGGGAGCCGGCCGCCGCGGCCGCCGACACCACGGCCCGCCCCGCCGCGGCGTCCGCGCGGGACGGGGCCGGGCGGGAGGGCTCCGGGCAGCGGGGCACACCGGCCGCGAGGTCCTCGCCGGCCGCCACGTCCTCGACGACCGGGACGGTGTCGCCGGCGGACCGGGCCGCGGCAGCCGCGGAACGGGCCCGGGAGCGGGTAGACGCGATCCGCGCCGCGGAGCTCCGGGTCCGGGCGGCCGGGGCCGCGTTGCGCGCCGACCCGCAGCTGGTCGACGCGGTCGCCCCGGCCGCGGCGGACCTAGCCGCGGCCACGTCCGCGGCGTGGCAGCGCCGTCCCGACGGGCGCAAGCCGGTGGCCGGGTTCACTGCGGCCGGGGACGCCGCGCAGCGGGCCGGGCGGACCCCCGGCGGCGGGCCTCCCGCGTACAGCGCGCAGTCCGCGGCGATGCGCGCCGCGGTCCGTCGGATGGTGCTGGCCGGGCAGCTCACCAGCGGGTCGGACACCGCGGCGTGGCTCAGCCTCGCCGCGCAGCTCGCCGTGACCCTCGATGCGGTCGCCGACGCGCGCGCCGCCCAGGATCGCGCCGACCAGGCCGCCGCCGCCCGTGACGCCGCAGCCCGGTACCGGGCCGAACTCGAACACGCCGCCCGCGACCCCGCCGCCGCCGGCGCCCCACCCCTGGTCCAGGTCGCTCTCCGCCGCGCCGCTCCACCCGCTCAGGCCGACGAGCCGGCCACCGGGCGGCGGCCACCCGCACCGCCCGCACCGGAATCGAGGAGGACACGGTGAGCGTCGAGCATTCCGACCACGAGGTCATCGGCGGTGCGCAGCGCTCCGTGCAGCAGCTGGTGTTCACCGCCGCCCAGCTCGTGGAGGTCATCGCCCGGATGCGCGCGGCCGCCGACCAGCGCCGGGAAACCGATGCCCGGGCCGCCGCGGCCGGCGACCGGGACACCGCTGACCGGCTCCGTGCCCGGCAGGACAGCGACCGCCGAGCCGAGCAGACCGCCCGGGCCGGTGCCCGTCAGCAGTGGGCGCCGGTCAACGACCGGCAGTGGCGGCACGACGCCACCCCGGAGGATCTGCTCACCGCGTGGGCCGCCGCGACCACCTGGGCCGGCACCGACCAGCAGGCCGCCGCGGCGATGCTCCGCGCCGAGGATGAGATCCGCGGCCGCTGGCCCAACGTCGCCGACCGCTACGACCGCCTCCGCGTCGACGACGGCCTGCACCCCGCCGCCGCCATGAGCCTCACGCTCACCGAAGTCGCCAACGCCGGTTGGGACCCGGTCACCAACCCCGCCGCCACCGCGCGGCCCGCGGCCCCCACCCGGGCGGCCCTCGAGCCGGCCGGAGCGGACCCCGGGCTGGTCGGGTCCGCGGCCGACAAGGACGACAGGGCCGCCACCGCGGACCGGGCGGTGACCCGGGCGGTGGCCACCCCCGATGGCCCGAGCACCGCCACCGTCGATGAGCACGCCGACGGTCTTGCGGCCGCCGCGGCGCTCGGCGAGACGCGCGATGACTTTTCCCGTGCGGCCGACACCGCAGCGGCCCTCGCGCTCCGGTGGCACCCGCCCGTCGGGAACACCGCGGCCGTCGAGTCGACCAGCACGAGCGTGCGACCCGGCCTGGCGCCCACCCCTCGCCGCGTGCGGTGACAGTCAGGAGTGACTGTCACCTGCTGCGCCTCGCGGGTGAACAGGTCCAGATCGTGAGTGGGTCGGTGGACGAGGCCGCGGACCTTGAGCCCGTGAACGGGTGGCCACGGCCCGGTGCCGGCCGGGGTGCGTGACGGACGAGCCTGGGGTGGCGGTGTCCCACGCCCGCGCACCCCTCGACGTGGCCGGCCCGCGCCCTCGGGGACGTTCTGTTTGGGGATGCGTTGCGGCGACCCGGACCTCGGCGAGACGGTGGGGCTGTGATCGGTTCGAGACGCCCGGTGGTGCTGCCCGACCTGGACCGGGAGCTGATGGACGCGGTCGCGGGTTGGAGGAGGTGCTGCTGGTTCTGCGGGGCTGGGAGCGCGATCCCGAGGGGTCGGTCCGGTTACCCGCGGCGCTGGCCGGGGGAGCCGCGCTCGGGGCGTTGTACCGAGTCGCGGACAGGATCACGCCGGCCAGATCGACGCCGAGTCGGCGGGGCCGAGGGTGCTGGCTCCGGACGGCCGGTACGAGCACCACGGTCCACGGGCGGCGTCTCCGCACCCCTGAGCTGTCAGCGACAGTCGGTACGGAAGAGCCCCGCCCAGAGTCGTTGACTAGCGTCCAGGCGTGACGTCCTTCATCGACGACGTAGACACCCCGCCGAAGCCCTTGTGGTGTCTTTCCTGGAACAGCTGATGCCCGACAAGACCGCGACTCGGCCGTGCCCGCGCTGCGGGAAGCCCGCGGCAGTTACCTGGAACCAGATCGTGTCGTCGGGCGCGGACTACCCAACGCGGGAGGACGTGGTGGCGTTCGACTGCCCATCGGGATGTGAACCCGCGTTGCGCGAGATCCAGTCGAACTACCCAACCGCACGAACCCAGCCTTCGCGGTCACCCGCCACAGATGCTGACAGCAGCGCGCAGCGTACTTCCGCCTCGGTGGCCACTGATGAACGCAAGACGTGCTCGTCGCCATCGCCCCCGCCAACGGTGTTCCTGTCTTGGGCGCATCGAGCCAACCCCGGGGTGGGGGACGAAGAGTGGAAGCGGCAGATCCTTCGGTTCGCGGCAGCTCTGCGGGCATCAGGGATTGACGCAGAGGTAGACCTTTACCACGTGCACGACGCTGACATCGAGTGGTCGCAGTGGGGTCCTCGGATGATCGCCGAGCGGGGCATCACGGTGGTGGCCGTCAACGCGGCGTGGCGAGAGCGCTTTGAGGGCACGAACGATCCGACGCAGGGAGCTGGCGCGGCCGCTGAGGGGGCCGAACTCCGGGGACGATTCGACGATGACCAGGCGGCCTTCCGGACTCGTCTTGCACTGGTGGTCCTTCCGGGTGCTGAGGACGGCGACGTGCCGGGTCGGCTCAAGGGCATCCCGCGCTACACGTTCGCCGATTCGGATAGCCCGGAGTTCACCGACCTGCTCCGTAGGCTGACCGGGCGCCCGCAGTATCTCCCGCCCCCCCTCGGTGAGCTTCCGCTGCTGCCCCCGGGAACCTTAGATGCGTTCGAGCGCCGACCCCTCTCGGGGCCTGACAATCTTGATCTCGTCTCCGGACTGACCAAAAGCCGCTCCACCTCGGCTGCAGCGACGTCAGTTCCACAGGTCGACGCTGAAGAATCAGCAAAGGTCGACATCGCTGTCTTGGAAAGCGCGCTTCGCCAGTTTCCCGATTTCGGGAATAGGGACGGGCCGCAGCTTCCGTGGTATCCGGAGTGGCACCGAATGCAAGCACAGTTGCAGCGGCTGCTGAACGAGCCGGCGCATCAGCGAAGCCCGTTGCCTTCGGCGGATCGGGCCGCCGAGCGGTCTGCAATCGACCAGCGGCTCGGCGGACTCCTCGATTCCATCGCCGGTGGCCTTGTCCGTACGAACCGGTGCTGGCTGACCCTTGCGATCGTGCCTGGCGGGATCGTCCAAGATCACGAGTCGTGGCGGGACGACAACCCCGGCGCGCGGGTGCGACGGGTCACGCAGGTGGAAGACTGGAAAAACCGAACTTCCCCGATGGTGGCCATCGAGACCTATGGTGCGGTCCGCGGCGCCAAGCGGGTCATCTTCCCTGGCGAATCCCAGCAGGGGGTCTCCTCGACGCACCGATCCTCCATCCGGCGGGTCGAGCTGTACGACGACGGCAGCGGCATCGCTGCCGGGAACGTGGCGGAGTATCCGCGCCTCGTCCCAGGCACTGGCGTCGTTGCCTTCCCGGGTTATCCCGGTGAGGTCATCCTCGGGGCGGAGGCCTACCTGCCTGTCCGCCGGGTGCGATTGGAGATGTGGCTACTCACCATGCTCGACCTGCTCGTCGACCACGTTCGGGCCGCGGGCGCCGACCCGCTGGGGCCAGTCTGGGCACTTGCGAGGCTGGAGCTACCAAACCATCTCGAAGTCGAACTCACTCACGGCCTGAAAGGGCGCGGTGTGCGCTTCCTCGATGAGCACTCGGATTCCGAGGGTAACTCGGCAGGTGAGGAGCTCCCGGTGGGATCTCGCGAGTTGGCGCTGGACGAGGACTGGCCCACCGCCGGGCCCCTGTCCCGCAGACTCGTCATTCTCCTGGACCGTCCTCATTTGGTACGCGCTGCGCGGCTGCTCGCCGCGGGGCTACTCGAGTACGCCAGCGTCGAGCAGACCGTCCTCATGCAGTCGGACGGCTTCCTTAACCCGTCCGCTGGGTCCACGGACCACGAGCAGCAGGTCATAAGACGCCACGCCGATTCGCAAGGTTTGTCCAGCGGGTCTACCCAGTGATCTAGTGCTGGATGGGGAGCGTTGGTGGATAATCCGTATTACCCATCATAGGTAGTCGGTCCCCCAGGCGGGGACGGGGATTCCGAGACGGGGCGCAGCCTGGTTGAGGCGGTGACGGAGTAGGTCAGGCTCGGCCAGGCGTCGCTTGCGGTGGGTGCGGGAGCCGGCGGGTCATCGCCCCCGCAGCCGAGCGGCCGCGCCCATCACGGGATTGTCCTAGTGCAGTCGGCGTGCCCAGCTGGTCCATGCCCGGCGGGATCAGTCGGTCCACCCAAGTTACTCAGCTACGAGGAAGCGGGAGAAGGGCGAGGTCGCCAAGGGCGGTGAGCCCGTTGTCTCCGCAGACCGGGCAGCCGGGGTCCCGGGAGCGGACCTGAGCAGCCACCTGGGTCCCGCGGCGAGCGTGGTGGCGGACGTGGAGTACTTCGGAGGAGTCCCGGAGTCCGGTCAGGGCGAACATGACGTCGTTGACAGCATGGCTGACTGCGATCGCGTTAAGGGTGATGACGCTCGGGGCAGGCTCTCCGGTGCCGTAGTCCGCGAGCCGGCGTTGGGCGTCGGGTAGGGATTCGATCGCGAGCGCCGTGGCGTCGATTAGACCGGCACAGCGCAGGCATCCACCGTCAGGGGTGACGGGTCGAGTGACGGCGAAGAGGTCACCAACGGTTCCAGCGGAGTCGACGGGGATCTTGACGCCCACCTGCACCATCGGGATCAAGTACTGGTAGCTGATGACGTTGACGAGGTGGCGGGCGGTGGCGGTGTCAGCGGCGAGGACGAGGTAGTCGCAGGCGAGCAGGGCGGTGGCCGCGGCGGCGTCTCGTACGTCGACCGGGAACACCGAGATGCGGGTGCCTTGGCCGGCTTGGCGGGTGAGGCGCGCGGCCACCCGGGTCTTTTTAGTGGCTAGTCGGCGGCCGACGTCCTGAACCCATCGCGGGCGGCCGGCCGCGGTGAGCGGCAGGCGGGCGTCGGCACGCGTGGCGCCAGGCAGCCGCGGCAAATTCGACGGTTCTACCCGGTCGGGGTCGATGACCACGAGGTGGCCTACGCCGACCCGCGACAGAAGCTGGACGGCGAGCATGCCAGCTCCGCCAGCACCGATGACGCCGATCGTCGCGGCCCGGAGAATCTGCCGGCCCCGGTCCCCGAACAGCTGGACCTGGCGGCTGTCCTCGCCATCGGCGGCGGGCGCCGCGACCGGACGCGGCGTCAGGGACCGGACGTTCGTCCCAATGATTTGGCTCGTGGCGATGTCAGCCCGGCCGCCTTCGGTGAGCCAGATGTCACCGGCGACAGCGTTGTCAGCGAGGACGAGGGCACCGACGTGCTGGCCGGCGATATCGAGCAGCGCCGGGTAACCACGTTCGTGGGACGCGAGATCGGTTCGGGAGAACGCGACTGAGGAACCGTGGCCATGTCCGTGGACGAACAGGCAGATCAGGTTCTGGTCGGCCGCGGACCGGAGCACGCGCCGGATGAACGAGGGGGTCAGGGCGCGGTGGCCGTAAATCCCAGGAACATAATCGACGTCGTCGACGGCGGGAATGAACCGCCGACCGAGCAGGCGGATCCCGGTCAACGTGGAGGCAATCCCGCACAGCACTGCGCCCCCGTGCTCCTCGCCGTCACCAGACAACACGTGGGCGGTGACCGTCTCCCAAAGGTCGTCGCCGGTCCGGAAGGTCACCGCCGGGCTCGACCCCGCGGGCGGGACCACCCCTGGCGCTGGTTCCGCCCTCATGGGCAGGTCCGGATGTAGGTCAACACCGACAAGGTCTTGCGGGCCGGCGTGTCGAGGGCCGCGCTACGGCGGGGGCTGCGGCGGCTGACCATGACCGCGGGAACTTCGGTGAACACCTGGCCGGGGTGGAAGGGCACCGCAAGCGGTACACCATCGCTCCTGCAGACCTCGGCCGCCAGGTAGTGGGGGTAGCAGTCGGCCTCGGGGTGCAGATAGCTGATGGCAAACCCCAGCCACGCCCGTCCTGGCGTCCACGTCGGCCCGAGGTCGACCTCCTCCATCACGACCAGCGCGCCGCCCTGCCCGTCCGGCCATGCCGTCACGGGGTCGTCAGCGAAGCTCCGTCGGACGTCGTCGATTGCGGCCAGGACAGGCGGGGTGGTCCCCGCCGCGAGCTCGGTCCGGTCCACAGCGCGGGCAGACCAATTGCCGGGTGCAACGGTGGTCATGAGTTGTCGTCCGGCGCGATCGCGGTGAAGCGCGCCTCCTTGTGGACCTCGATCCGGTCCTGGTCCCCGATCTGCCGCTCGCGACCGCCTCCGAGCTCCTCGAACAGCTGGAAGCTGACCTCGATTGCAACGCCCTGCACGACGGCGGCCTCCTTCACCTCAAGGCCGGTCACATGGCGGTGCGGCAGGAGCACAGGCCTGTTGTTCACCGTGACGTCCACCTCGCGGTTCTCGTCGCGCAGATCGCGCGCAAGTCGGGCCGAGTCCTGCCCGAGACGCCGTTCGTCGTCGATGACGGCCTGGAGGTCCTGCTCGACCGTGCCGGTGTCGATGCTGTCGCCTGATCCCATGGTGTCGGTTCCTTCTGTTGAGTCGATGTCGATGCGGGAGCGGTCGGGGTTCCGGAACCTTCCAGCCGTGGTCGACCCGCCGGACGGCATCTCCCGACCAGCGTGTCGACGTCCTCCGGGGTGCGGGCAGCTCCTCCCAGGTCGTACTGTGTACCTTCGAGGTAAACGTCTCGGTACCTCGAACACTGTACCCCCGAGGTGCATGGTTTGGACTGACGAAGGTGGCGATGGAGGTCGGCTTCCGAACGACACAGCTCGCGAAAGCCTGTAGCGACCACCGGGCGCGTCAACGAAGGTTCGGAACCGAGCGGGCGAAGAAGATCCTTCTGCGCCTCAACCAGATGACCGCTGCCGCCAGCGTCGGGGAGCTCATGACGTTGCCCCAGGCTCGGTGCCATCCGTGGAGCGCCGGGAGCGGTGACCAGTTCACCGTCGACCTCGACGGCCCGTACCGACTCCTCTTCGAGGTCGCCGACGAGCCCGTACCCAGACTCAGCGATGGCGGTGTCGCCGTCGACCATGTCCACCAGATCACCGTCATCGAAGTCACCGACCCGCACTGACGCTCGACCAGTCGCCCACATCGATCACCTGTAGGAGGTGGTAGCCGTGAAGACCACCCCAACCCCCTCGTCACCTGCCTGGATCCGCTATGACCTAACCGAGGTTCTACCGCCGGGGGACACCCTCCGGGAGACCCTCGAGGCCCTCGACCTGACCCAGACCCAGCTGGCTCAACGGACCGGCCTCTCGACCAAGCACGTCAACCAGATCGTGCAGGGTCAGGTGGCTCTCACCCATGACACAGCGATCGTCCTGGAGCGGACCACCGGTGTGCCAGCCTCCTTCTGGAACGCCCTTGAAGCGCAGTACCGGGACCATCAGTCCCGGCAGCGGGAACGCGACGCGCTGAGCTCCCAGAAGGAGTGGCTGCAGAAGACGCCGCTCGCGGCACTCCGCAAGCTTGGTGCGGTCACTGCGGCACACCGCGAACCAGGAACCCAACTCCAGCAAGTGCTCCAGTTCTTCGGGGTGTCGAGTGTTCAGGCCTGGGAGGAGGTGTGGGCCCAACCGTCAGCGGCGTTTCTCCAGTCAGCGGCCTTCACTGCCGACGCCGGAGCGGTCGCAGCGTGGCTGAGGCTCGGAGAGATCGAAGCGTCGAGACTGGCGAGTGCGCCGTTTAATCGGATCGCGCTCCGCGAGTGTCTACCCAGACTACGGGAATTGACCCTCTTATCAGGACAGACCTTCTGGTCGGAATTGCAGTCTCTGTGCGCCAGCGCCGGTGTCGCGGTGGTCGTCGTAGCGGAAGTCCCGGGTGCGCGGGCCAGTGGGGCGACTCGGTGGCTGTCCCCCTCAAAAGCGATTGTTCAATTGAGCAACCGCGGTAAGAGGAACGATAAGTTTTGGTTTGCACTATTCCACGAGATTGCGCACGTCCTGCTCCACGGAAAGCGCGACGTCTTCGTCGAATCGGACATCGGCCACGACGGCGGACGGCTCGCCCAGGAACAGGTAGCCAACACGTTCGCCGGACAGATCCTCATTCCTGCAAGACATGACGCCGAGCTGCAGACACTGGTTACAAACCGTCAGATCAGAGATTTTGCCGACCGGATCGCGGTGCCCCCCGGTATCGTCGCTGGACGACTACAGCACAGTCGACACGACTTCACCCTTGGCCAAGGACTGTTCGAATTCTACGAGATCGACCGATTCGGTGAGCAGTAACGCACGCTCGCTCGGCGCCGTCGAGATTTGTCGAGTGCCGGCTCGGTGTTGGGGTCGGCCGTTCGCGTCGGTGGACTGGTTGGCGCTCCCCAAACACCATGCATAACGCTACATATCCACGGAGCGGGTCGACCCCGTCGCTGGGACGACGGAAGACACCGTCGGGGGTCGGCAGACCACGAAGACGGTCCCCCGCGGGACGGAGCCGACGGGTGAATGCACTGTTC
>JAABUP010005543.1_pt1 | contig 19006 bp, 12 predicted proteins | sample 5559201 | NCBI WGS metagenome assembly JAABUP01 (sample SAMN10711887, study PRJNA513373) | rock metagenome | isolation source: Antarctica rocks | place: Antarctica
TGATCAGTGGAAGACACTTCAAGATCTTGGCTCCGCCGGTCACGCTCCATACCCCGAGTGTGACTCGTGCGCCTTACAGCGCAAGCAAAGACGACGAAGAGCTAAGTAAGAGCTGCTGACGGCCAGCCCCGCAGGTATGACGACCCATGCTGCGCTGATGAGCCGGGGTGCTGTTAGTCACGGCAAATTACGGCAGTACCCTTATGGCAGACATTGATCCACTTTATTAGAGGCAGCAGATTGGATGACGCTGGTAAGCGTTAGCTGGCATAACATATGCGACAGTTTTCCAGCTGCCTGTGGTATCAGTGGCTGCGTGAGCGGCTCCGAAAAGCACTGCAACTTTCTCGTCGCATGCATTTTGCTCACACACTTCGACGATATCAGGCAGCAACTCCTCTGTGCTTTGGTCAGACCATGCTAGACTCGAGTGGTGCAGGAGCGACGCTATCTTTCAAAGCCCACCATAACAGGTGTGTCACGAAACCTTTGGCATCATAAATGTGCAGCCTGCACATTTATGCAGGTTGAATGGCGGACTGCTGCAAACCATAACCGGTCTCACACCTTGCTTTCAGGCGATTCTCGCAAGTGCGTAACCGCGACAGGCGGCAGCCCAGCTACGCACAAGAGGTTCACAAAAGTGCTCGGTTTACACACGGAAGAATGCATGCGATTTTCTGTTCGTCCTGGACAGGTGGGTTACATGACTTAGCACGCCAGCTGAGCCTTCGCACTTCTGCTCAGCCACATCAAATGCTCAAGCGTCTGCTCTTGAATGCTGGCTAGGGTTGTTGCGTGCATGCTGTGTTGCAGGGCATGCTTGTGGCATCAGTGGCAGCACTGATAGCAAATCACAGCAGCAAAGCCAGCAGCATGTCGAGTTTGGGCCCAACATCAGCTTGCTTCCAGAAGAGCTGCAGGGACAGTGGCATGAAAAGCTCAACACCCACCTTGGCAATATTATCATCAAGCCTGGCAGCGGTCGCAAGGTGTGGTGGTCATGTGATCAGTGTCCAGATGGCCTTCCTCACATCTGGGAGGCTAGAGTCGACAGTAGGTCATCAGGGAACGGCTGTCCTTTCTGCTCAGGCACGGCCATTTGCCAGCACAACACGCTTGCCAGAAAAGCGCCAAAGGTTGCACTGTTTTGGGATGCCAACAAGAACCACCCATTGTCACCAGACCAAGTGACCGTCTTCAGCCGCATGAGAGTTCACTGGAAGTGCAGTGTTTGCACGTACGAATGGCAGGCTAGAGTAACGGATAAGACAAGAGGCAAGACTGGGTGCCCCAAATGTGCCAAAACACATGGCGGTCGGAAAGCAGACGGCACCAGGCAGAAGCACCCTACTTTTGCAAGGGCAGAGCATGCCCTGCTGGAGCAATGGGATCATGACAGAAACAGAGAAAATGGGGACTTTCCTGACAACACGACATTACATAGCCAAAAGCTGATTTGGTGGCGTTGCCATGAATGTCCAGTGGGCAAAGAGCACAGCTGGCAGGCTCCCCCATACAGTAGAAATTCTCACAAAAAGGCAACAGGGTGCCCTTTTTGCGTCGGGCGTAGGATTTGTGAATGCAACTCTCTGGAAGCTGTTTGTCCTGATATCGCTGCTGACTTTGACATTCAAAAGAACGGTGTCAGTGCTGCTGAAGTCACAAGTTCAACAAGCACTAAGTATCGGTGGGTGTCAGATGAGCCTGGAGCCAAAAAGCGCTCGGTAAAGCAACGCACAGATCACACAAAGAAGGTCATGAGAGCTGCTAGACTCTTCTAAATTGGTAGCATGCATCAATGTCTTCTGTGTGAGATCTACTTGGGAGACTTGCAATTGGTTTGTCTTCAGAATTTGAATGCGCTGGCAAGGGCACTTGGTGCTATCTCATGCAAGGCAGAAGAGGGAGAACCCTTCCTTCATCTCACAAATGAAAGAACTTGTTTTTGCAGTAGCTCAGCTATTAGTAGGCCATTTGTTGGCCTGGCCCCCCTTGTATTCACATTGCATCTTACTGCAATTTGTTTAGTCCACTGATCACTTAAGCTTTCACTTTTGGCTGACTGCTTGACACGAGCAAGCTATGTCAAGGATTTATGTGATTCTTCGAAGTTGCTGTCAGCCCTTATGTAGCTTTTATAATTGGTTTGCAGATGCCACATTTGAACCCTAAAAGCTCATGTCATGTCTTGTTCAAACTTTATCCTGCATGTGATATCATCGATGTCTGGCTGGTTCGTCTGCTGCGGAAGAGTACTCACCAGGTCTCATTGCTTTGCACATTCCTCTGTAGTTGTTCGACTCAAGTCAAAACTAGGTACCACGAAGACACCTGTGCATAGCTATGTGCATAGCTATGTCTTAAGAATAGCAAGCTTGCTACAATCTGTACAGCTAGTATTTTTTGCTCTTCGGCTTCAAGCATGGTGTTAAAGGCTCCACAGTTCAACACGCTATATACCCATCACATGCATTCATACTGGCAAGTTACTTGCAGCAGCAAAACAGTACATCGGGTATTGCCACTGCTGCTTGCAACGCTGCACTATGTATGATACATAGTGCAGCGTTGCAAGCAGCAGTAGCAATACAGCTTTGTGTCACCTTTAAAAACTTCCCCCTTGTGTCACAGGTGTCAGCATCTCCACACAAACCCTATGATGCAAGTAGTGCATGTCATCAATGAAAGGGGTCAAGCTGCTGCTGCAGGCTGAGGGCAGACTTACATTGCGGACGCCAGAAGCCGCGAGGGACTAGCTGACCCCAGAATGGTCTGCCTTTTCGAAAAATAAGAATTCTAGTGTTTGCCAGTTGCAGTTACATAACTGGTACATCATTCACGCACACTCAGCTCCTGCCTGCTTGAGCTGGCATGCCTCTCCTTTGTGTGCGTTGCATGACCAAAGCTGGACATTGGCATGACGTGGCCCAAATGCCTATACAGCAAGTAGGGCAGCACCCCTGGTGGTAGCACCCCATGGAGCACTAGTGCTGTGTTGCCCAAAGCTCTAGAGCCTCTAAACCTCTAGACCATCTGCTTTGAAAACTTGCAGCCCTACTGCTTGTCAAGCTGCCTATATTCTATATTGTATGCATGAGCCTTGTTTTGAAAGTGCACCTCGGGTCAAATGTTAACTTTGACTTTATTTTGCGTAAACTACATGCATTCTCAAGCAAAGCCAAGCCAACTTCAAGCTGTGAGTTCTTACATATATGCAGGGTTGCTGTTCTTCATGAAGTAAACATTGACAGTCAAGGGATCACAGTGATATATATCGCGATAGCAACCCTGCTGAAGATGTCGCGCTGACGTGCTGTTAACTTCGTCACCGCATCCTGACAAGCTTGTTCCTAGATACATTTTCCTTCACCCAACAGTAAATCTATGTGACCTACTTTTCAGAAAGTAAGTGACTATTCCAAGCAATGTCACGTGGATGCGGGTGGAGTTGACTCTGTGAGCAAATGGCAGGTGAGGACTGCTGCTTGCACCAAGACATAAAGATTCTTCCTGCATTGTTGCAGAGAGGGCATCACATTTTTGGCACCTAAGTATTCAGCGCTGGCATAGGCAGTTGCATGAGATTGTTGTTTTGTATGTGGCCACAGCTTTCATGCTTTGCAGAGCATGTTTTGTTGCCCTGGCCTGGTCAAAATGTCACGCATTGGCATGTTGATGAATGCTGTCTGCAGATTTTGCTTCCAATGGCATGTACCCATGCTTTGTTCTTTCAGGTACACTGTGCTCAGCCTGAGCAAGCTTGCAAAGCATGATACGGTTCAACCAGCCTGGTTCGACAGCACATGTTCAACAAGTCAAGCCCCTTTTGCCGCTTCCTTTTGCCGCTTGCTTTTCCTGCTTGCTTTTTTGTTCAATTAGCTTTGGCAGCAGTGCGCATGTTTGCCACTTTCTCACGTGCTTGCAGGTACTAGAGAAGGCATGCCAGCAGACACCAGTCCAATTTATGACATAAGGAAATTGCTAGCTGTGCCCCTGGTGCTCTTACAATGTTGCCTGCTCTCCTGCAGATGTACAGTCATCACTTGACACTGATGCTGTTGTCTTCAGCAGGCTGTGACAGATTCGTTGGTCAAGGGTGCAGCTCAAGCAAAGAAGAAGCAGAACAGTACCATGTAGGATACTCTCACTTGCCAGCCAAAAGCTGCAGGTGCTGTATGATGACTTGCATGCAAGGCCCCTGCAGAGCTGTTCTGACTGCCGATGCAAACACTGTTCATAGTCAATCACATGACACTTGATCACGCACTGGTATTGTGACATTGTCAAAAGCAACAACTGACCTAGGAATGGCATTGTTGCCACTGACAAACTGGCCAATGTTGCTGAGCAGCCTGCTGTCAATAATATAACAGTTTGCTCAGCTAAGCAAGCTTAGGTTCCACTTGCTGCAAGAAGGTGCCGCATGCCGTCCTTCCTGTCCAACATCATGAAAGCAGAAGTGAAGCAAATCTGACAGCTTTCTATCAATAGGCGCTGTGCCAATCAACCCTGGCAGCAAAACATGTGTTTGCACCTCCTTGAATGCAGGCAGCTGGCAAGGTGGACAACGGGAACACCACTGCACCAAGATGAACATCATGCTGTCAAGGATGAACATCATGCTGTCAAGGATGAACATCATGCTGTCAAGGATGAACATCATGCTGTCGAGGATGGAGATCATGCTGATGACAACCTTACTGTCTGACAGAAAGGTACTTTGTTGTCAGTTCTGTTGTGTGGTGAGCCACCCCCTCAGCAAAGCAAGATCTGCTTGCACCTGCTACGACAGAGTGCTTCCGCTTCGTCCCCTGTCTCACACATATACTGTACAGCTTTGTACAGTACTGTGCAGTTACTTTGTATGCAATTCTACGATACCACAGTCAGTGTTGACATGACAGACCAGCACGGGCCTTCTGTGCAGACTTGCAGTGTTGCAACTGTTTGTGCTGATGCACTGCTTACCACACACTGCAGGGTGATATGACAGATGAACATGTGGTTGCAGTTAATGAAGCTGCCGTAAGAGGAGTACAAGCAAGAGGCGCAAGCAGAGCAGCTGTTTAGGCAGCTGATGCACAGCAACTGTGCAAGTCATACCAGAACCAAGCAGTGACAAGCAACAATTAGGCACACTGCATGGAGCCCAACATTCGGCAGGACGCTGCACAGACTTGCTAAAGTTCAAGTTGGCTGCTGGCGCATGTTGTGACCACCAGCTTCCAACAGTTCTCAGTCTGGGTTCTGATTTGGGAGGATCTGTACGTGAGGTCTACATACTAGCTAGACTTGCTGCAGAAAATACAAGTCGCACTCCAGATGCATGTCTGCCGCCTATAGCTAGGTGAGAAGGTCTAGAATAAAATCTTGCTCAGGCTGCTCATGGCTGATCACTTGTGCGGGCATTTGGCCGTGTGGTGGTGCCTCCTGCTTGTGTGCTGGTACATTGCATGCATGAGATTTGGCAAAGACAAGAATGAGCATTGCCTCGACATATATGTTTGTTGTGAGTGTGCAGTTGCGATGAGTAATGCCTCCAGCAAGCAATGCCATGCTTGACTGCTGCAGGCCTGGGACTCACTCATACCAAGCTGTTGAGACCAGAGGTTGTGGAGGTCCTGTTCTTTTTGCGTGAAGCTGCTGCGTGTCCCCAGTGTCAAGACTGAGGATGGCATACCTTCAGAGGCCTTGCTGTGTTTAGCAATGTGAAGGTTGGCAGCTATTCCCACTTGGATAGTGTGTGGTCGGTAAGCACAATCAGGCAAACTTCTCCATGTGTGGTGTCAGCAATCCCAAGTATAGCTGGCTGTCAGATGAGCCTGGAGCCAAGAAGCGTTCTGTGAACCAGCCGCACGGCCTACACAATGAACCAGCTTGTCACTGATGGTAAGCGCTCTGGGCAACACAGCTACAAGCAATGCCTTCTGTGTGTTTCCTCATTCAGGTGACAAGTACACTTGCAAACGGCTTGTTGCAAGATGCTGTTACCTTCTCTGGTGTAGTTGCTGTGCTGCATGCTGTGTCACTTGACATCTGCTTGTACTGACCTGTTTTGATGGTGTCGGGGTATGGTGATGACTATGACATGTTTAGCTCTGCCATGTCCTGACTCTGCCCTATTTTATGTGCTCTGCCGCGATTCTGCATGGAATTGGTATCACCCTGTCTCTGCTCTGCTGCGCTCTGCTCTGCAGCAGTAAGCAGTATGCTCACTGCCCTGTCTTGCCCTTTTCCTGTCCAGGTATCTGCCCTTTCAGGCCATGCGTTGCCTTGACTTTCAATAACAAGCTGCAACCTGCCTGCAGCCTGCCCATCCCACATGCCACCCCGCAGACTACCAACAGCAACAAATGGTTACAGCTTGGCTTGGGTGCAGGTGTCCCATGCTCTGATGTGAACACACAGGTTGGGCTCAGCCATGGGTAAGCCTCTGCCAGTCCTGACGGTTGTCACTACAGCTTTGCTGTTGCTCTGTTGCGCTGGTACTGCTTGCTCTGTGCTTCTTCACCAAACAGTTTAGAGCCTTTCACAAGTGAGCTGAGAGTGCAGGTGCTCACACAGAGTTCCTTCAGGGCTTGCCCTAGACCTGTGGCTTCAGGTCAGACCCTGATCTGTGAACCCCACATGCCAGTGCGTCACTTTTTCTGCTGCGTCCTGAGCTCCCGCAAGACATCATTCTGCGGTGTCAACTTTTTGCTGTGTCTGCTACACCACAGGCTTGATGTTCTAGCCAGACTTGCTGCAACCTGAAACTTCACAGCCAAAGCCCAGGTGCCAAGTGCGCTTTGCTGTCTTTCCAGTTACAATTCCAAGCCCTTAGATAACAACACAGGCAGTTCTTTGTGCGTTCAATCATTGTTGCTTATGTTGCAGGTGCCACCAACACACAGAGACACATTGGGGTCCTTTTGGAGTGGTAAGAAATTAAAGTATGTCAATTTGCTGACAGACACTAGCACAACCCCAAAATTTACTTTTGATGAACGAGTCTGAAAGACTGAGACTAAGTCTAGTTTGCTGCCAGTGGAAGGCTCTACAGCTGAGCAAGTTGTCAGTTATCAGTACCTTGGCTCAGCTGAGATGACTCACAAGCTGAGCGGTCACTAAGAATCTTAGCACCTGGTTAGAACGTTGTGAGTTCCAGTGAGACGGCATCGGGAAGCGTCATATCGACTGTAACAACACAGACAAACCATTTGTTCAGAGTGAAGCGAAGCAGCACAGCCGCACGCCCTTTGCGTGTCTGCCACCTCGAGAACAGCACAGAGTTGAACAAAGACCTGATCTGCTCTGAGCAGACGGTCCTGACGCCACAGCAATATGGGAGCAGCAATATCTCATAACGTTCGTCATGGCAGGTGCGCCCCGCGTGACATTCCAGCGCAAATTTCAGCTTGTCAGCACAAGGCTGCTGTAACTGGCAGCAGATCTTAAACCAGGCTTTGCTGCTTTCAGGCGGCCTTCGCAGGTATTGCAGTGCGCCAGGCTGCTGAACAGATGCGGCAAAGGCCCGCCAGACCCAAGGCAGTGTACGCTTGCAAGTATACATATGACTGCCTGTTTGCAGCAGCAATCAACCTTCTGCACAGGTGTGTCAGCTTGCTCGTTCGCTTAAGTCCTCAACAGCTTTAACATCTGATCTTGCATGCTGATTGACTTTGAGGCGCACATGTCAATCTGCAGAGACAGCCTCTGATGTCAGCAACCGCAATGACAGCTGGCAACAGCCGTCAAAAGAGCAGCCCAAAGAGGTTGGACCCACCATCAGCATGCTTGCAAAAGAGCTACAGGCACAGTGGCATCAAGAGCGCAACACGCACCTTGGCAACAGTGTCATCAGGCCTCACAGCCACCACAAGGTGTGGTGGTCATGTGACCAGTGCCCAGACACCCTTCCTCATGTCTGGAAGGCGACTGTCGACTCTAGGTCGAAAGGGAAGGGCTGTCCTTTCTGCTCAGGCACATCAACATGTCAGCATAACACGCTGTCCAGACAGGCACCACAGGTTGCACTGTTTTGGGATGCCAAGAAGAACCGCCCATTGTCACCAGACCAAGTGACCGTCTTCAGCCACATGAGAGTTCACTGGAAGTGCGGTGTTTGCACGTACGAATGGCAGGCTAGAGTAATGAATAAGACAACTGGCAAGACTGGGTGCCCCAAATGTGCCAAAAGACATGGCGGTAGGAAAGCAGACGGCACCAGGCAGAAGCACCCTACTTTTGCAAGGGCAGAGCATGCCCTGCTGGAGCAATGGGATCATGACAAAAACAGAGAAAATGGGGACGTCCCTGACAACACGACACTAAAGAGCCAAAAACTGATTTGGTGGCGTTGCCATGAATGTCCAGCGGGCAAAGAGCACAGTTGGCTGGCTGCCCCAGGGAGTAGAAACTCTGATAAAAAGGCAACAGGGTGCCCTTTTTGCGTCGGGCGTAAGGTTTGTGACTGCAACTCTTTAGAAGCTGTTTGTCCTGAGATCGCTGCTGACTTTGACATTCAAAAGAATGGTGTCAGTGCTGCTCAAGTCACAAGTTCAACAAGCACTAAGTATTGGTGGTTGTCAGATGAGCCTGGAGCCAAAAAGCGCTCTGTAAAGCAACGCACAGATTACACAAAGAAGGTCATGAGAGCTGCTAGACTCTTCTAAATTGGTAGCATGCATCAATGTCTTCTGTGTGAGATCAACTTGGGAGACTTGCAATTGGTTTGCAAACCACAATCGTCTTTAGAATTTGAATGCGCTGGCGAGGGCACTTGGTGCTATCTCATGCAAGGCAGAAGAGGGAGAACCCTTCCTTCATCTCACACATGAAAAAGTTCTTTTTGCAGTAGCTCAGCTATCAGCCGGCTCTGTGTTGGCCTGGCCCCCCTTGCAATGACATTGCATCTTACTGCAATTTGTTGAGCCGTCTGATCACTTGAGCTTTCATGCCCAGCTGACTGCTTGACATGCTTGAGCAAGTTATGTCAGGAATCCACGCGATTCTTCGAAGTTGCTATCAGCCCTTCTGTAGCGTTTACAATTGATTTGTAGTTGCTCCATTTGAACCCTGACCGCTCATTTTATGTCGTGTTTTTTAAGAAAAAATCCTGCATGTGATAACATCGATGTCCGGCTGGTTCGGCTGCTGCGCAAAAGTACTGGCCAGGTCTCATTGCTTTGCACATTCCTCTGTATTTGTTCGACTCAAATAAAAACATGGTACCAGGTAGCACCTGTACATAGCCATGTTTATAACTATATCTTGCTACAACATGTACAACTAGTTTCTTTAGCTCCTCGGCTTCAAGCTTGATCAACAGAATAGCAAAGTCTATGGCCAATGCACAGTAGCAGAGGTCGGACCAACCCTTTGCAACAAGGCTATTTGTACAGCTACAAGTACAAGCACTACAAACGAAACGCCGGTCCTGGAGCAAACATACAACAGCAAAACCAGCATCGTACTACAAAAATATCAGGTGTGTGTCTGTGTGCCCGGCGGTCCTGTGAGGTTACAGGCCCATGTCTCTTGACCACACCACTGGGTTCAGAGGCGAGTCACACACCTTCCCTGGCATCACTCCTGGCAGCCACCTGCATTTTACTGGAATGTGAAAGACTGCAACATATGGGAGATGACGCCTCAGCAACGCACTGGATTCAGGGCGTTCAGGCTCAAGTTAAGTCTGAGATTCACAGACCTGTCATGGTCAAGCCTTTGGTTGTGGTTGATAGGCTCTGCCATGATCATGTCCTTGTCCATGAAAATGATGGTGAACACTTCACGTGGCGCGTCTGTCCCATTGCCTGCCGCCTGATGGAAAGTCCAACCAGAGTGAAAGCTGACTTCTCCTGTAGTCAAGGTCATGTATAGGATGTGCCTTCAAAACATGGAGCAGATGTAGCTAAGAGGTGTATATGATGCCTGGGATGCGCCCTCAAAGCATTGAACAGATGCAGCTACGTCTGCCCTCTGACCTAGCTCAAAAGGCTCACTGATGATCTCAAAGCCTCCTTGTTTCACAGCAGCATCAATCTTCCTGTGGGCCTGCCCTCCAATCCCTAAGTCCCTGATCATCATCAGTCACATTGGACAAGTCAGACATTGCACTTTGACATCTGGTGGCGACATTCACCATGCAGTCATGATCAGTTACTGCGTAAGCTACTGTTGGAGCAACAAGAGCAAGTGCTTATAGCCTGCTTTGGTAGCAGTTTCTGCCATAGGGAGTAATCTGATGACTTGGGGTGACTGACTGGCATGGTTGATCGACGGTGCCTTTTGCGCAGGCATGCAATGCACACACATGCACAGCCATAATTGTCAGTAGCCAGAGTATGACTGTTGGTGCAGCCATATGACCTAGCAGCAGCCTGGGCAGCCCGGTATAATACTTGGCTTCTCATTAAATTGACGCCGAAAGGTGTAGTCTTTTCTTTGCTTTTCTTTTCTGACCTAGCAGCAATTCAACCACATTGACTGGCATTCAGGGAATACCTGCCGAGGTCATGTGTATGGCTTCTGGCAGCAAACTGCAAAGGTCCCATCTCTTTGGGCACAGCCTGCATATTTGCAATGTTGTTCATCAGCATACCAAGTCCGTGTCTCAAATTAATTGTGTGCCGCCAGATATCGGTAGCGGCAGGAGGTTTTCAGTGCCATGCGGCAACTGAGCTCCTTAATACAATGTCAAGGCAACAGCCATGGCACACTTTGGGCAGCTTGCATTCCAGGGATGAGCTGTGGAGGATCATGCCAGGTCTTTTGGAGAGTGTGTGATACCTGGAGAGGCACCCATGCTGTGAGGATTTTGTCAGACTGGAGGGGCCAGTAATAGCCATCACAATGCCAAGGGGTGTAACCCCCACCGGGTTCTTTGTTGAGTGCTTGATCATGATAGATCCTCACACCATCCACCTGCACATGAGCAGACTTTCAACATCAGCAAATGCATCAATTTGCTCTCAAGTCACATGTGACTATTGCAACTTTAACCTAGCTTAGTGTTTCTATCAAGTATCAGAGGTTGCAGGCAACAGTCCTCTGTGAGCTTGAAAATTCATTTGCAAGATTAGCAACATATAGGACCCTGCAGACTGTCAATGATGCATGAATGCAGTCCAAGGTATGCAGCACTGCTGAAGCTTACCCCCATGAGTTCAGAGGCAATACGTCCCAATTTCTGACCAAACACAAACTCCTTCACTGGCTTGCTTTCAACCCAAATATTCATGATCTGCAACACGGTGTGCACACTGAAAGGATTGGTGTCAAAATGCAGGCAAATTTAGGAAGCAGATCTGTCTGTCTGAGGACAATGGTGATGATACTTGATAGGCCATTTGCACCTGGGTGAAGGCCTTTTGATAATCAGAATCTTCCTCCAATGGGGCTTGGTCTGCCTTGGCTACCTCCAAGGACATGGTAGGAGTGTAGTGTGCCAGTGTCTGAGCGTCAAACACACCAGGAAGCCGTACAAAGCCAGAGTCTTTATAGGACTGGACTTGAGTATCTGACAGAGGATATGGCGAGTGTATGTCAGCTTGTGTACGCTCATGTTCAGATGTCTGCATCTGAATACATGACGAAATACGAAGCTTATGCCTTCGAGGGCAGCTCAGCCGGGATGTTCCGGAACCGAAGCAAAGGCTACAATCATGGGAGACGCCGCGACAAGTTTGCATGTTTAATGTCACTTCTTGTCGAGAAAGCAGGCCTTTCGCGCAGGGTATAGGTAACAACTTGGCAGCACACGACATAATCACGCGGCGATCAACGAGACCGCAGCACAGCTATCAAACGCTGCTCACGAGGTATGCTGCACAGAGGCGATCTGCCTTGTTGCCAGATTGCCGTGATCGGCAGGCAAAGAGAACTGTTCAAGCGTCACGCCGGTCTTGCGCTGTTTGAGATTTGCGCGAGCAGATCTGCAACGCATAGAAGAGAGAGATCAGCTGCGGTTCGAGTCTGGAAGATGAACCGGTGACTTATGACCAACAGACGTTGAAAGGTCTAATAAGCAAAGTGTCTGTATGTTACTACATCAGATTGCAAGCAAGCAGTCTTGCACACCAACATGCGGGCTGCTGATACAGTTGCAGTTTTTGAGTATATACAGCATTGGGTGCAGCACTTGACATGGACCATGCTGCGGCCAATACGACTCCGTGTCTGTTGCAGTAATGGTGCATATTCAGGCAGGTACAATCGTTTTGAAGCTTGCCAATCAGTACTGTGCCCTGCAAGCTGTTGTACGGTACAGACAGCATCTGCACACAGGACTTGCGAATGGCTCAATTCTCTAACCAAGCACATCAGATGTGGAGAAGATGTCAGATTGTGCAAAGAGGCTCTGGTTTTTCTTTACTGTGTCAGCAGTCAAGTGGCTGGTGCATGTGAGGCAGCTGATCAGCTCGCAGGCTGCCTGGGCTCGGGTCCTGGATGCTGTCTTTGCCAGCAATATTGCTTTCAGATGTCCTGCAGTGGCAACAAGGTCTAGTTGGTAACTGTTGGTCATCTAGACAGTAATTGCAAGCTGGGAAAGCACTGCTGGGCTCATTGCTGGCGGTGCGGCCTCATGAATGGTTGGTGCAAGTCACGCATGCCAAGGCCATGGCAGAAAAACACTGACCTGTTCTCATGATCTGAGCTGCCACTGTCCTGTATGTAGCTGTCTTTCTATTGGCCATCAGGACCAACAACAGGCAAAAGCATGTGTCAGCTACAGGTCCACTGTCTGTGATTGTCTGTTCAAGCATAGGCATGGCAAGGATGACCAGTAGTGTGGACATGTGCCGCTCTTCTACAGGCTCAAACTTGATCTTTGGCGGACCCAGGAGGATGTCAAATGGGTCGTTGCTGTTGCTGTTGCTGTTGGTGTTGGTGTTGCTGTTGCTGTTGCTGTTGCTGTTGCTGTTGCTGTTGCTGTTGCTGTTGCTGTTGCTGTTGCTGTTGCTGTTGCTGTTGCTGTTGCTGTTGGTGTTGCTGTTGCTGTTGCTGTTGCTGTTGCTGTTGCTGTTGCTGTTGCTGTTGCTGTTGCTGTTGCTGTTGCTGGGATTGTCGGTGTACTGAGAAATGCTGACAGAGAGTCCTTGGATGGACTCCCATAGGACACGCAGTGGTAGGTTTGTGTTTGGGCTGTCCATGGTGATGCTGTCTGCCAGGGAAGCAAGCTTGAGCTGTAGCAGGGCAGTGTGCAGCAGGACATTGTAGGTGATGGCTCCTGGATCAAAAGGAAAGGGTCCTGTTGTTGAAATTGTCTGTTGGAGCGATATCCTTGATGCCCGTTTGACCCCCTCCAAGATGTGCCTGAGGCACATTGAGGATGACATGCTGTCATCATGACAAGATATGGACAGCAGTCTTGGGCAAGCAGCTGTGTAGGCACTGTTGAGACTATATTGTTGTAGACAAGGAGTTGTTCCTGCTCAGTGGCGACTAAAGCCACCCTGCCCCAAGCATGTATGTCTCTAATCAATGTCACAAGAGTCTCTGAGTCCGTCTGCCAATTGGTGGACAAGCCTGTTGTATTTGGGATTGGAGTGGTTCTCAGGCCATGCCAGATGAAAATTGCGATGCTGGCCTGAAAGCTCACATCCAGTTGGACCACTTTGTTGGGATTGATGTCTAGTGCTGAGGAAGCAACCTGCACCACACGCATGCAGATGAGCTGGAACAGCACGTGTGCGCAGATGCAGCGACTGGGCTTCGCAAGACTTACCTTTTGTACTGCATCTTTGCTGTCAAGCAGTTCGCGATCGTAGCATAGCCGGCAGTGTTGAGCGAGCAACTGATAGCTTTTGCAAAAGTCATCCCGAACACTTCCAACAGTGGCGGTCGCCGCCACAGGGCGTTCACATACCACGCTTGTGTACTCCTGCAACAGGGAGTGCATGCGGTAGACGATCGTACGTTATGAAGGCTGCGAGCAATAGATGCAACCTACCCGTGATCATATCTGTATGTTGATCGCCATGCCACACTATGCCACACTATGGTAGGTGGCCTACAAAAAGTTGCCTGCAGCCGGGCAATTGCTCGAACACTATGTCGTCACTGCGCAGGCTTGCGTGTAGACTGTAAAGTACTCAGGTGTTTCGCGCGCGCGCACCTCCGCGGGGCACTGCTCTGAAACCAGAGCAAAGAAAACGCATCGGACCTTGGGAAGACCTTGGGCAAACTGGGAAGTCGCATTGACAGTCTCGAAATTGTCTCGCCGGCAGCGGTATAGCGCGAGCTTTTCAGCCTCGCAACCAGGAGTGCATTCCCTTAAGGGTAAGTGCTTGAGCTGATCACGAGTCATATGAATGCTGGACTGACAAAGCATACAAGAGTTCACCTGAGGTATGCTGGACGCACTTCACTCCCTGACATTTTTGCCTCTTCTAATCCTGTCTGGGGTCGTTCACTAGTGAGCCTGCACATTTGTCTGGCAGCTATGCATGATGAAGCTTCGCAGGTGGTGATGGTGCTCACGTCTGTCCTTGCGACATGCCCCTCTTTACAAGCTTTGCTATTCATAGCATATGCAAGCTACAGTTTTGAGGGTCAAGCACCTTTCAAAAGCTCTCATCTGCTTTGTAAGATTACGCTTGAGGGTTTTTGTTGCAGCCTGATGGATCTGAGCGGTTTGCCATCCCTGGCTAGCGTGTCGTTGAGCAGGTTAGGCACACCTAGGCTGCCATGCAAGCTTGTTCTGCCCAGACAGGTTCAAAATCTCAGCTTCTGTGCCACTAGTCTGTTTGACTCGGGTGGTACTGGGTGCCATCTCGTGTGTTTGACTCAGATTGTCCTTGACTCAGGCATGGATAATCAAGGTTTCATGCAAGATGTCCCGTTGGTTAGAGGCTGTTAAGGCTGCCACAACCCCAGTACTCTTCAGCATCTGCATGTGCAAGGTCCTGTTATCATTGTGAGTAACGGATCAATTTCTGGGGCAGTTTTCTTCCTGATGTCTTTGGCAGCTGTTCAGCCAAAACTCTTCATTGATTTGTGTGATTGGCAATGTTTGAAGGGCTGTACTGACTGAGAGCGCCTCACATTGCCATCAGGGTACAAGCTGACAGGTGCTTTGCAAGCGTGGGTTCAAACTGCACGTGTGCAGATAGGTCCAACATATATCAACATATAGCGATTATGTCGACGTGTTTGGCAAACCCCATCTGCTCAGTGTAGCTTATGGATATTTTAGCACCCTGCAATTCCAAGATGGCATGGGCTGATTTACTGAAATGCAAAGCTGATGTGAGGTCAAGTGGCGTTGAGCTGCTTGCTTTGACTTGCATCAGTTCCGTGTCATGGCAAACGTCACATGACTCGCTGCAAATTCCTGCAGCTGTGCATACGGTTGTGTGTGTGAATCACAAAATACTGTTCACAATGTCCAGAACAAGGTATCATGGTTAGTGACTTCCACAGCTGTTTTGCATGAAGACACAGGACGTTTCAGACAGGACCTGGTTTCTATCCCATAATACTAGCCGTGATAGCCCTCCTGTGCCAAGACCACAAACTTTTTTGCTATGATGATCCTGCGCACCACGCTGTGAACACGTCTAGACACATTTGTTCGGCACACCCACATCTGTACTACAGCAAAGATGACTGCATTGCAATTGGGTGCCTGGTATGTACTGAATCTCTGTGCATACATTAGCACATGTCGGCAAAGCAGCTCTGCACAGATTGGCCAATATGCCTGGCATCACATGACTTCCTGTCACATGCTTCATTTGTGAGCGCGAAGCTGCAGCCCTGAGTCTGCTGATCGCGAATTTGGCCAGTAACATGAAAATTTAGCCACAAAAGGGAGTGGATTGAACATGCTGCTTTTGTTGCTGATCTTGCATGCATAAGTGATTTCTTCTGTGTGCCTCATACTGCTGTGCAGCATACCTAAATGGCCTAAGATGGCCGTGGCATGTGCATATGTTCAACATAGGTTTCCATTCTGATTGTGATTGTCAGCTCCTCAAACATCCCCTCTTGGTACTACCAGATTGCAAGCCACAGCAGCTGCAGAGACCAGCCAGCAACTTGCAGCAGCTGCTGTTGCTCAACAGCAGAAGGACATCGGCAAGGTGTTTGTAAAGCCATCAGCAACAGATCCAGGCTACTCAGTACTTTGGTGAGGCTTTGCAGAGTCAGAAGGACACGGCAAGCTGTGAGCTTCGTGGCTTGCTGAGTCACATCCCTGAGCTGAGTTACACATGTGAGTGACACATTGTACAAGGAAAGGACCTGTTTGGATGTTTGCTTCTAAACTTTGTAGAGCTAGATTAGTGTAGAGCGTGTGGCGTCGCGGTACTGGCACCCTCCTTCATTACAGCACGACTACTGCAATTTCTTTGGTGCTTTATTGCCGAATGCCTTGAACATTTAGTGCTTAGTGTATGTTGTTTTCCCAGTTATTGTCGGTTGACTCCCCTGATGAGTCCTAAAGAAAGGAAATGTAAGTTGATTGATTGATTGTTTCCACAATTGTTTCTGAGCTAAAGCAGTGAGCACTTTGAGGTCACGCTTGTCGCTGTACATTCTGTGTTGGCTGCTGGTGACTTTCTGGTCATGCATAAGTGCATAGCAGCTATGCACAGCTGCAACAACTCCACATGGCATCTGCTGATGCGCCATGTGTGGGATGCTGTCTTTCAGTTGCTGTTTTGCAGGTGCCAATTGCAGGATCCAGGTCATGACTGATCAGCTTATGCACAGATGCATAGCCAGTGCAAGAATTTCAAGGTGGGCATGCAATTCTGATTGTTGGAATGTCATGACCTGCCGAAGTGGAATGCTGTTTTTTGAACTCAGCCTGCAGCTCACCATTTGCCAGCTCGTGAACAGGTGAGAAGCTTGTTGGTACAGTTTGCTGCTAGACAATGTCCCGCTGTGTTGTTTGACTGTGCTTGGATGTACTACCTTCTACGTCAAAGGAGGCCTGACATACCAGGTATCACTCTGTGCAAAGGCCGTTTGCTAGTCATCTTGCAACATTTTCAAGCCTTCAATCCCCACTTCAAAGTCACACCTGGCCATTTGTTGTCAGCAGCGGAAGAGGGTCAACCAGGAGGCAGTGTTGTGCCTGATTGCTTTGGGCAAGCTTAGGTAAGCTAGGTTGAGCTGAAACGAAGCCAAATGAGCAGAGTAGAAATGTGGCATCTGTTTTCCACTACTGCTAGTACATGTGTCAGATATCAATCTTTGGCCTGTCAAAGGGTGATGCATCAACAGCAATCTACAATTCAGAGGTGCCATGCAGGTATCCAGGAGTCATGATTGCAGTCTGCTTGTGTGCACACCTTGCTGAGCCCCTTGAAGCAGCATTGACTGACTTATGCTAGCTAGGTAGCCTATAGGTAGACATGGACATGCGAGGGCCCTTCCCATGTGCATGTGCTTTTACCTGCTGAGCATTGCTCAGTGCATTGGCACCTTGGCATGACCACGCCATTGGTTGAATGAATGTTGAACCCAACAACCTACTTGCAATGCTGATGCATTCCACAAATACTGTTTGTTGAGCGAGCTGCTATTGTCATGGCTTGTGGCAGGCTAGCATCTATTGTTACAAGCAGGTGTGATTGTGAGCTGATCAGGCAGGTGTGTATGAGCTCAAGGAGCAGCCCTTATTCACAGCCCTGATCAAGCAAGTGGGCCAAGGGTTGAGGTTTTTCTATACACCCTATCTGCAGGGTAGCATGCACTACAACACTGCACGTTAGCTGTTTTTGTGGGTTGTACCCATGTTGTGTGTTGATGCTCAGCAAGGACAAGCAACATTCTGGATTTAGTTTCTCCCATTTGATACTGTCAGGGTTGAGCAAGGAGGCAGCAGGGAGAGCGAGTGTGCAGTTGCTAGTGAAACTTTTGGTTGAGCAGTTACGCTACAGGTCTGACAATACACATCAACCAGGAGGGCAGTGACATGGTAATGTCATCAAAGTGGTGCATGAAGCTGGCTGTACACATGTGCTTGCAAGCAGATCATTTCTGCTGACACCGTGTGCAATTATTTGCAGCGTCAGACTAATAGAAGTTGCAACTCAGTGTTGGTGTGCAGGTGGCGCCCTATCTTTCCACCTGTGATTGGTCATGGCTCACCTGCTGTCCATTGCGCATTGTTGCCCCAAGGTTTTGATGCCTTACGCTCAACACAGGCAGCATTCATGCAACATACGCAAGCTGGTAAAAACCAGTTGTCTGCCAGCAGAAGTGCCGCACATCCTGCATCTCCTTCTCAGCAGTATGCAGCATTCACTGTGACAAACCGTATATAACAATGTATATGCTGGCTATTGAATGGTGGATGTGTGAACGGGCAAATTGGCCCTGCCAGATGTGTGCCACATTTCAATGGTATAACAAGCTGCTGCAGACATCTTGCAATGCATCTCGCAGCTGTTTCCAGGTGTCATGCTTGCGCTTGCGCTTGTATCCTCAAGTGCACCACAGCATACTGAAAGGTATCAACAGGAGACTCAACATAAACTTAGCCCAGCATCTGACCCAGCACCTATCTTGCAACTTTACATCTCGCCTATAGTGTCTTTATTGTCTTGTTGGCAGCCTTTTGTGACCGCGGCAACAGCAGAGCCACTGAGAGCCCTGAGCTTTTGTTTGCAGATGCTGCCAAAACTCAACATGTTAACAGCAACAGCTCAGGGATTTGAGCCAAATATTTGAATCCAACCTGGAAGACTTCGCTCAAGGAGCAGAAAGCTCTTGAGTGAGGACCCCACTATGTATGAGCAACCAAATGGTAGTCAGGTCAGCCTGTTGCCCTGTGGTGTCCCTTGATGAGCAGTTTTGGTGTGCGTGTTGCAAGAAGGCCGAGTATGTTCAATTTGGTTGCTGTGTGGCCTGTTTGCTGCAGCGCAAGGCAGCAGTGGTTGAGGTGTCAGATGACAACATTGCACCTGATGGCTCTGCCTAGACATAACAGCATGTGCAGTATCAGTGCACATGTCTTCCTCATTCGCTAACCACAAACTTCGCAGGGCTATGGCAAGCCCCCCCT
>JAABUP010005544.1_pt1 | contig 19004 bp, 17 predicted proteins | sample 5559201 | NCBI WGS metagenome assembly JAABUP01 (sample SAMN10711887, study PRJNA513373) | rock metagenome | isolation source: Antarctica rocks | place: Antarctica
CGAATTTCTGGAGCGTGTGGCACAGCTGTTTGAGGTGGTGGTTTTCACGGCATCTCAGAAGGTGTATGCTGAGCAGCTTTTGAACATTCTGGACCCAAAAAGGCCATACAGCAGCAACATGCTTCTTCTCTGTTCAACAGAGACATCATTCAGTATGGTCCACTTGGCACCTGCAACATAGTGTTGACTGTGATGGTGCACACTAGAGTGGGGTGACAGATATGGCTGCACTCGCTGTTGATGCAAACAGAAATCTGTCAGGTTGTCCCTTCAATTTCCCCTGGGCTCTGAGACCAGAAACTTATTTGTGCACGATGGCTTGCAAGTGGCTATGCTGTACGGGCACAGAAAGTTGCGCAGATGAGCATGCTTGAGGCTGTGTGTGTATGATACAATGTAGGCTGTGGCAGTAAGTGCATGACGACCTACATTGCTGATGCTTGGTCAAATGCTCAGTAATCTGTTGAGCAGGCCTATGGCATGCAGACCACGGCTCTTACTGGTATGTACCTTTTGCAATGAGCCTCAAGGCATCCACAGCTTTGCAGATCTGGGTAGGCAGATGGTGACTCATAGCCGGCACAGCCACAAAGGTTTGGAGCTCAGATGAGTACACATACTGCCTCAGGCTTAAAGTGAACATATGCAGCTGCTTAGGCCGCTCTTGCATCACTCTGTTGCGCTTCAAGGTGTTCCTCAGACTCTGCATTGTGAGTGAGTGTGTGAGTGAGTGACTGAGTGAGTGAGTGAGTGAGTGAGTGAGTGAGTGAGTGAGTGAGTGAGTGAGGAGTGCGTGAGTGAGTGAGTGAGTGAGTGAGTGAGTGAGTGAGTGAGTGAGTGAATGACTGGGCCAAAGGGCAATGGGATAGATCAGCAAGGCAGTATCAGGGAGGGTCAGACTGAGTCAGGAACTGGTGTTGTCATGGTGCGCATACAATGAGCAGGGTCATCAAGCCATGTCAACAGAGAGGCTGGCATGCATGGTGTTCTGCAACTCACCGTCAAAGTCATGCGAGACCATGAATGCTCAGATGCTATGAGGCGCTTTCTTACTCTGGCCACCTGCTTTCTGCCGTCTGCAAACTGCGTGCAAACCAGGAGGAGGTTGTCAGGACTTGTCACTTTGGGCAGTCTTTACAGGAAGACAATCACCGGTGCAAAAAGCATACCGATGCACAGACTGATCATCCATCATGCCTGCATGCGGTGCATCTGCGATGCAATGCTTCTGGCCTGAACTGACTACATGTGTAAGTACATCTGACAAAGATTACCTTGACCAGCACATACTCTGCTTCTTCCAATGAGCACTGACTCAACAACAAGAGTCGACTCTGGGGCAGCCAGAGATATGCCAAGCACCATCCTCCGGTGCATGTCAGCAGAAAAGTGTGAAGGGCATAGCTCCATCTTGTAGCCTTGTATCCAAAACAATCTTGCTCAGCCTGCAAGAGGTGGGACGTGCCATTTCCTACTGGTCAAATGCAAAAACTGATCAGCAGCAAGAAGGGCAGCACACCCACTGACATATTTTTCACTATTGCTCCTGATGTTACCTTACTGGGTGGCATGTGTAAACCTGGCAGAATACCCATATCTGTGTTTCCAGCGGCCATTCGCTTCTGCTGCTCTGGCACATAGTCTCCGCTGGCCACCGGCTGAGCTACCGTGACAGCCCCAAAACAAACGGCTTGCAGAAGAGGCTATCTGTTGCTCTGATTACTGTCCAATCGATACCATGTATGCAGACAGTGGCACCAGCCTCTCGGCAGCAAGTTCACACTCGGCTTAGGGCAGAACAGACTGAGACTGTACGTGATGAGAGGACAGTCAAGCGTTTATATTAGAGCAACCAGTGCAGTCAGTGGCTGAGCCGCGCAAGAAACATTAGAGTTCACTTTGCATCCACAGCATTCAGAGGAGATGAAAGAGTAGTATCGTCGAGAGCTGTGATCACTCCGCTTTCAGAGTTCCAGTCATCTCAAGCTGTGCCCAGCAAGCGGCACTACTGAATGAGAAGTGCAGGTGACCGTGCAGACACAGAAGCACCTTGGAACGACCGCTTGGCCGGCTCAAAGGAAGTGCTGAGAAATTTTTGCAGCTGCAGAGTCAGGTCTAGATTATGACCGGTTGGTCTTCAAACTCAGTAGCCAGCACGATGTTAGGTGTATGAGGCTCCATGGTGCCCGTATAGGTTTGCACTTTGTCATACATGGGTCGTTGGCCTCACTGCTGCTCAAAGCATGTGTGTCAAACTTTCATCTATCATTACAGGTGATGCATATAGCATCTACGAGATGGACTCTACAAGAGGGCATGCAGGGTGAGAATTTACACAGTAAATGCACACCATTCTATCTACTGTTGAACACGTGGAAATGTCTAGCTGGTCACTGAATATTACACTCAGATCAGAAGCCGCGATGTAGTGTAATAGGCAAGCAATATCTATACAAGGCAACATGCCAAACATGATGGATCCCAATCAGGTTGCACAAGCGCAGTCATGCCAGTGTTCAAGTCATCAGCTAGCAATCTAGCCATAAAAGTGTACAATACCCGCACAGCAATATGCAGCTCACAGCAACACGTATCCTGGTGCCCCTGCCCCACAGCATATCAGATGGTGTTGCCTCCTGTAAAGCGCTTCCAGAAGCAGTCAAAGCCTTGTAGTTGCGGTACCTCCCATATTGGTAATTGCCCTGCCGGAAAGATGATCCCTGAGTTTCGTTTGGCATCGATATGGCAGAGTCCTGACTGCCTGGTCTGGCAGCATGTGAGCCAGGAGGATGGTGTAATCTGGACTGTGCCTGTGACGGCGCTTCTGCCAAATACCAGCGCATACCAAGCGCCCCATTTTGGCTGCTCTCGCCTGAACATTCATCTACTGCTGTCTGCGCTGCGGCTGCCTGCAGGCAAGCAACATGGTCATGTGAAACATGCAGAGTGACACAGACTCAGTAGTGGCCCTGACACAAGCACTTCCATAAGCGTAAGAGAGGGCAGTGGAAGGTTGCTGCTGGGGCTGCAAGCAAGTTGCAGGCACAGTACAAAACAGAACAGCTCAAATGCTTGCCTGTTGTACTAAGCTAATCCTCTTTGTGGTGTGCCCTGTCAGTACATACAACCGACCATAACATAATGGGCCAACCTTGCATGAAGCAGCGCAAGCATGCAACACAAAAGTGGCACGGTACTCTCATCAAATCATGGTCTCATGAGGCATGCACTTTTTAGTAAAACAGGAATCACCTCAGTGAAGTGGACAATGACAAACCAGCAGCTGCTTTTGCCTTTGCGCAGCCAGCAAGCACTGATCCCTCCAAACTGGGCACACATGTCCAATGCCATCTGCTTTGCCTCAGGTCCGGCCATGCCCTTCCTGAAGCCTGTCACCACTACAGTTCTGCCATCACTGGTGGGGTTGGCAAAACCCAGGGGAGCTGGATGATTGGTACTGTTTGCAGATGTGCTAGGGCTGCTGTCAGCAGCCCCACCTCTGTCTGCTCGAACTGCCCCTGCTGGCTGGTTTACAGCTGGATTGCCTAACGATGACATGAGGGGCTGCCAGGTGAAGCCCTGTGGGCCTCGCTGTGTTGACTGAGTGGCCTCAGAATTCCCCAAGTCCTGAGGTGCCTGACTTGGCTGTTCCAGCGAGTCACTTGGCAGAAGCTGGCCTGTCATACTGGATGCTGACTGTGTTGCAGGCTGGTGCGTTTGAGTGGTACGTTTAAGTGGAACTGTTCGGCCCTGCTTTGATGATGTCTGCATGGCTGAGTCAGCATCTGATGCGAGTTGGCTGTTCTGCATGGATCTGCGGTGATGAGATGGGGTGCGTTGGCGTTGGTTGGGGTTGGCTTGAATGGGGACAGGCTTCACACCAGGGTGGGAGTGGGGGACCCTTCTTGGCACTGTAGGGGTACCTGAGGCATGTGACAGGTTAGGGAAGGACATGGTGCAAGAAATCACCATCTGTGGTTGTGCATGCCAATTGTACCGCAAGGACTTTTGTCCCTGGAGTCTCAGTCGCAATGTTTGAATGGGTGATAGCTGTTGACCTGCATGCAGCATTGAGGAGCACAAGCCACAGAGCAGGCCTTGCCAAGATAGAAATGGAGTGAGCGCTGAGGGTGAAACTGGAAGCAGTGAAGCATGTTTGCAAAGATGCTGCAGGCCTGTGATTGGGCACAAAGATGGACACCTGAGGGTTTGGGTATTGGGCTGGCTCCCCTGACAATGAAGCCAGTCTCTTCAAGATCCTCAACCTTCTGACCAGACTTACGTGCAAGAAAGTCTTGCCAAGCCTCGCAATGGTCCACATTGCCTCTGAGAGTCTGTGCTGCAGCGTGGGAGTGATAGAGGTGCACCTTGTGACCAGCTATGCGAGCTGCATCAACCACATCGTTGTAGTCTGCATCCCCTGCAGTGCAGAGTGCCAGAGTTGTAACATAGGATCTCCGATGGTGTGGTATAATGGTGGCAATTTGCAGCATGAGTAGCATAGGTGCAACCGCCATACCACATGGCAAGACTTCCACATGTGTTGGTGACATACTGATGTTTGCTAGAATGTTCACCTGACAGCAGCACAAGAAGTGCCTGTTTCTGAGCAACAAGCTGAGTGGTATGGAAGTCCAGCATGACTCGTTTTAGAGCATCATCTGCCTCGCCGCCCTTGGCAATCTGGACAACGGAGTCACTGTGAAGACATGGGATGACCATCACACACTTCTAGACAGTGCAAGACCCTCTGTCAGGAGAAAGCTGTGTGCAAGGGATACCTTGCCGATGCTGTACAAAAGTTGCACTCGTGGGTGTGTGCACAAAGCGTTTTTCAGCTGCGCAGGGTATTTGTCAAATGTCCCCGCCACGTATACTCGCAGGACTGTGGAGTTGGGGCTCTGTTCCTGAATTTCCTGCAAAAGCCACCCGCAGCAAGTTCTTGTAAGTGCAGCATTTGCTGTTTGCGGGACATCGTATGTTGTGTTGTGCTGCAATGGATTTGTGCATCACTGTTTTTGAGTGATCTGCAGTGAGGTCTCAAGTGCTCTGTGTGTTTGCCTGCAAAAGCCACTGGACGATCTCGAAGCAGTGAGGGACCAGCTGCAAAGGTACTCGATTATTCTCAATGTCCCACACAACGATGGCTTCTGTCTTCATCGCTGAGGCCATGTTCTTGACCGTGCGCAAGTATCAGTGAGAAGACCTGGAATGAACTCGAAACAACCAGATCAGTCATCAAGATAAAGTGACGTCATTATGTAGCTTGCATCGCATGGTACCTTTCCGGCACGATCTCCGGCACGTTCAATGAGCGCTTCCTGCGATCGGAGTCACGTAGCTTGTCACAGCCAAGAAAATGCTTTGGACATCCGCTCTGACCTCTCACTACTCGCCAAGTGAACATCTTGCATCTGCTGGTATTGAAACCTGACCACCACCGGGACCGCCTTCGATGTTGCCAGTCATGTGGTCCTCTTCTTGGTCGCTCACGCAAGCAATTGTGGCACTGGCATTTGTGACGGTGAGATGCAAAAATGAATTGGGTACGATTTCAAGCCCTGCTTGCCTATGATTCAATAAGGATCTGCTCGTCTTGCAGATTGTGACCTATGGCTACAACGCGCAAAGCAGATGGAAGCTGCGTAACATTCCTGGACCGACGCCTGCGTGGTTGGTAGGCAACTTGCGGGAGGTGTGCTTGCAGTCTTCAGCAGCAAGACATCTTCGAATCCTGTAATCCCACCTTTTTTCACATAGCCGCATTGCTGCAGCTCAGAACAAGAAATGGTATACACCTCATGCTTGAATCTTGGTATCAGCAATATGGCCCAATATACAAGTTCTTTTTGGGACGGGCGCCAATTGTAGTTGTCACAGGTCAGCATAGTTACCATCACAACTGTTTGCACACAGCGATGAGCAAGATACATTCAGAACAGTGCTGCTTACTGTATTGAAGACGGCTCCAGCCAATATTGCACTTTGCAGAGCCAGAGTTACTTAAACAGATCTTCACGAAGTCTTTCATGAAATTCCATGACAGACCTGAGCTGCAAATGAGAGTGAACGAAGGGAATGAGATGACAGGTCAAGGCATGCTTTCTGCAAGGTGCGCATGCTTTCTCCAACCAGTCACTCTTCCCTTGTACGCTGTCACTGCATGTGTGCAGACCTATATTATCATTGCAACCTGACTGGTGCTGTCTCTTCAGTCGTGAAGGAGCAATCCTTGACCTCATGATTGCCCTCCCAAAACCAAACCTTAACTGCTCCTGGAGTGACGTGTTGCTGTGAGAACTGCATGATGCTTGCTCACGCGTCTGTGACACTCACACAGATACAAGCCGTGTGCAGAGGACGGTACTGGACAGGACTTCGGGCTGCGTGTGAGCCTGTCTTTCATTCAGATAAATTGGCAACATACATACCAATAGCCAACAAGGCCATGACCAGCCTTGCAGACAAGCTGGCAGCAGTGCAGTCACAGGGCCCTGTTCAGATCAATGTGGTCTTAGCTGGCATGACAATGGATGTCATTGGTGGCTCTGCATTTGGGTAGGCCACACAGCTCACGCTTGACTGACGGCTTGTTTGCAGCAGAATGTAGCCTTTGTGACTGCACCGAGAAGTGTTGCGCTGCTGAGATTATTGTGCATTTGAATTGACAGCAAGTGGTTACCCTGGGACACTTCAATGCACACGTTACGTGGCTCAGCAACACTCATAACATGTTGTCCTCACATTGCACCTCAAAGTAGCTGAGAGAGGGTGTTTATAGAACCATTGCCCGTTGGCTTGCGCTGTGTTTGGCAATCACTCCTTACAAGTTGGTCATCACATATAAAACAGGTCCCAGTATGCATGTACTGGCAATGCAGGGTTGACTTCAGAGCACAGCAGGATGCAAACAGTGCCTTGGTGCAACACTCCCTGAATGTCTTTCGCCCCGCCTCAGGCACTGCCTTCACGCTTGTCAGGAGCCTGCTTGTCTGCTTCCCTTTCCTCATGTACGCTTCCTATGGGTCTACCAGAACATCCATGGGCTGCCTTGTGCTCTTGTCACACCATACTATGATATGCTCTCACTGCCTGTGCTAGGTCTAACCTGTGCTTGTCTGCTCTTCTCTGGCAAGACATTTATTTTGTTTGCTCTGCGCCTGCCACTGCTCAAAGTGAAATCTTTGCTTGTGAGCTTGACAGCCACCACTTCAGCTGCCAACCATGCATATCACCTTGTTCTTCCATCGTTGCAGCTGTGCTTGAGTGGCAGTGATTGGACTGTGGCAACAGTGCATGCTCGACAACAGAAGGGTGATGTAGTGTTGCAGATCGGCGATTGCTCAGGTACTAGCTTACACACAGCTTACCCGGGTGACCCAGATTGCTGGAGCTCGTGGCTATCTCAAAGGCGCTTCAGAGGTGTTCACTCTCTGCAACAGCAACAAACAGTCTACTGAATTTATGCTCAGATCACTGTACTGTGTGACCCAGCTGGGATACACCTTTGCAGACATGCAAAAGTGAAGCAACACGTGTGTTTCCCAAGGTTGCACATGTGTTTGGTGTGCAGCTTGGGTTCTGGCAGGATGGCTGTGTTTTGGTCTGGTGGCTGCAGAAGAAGACCATGACTTCTGTTGGGTTGTTGAGGATAACACACTGGCTTTGACGTTGCCTTGCCTTTCCTATCTTTCGCTCCTCCATCATGTTGCAAGCTGCCTTTGTGGCAGGCAAGGTCATGCCAGAAGCAACACCAGCAGGGCCTAACATCACACTGCCTGTCATGACTCTCAGACATGTCCCTACTGCAACGCAGTTGTACCCAAGACAGTGGAGCAGCAGCACCTATAGCAGCTGCAGCCGCAGGCTCATGTAAAACAGCTTGCAGCTGTAGCTCATCTGAAAGATTTGCCACCTGTTACACTCTGTGACAGATGTTATCTCCAGGCACTGCTGAAGAATGCACGAGCCAACAGCAGCAGGAAGGAGTCCATAGCAGCGCTTGCCCCAGACACTGACGTAGGTATTGGTGCCCGAGGTCTATTGGATAAGTGGACAGAGACGCCGGCTCACAAGACCTTTGCACAAGCTTATGCTGAAGGTAGTGGCTACCTCCCTGCTGCTGTTGCAGCGTAAATGCCTGCAACCATGGTGGACAGTGAATGCCAGCCCCAAATGAAGATCATGCATGATGGTTAATGAGCATGCATAAAGACACATCCTGGCAATCTCTGACAGTTTCAGTACCCCTTCCTCAGCATTCAGCATGCAGAAGTTGAATGGTGCTGTGATGGCAATGCTGGAAGCATCTGCAAGCTGCTTCATATGTGCAGCAGTGCCCGTCAGTTCTGCCGTGTGCGGATGCTGTTGCTTCTGCTGTGGATTCAGAGTCAAAGCAGCTGCTTCTGTGAGCTGTGGTTCCCTAGCATCTTGTCTTGAGCCTCTGAAGTGCTGATGACACTCGCAATTGAATCTTCCAGAAATGTCTGCTGTAGACTCATCACCAATATCGCTGCCACTGCCTGATGAGCTCACTTGGGAGCTGCTGTGCAGCTGCTCCAATGCTTCTTCCTTGGCATGTTGAAAATCCTCGGCCTATGGTGTCGCTGTGTACTCACTGCTGCCACAACTGTTTGACCTGTTCAAGGGCCCCCTGGCTCTGCCCTTCTCCAGCTGCCCCTCATGCAGCTGGGGGTATGGCACAAGCGCACACACATACTCTGAGCTGCTGCTGTGTGTTGGCAGAATTGCAAATGCCATGAGGCATGTGCCTCTTGCTTGTTACACTTCACATGATCTCTATGTAAGTGATGATCACGTGAGCCATGACTTACATTCACTGTGTGACACAAGTGGAAATCCAGTGTGGCATTCCTGTTGCACTTCCTTGCAAGTCCTTAGGGCTATGGCCTATGGTCATAGCTCCGGGCTGCCGCCTTAGGAGGCTCCCGTTATGATCGCTGAAAAGCGTGAACATTTCTTTTCTTTCTTTTCCTTGCAAGTGAAACAGTGTATGCGTTGCAGGCAGGAGAGAGTATGAGCATGAGGTTCCAGGGGACCAGAGTTTGCTGCACAACCTGATGGCAGCCAAACAGAAGGACACTGGTCAGCCCTTGACTGACACCCAGATATCCGCCCAGTCCTTCACATTCATCTTAGCAGGTCAGACTCTCTGTCGTACTTCACCTACTGAAGTGCGACACCTCTGACTTGATGATGCTGTGTGTGGCATGTCTCAGACCAACGCCAAAACTGTGTTGATCTAAGACATCCAGTTTCCACAGTGTTTACTGAGTGACTCTCCAGCTATCTCGGTTCATCCAATCACTTTCTTATCTTGTTCCTGTCTCTTGCGCTGATCAAGTTTGTTTCGGATGAGTCTTTAGATGCTGTGAATTTTGGATATGAAATCAGATCTTGGATGTTTTCCAGTTCGGATGTGTACTCAAGCAGACGCACAATGCTTCATGCATTCCTCTGCCACTTGCACTCCATGTAATGCTGCACACGCACCTTGATCTGCAAGCAACAGAGGTAAAGCAACAAACACTGCTGTGCAGACAAGACACACGTGCCAAAAAAACAACAAGGACCAATTGTTACTCTGCAGGGTATGAAACAACATCCATGGCTTTGACGTACGCCTTGTATGAGTTGTCAAGGAGCCCTGTTATGCAGCAGAGACTGGTCAACGAGGTGGATCAGTTTGGGCGGGAAAAGGAACCCGCCTTTGCTGATCTGGCGCAGTTTCCATTTGCTGATGCAGTCTTGAAGGAGGGCATGAGACTGCATCCCCCCGTGACCCCTCTTATCGGCCTGGTAGGGTAGCAGTCCTGGTGTCATATCAGCATGCACAACTGAACAGGAATTGCCAATTGTTCGTGGCTGCGATTGCTATAGAGATACATTGGTGCTGTTCATTTCATGGTGCTGATTGATATGAAGACATACGGGTGCTCCCTGTTTCAGTTGCAATGTACCATCACCCGTGAAGCGTGTGACCATGTCTGTTCATGGATGACTGTGTGTCTACTAGCTTTTGCCTGCTGGTGTGCCTGTCTGTCTGTCTCCCTGTATGTCTGCCACCTTCAATGTTCAAGCATCTGTTCCACAGCAGCCTGGCAGAAGCATGGCTTCTTTGTTTGGGTGTGCACAGTGGGCAAAAGTTTCTTCAGCCCAAATCAGGCTGCAACCAACATGTTGTCAGCCGTCTTGGGTGGTTTTGTGCAGACAAGGGAAGCCACAGAGGATGTGATGTTGGGGACGCACCAAATCCCGGCTGGAACCAGAATCTGGATCAATGTGCTGAGCTTGCATTTAGATGACAAGTACTTCCCCAATGCCAAGGTATGATTGCATGCATATGTGTGTGTTCCCCCCCCCCCCCCTTCTTTTTCGGCATGCAGTGGCCTACAGCTGTACAGTGCTTGCAGCTGCTGCCCTGCAACCTTGGCTATTTCATCAAGGAATGATCGACTTGCAGATGAAGATCTGTGGCATGGCTCTGACACATCTTGTCTAACGTTTCCTTGAGATTGGCTGTGACATCATCACATTCCACTACCACTCAGGGTTGCTAAAGCGTTCAGGCATGCATTGCAATAGTAGCATACGGCTTTTGCCACACATAGCAGCCTTGCAAAATTGGTTTTAGGTGTAACAGCTCTGTCAAATGGCACCAATTATTGCTTATGCTTGCATGTGGCGGTTTAGTTGTCATGGGACTTGTGTTTGGATCAACGGCAATTCATAACTTGGACTTGTTTTGGGGCCCAAAACAGCCTTGAATGACTTGTTTCATTCAAACTCAGCATGTTCAGAATTTACAGAGTTATTATCTGTTGACTCCCATGTTGAGTCCTAAAGACACAAATGTATGTTGGTTGGTTGGTTGGTTGGTTGGTTGGTTGGTTGATTGATTGATTGATTGATTGATTGATTGATGATTGATTGATTGATTGATTGGTTGATTGATTGCAACTGCCCTGCAGGAGTTTATGCCAGACAGGTTCATGGAGACAGATGGCAAACCCAGGCACCACCCATATGTCTACATACCTTTTGGAGCTGGCCCGCGAAAATGCATCGGGTACAAGTGAGCCTTACACTAATGTGCCTCCCGTTCTCTCACAGCTTGAGACAATCAGTTGTGTGATTGCATTGCGCAGCCGAACACAACCTTGCTTGATTGCATGATGTACTGAACTATACCTATGACCCCAGGCACTGTTAACCAGGCTCTGCACATCAGTGCATTTTTGGGAATGCAGACCTGATATGCAATTTATCAAACAAACCGCATAACAGTCCCTGTCCATCCGTGTGTCTCTCATCGTAAGTGTGTTTCAGTCGTAAAGCAATCATCTACGTCCTCTTTTCCACCTGCAGAATCAGCTCACAGTGTTTGTCCATAAAGCGTCGCAGCTCGTTTGTGACTTATTCTTTGCTTGTGCTGTGCTGATCACCCTTGACCATGATATCATGCAACTCCATGGCCAGAGACCTCAACAAAAATTGATGTAACATGACTGTAGGTTTGCAACTATGGAAGGAGTATTGGCTCTAGTGAGACTGTATCAGCGCTTTACGTTCACCCTGAATGACCAGAAACACGGCGGGAAGCCCTTGGAGCATGAGTCACTCATTACCCTCATGCCTAAGGTACAGCGCAATTTTGCAGCGCTCAAGCATGCTGGTTCAGTCACACCCAGAATGAATGCAACTGCAGACACACCAGTTCTTGAGCAGGAGCTGAGTACACAGCACAGATCCAGAATTAAAATGGATGTTTTGAGATTGAAAAGTGCTGCTCATGGTGTTAACTGCCATGTCAGTCTTGCACACCTGTTTGGTTGGCCATGCATTACCTGCGGTGTGTGGGCATCCTATGCTGCATCACGCATGGCTTTTGGAATATTTCAAGTCACAATGCTGTTGTCCTTCAGGGAGGTGTTTGGTTGAATGTACATTCCAGGAGCTGAGCATGTTGCTGGTGTGCAACATGCACCGCAGAGCCAAGGAAGATGGTTTTATGAGCAGTTCTGTACCCCAACAGAAACATGCGCTTCAACCTCTTACTCCATCAGTCTGTCAAAGTCACCTGCCTCTTCACAATTGCTGCTCATCAAGTAAGCTGTAGACGTGCTGCTTGGCAAAAGCCTGCTTTCTGGCTTTTCAAAGTGTAAACACTGCTTCACACCCAGACCGAGGAGTCAGGCACATACAGATACCCAGAATTTCCTTTAAAAAGCAATTTCAGCGCGCCGATTACGAGCCTGTCTGCCTGGATACAAGTACCTGCGTGTGCCTGATTGCACTCTTTCACAGAGCCTCGACACTCACTCTGACGACTTTTTGCTCTGCTGGTATAGGCATAAACACTGACACAACCTCCAGTATCAGCTCTGCAAGCGTTGCGCTTGCAGAGTTGTGCTTGCAGTCGTGGCCGGCTGTCGGGACTGCAGCCTCGCCCTAACAGTCGATAACAACGCCATTATGGTTGTCCTAGCAGCTTCTCAGTCAGCGACTCTACCCTCCATGACTGTAAATCTAGCCTCCGAGATGCATTTCAATGCATTGCGCAGCCTGACACAACCTTGCTTGACTGCAGACTGTATCTGATGCAATACCCCTATAACCCAGGCATTTTACCAAGCTCTGCAAATCAGTGTATCCTTGGAGAAGTGTATCTGAGGTCTTTTTGTTCAAGGAACTACTGCTTTGTCCTACAACACACATGCATCTTTGTGCCAGAGCTCGTGGCCAGCAGCTTCCATCTGTTTGCCTCAGAACCCTTTAGAGCTGACAGCTTGCAGTACATCAGCACTCAGCCAGGCTCTGATGTACCGCTTCCGACATGCATATGAAACCCCTACCTGGCAGTAGGGGTGCCGCTAGCGACGCATGTTGCAGTGACACTCTCATACATACAAACTGATCTTGACAGTTTACAGAGCTTTGCTGAAGAGTGCAGTTTCGGGAACTCATCATCGGATTCACATCACTGAGTAAAAGGTCTGCTGTACAGTGACAGCCAGAAAATTGTACGTAATCAGGTGGAAACTGATCAGCAGCTGAACTGAAGGCGGTTTCAGACTTCATTGCAGATTTCATTGCAGCACAACATGAACGGGTCAGAAACAATCAGCAAGCTAGCTGAAGCGCCTGTCATGCTGTGTTGCTGAACTTGCTGTATCACTGAACTCTTCAAACTTAAGTGTGGGTACGGTAAACGCAAGCAGCACTGCAACAAGTTCTTATTTTGCATCTGCACCAAATGCTATTGCAAAAGCTACATCAACAGATCAGGTCAGATCAGTGGGCAAACATTGTACTGAAGCATTTGTCAGTAACAGAACAGCCCGACTGGTATTCATCAGGAAATATGTACATTTTCGGAGTGGAGCCGAGAGCAGTGCTATCCTGGATGCTTTTGTGGCAAACCTACTCTTCTGACAAGTATGCAGGCACAGCTATGTGGTCCAACGAGTGACTCAACATTGGCCTCGGCTGATACCTAAGGTGGAACGCAAGAAAATTCTGTGTAAAAAACATTGTTCAGTGCATGTGTTCCTCACCTAGCCCAGGCAAAAAAATAGCGCTGTGTTGACATGACGAGGAACACCTGAAAGAGTGCTGCAGGGTAATACAATTGAGAGCATTCCTCAGAGCATGCTGAACACTTGTTTGTACAGCAGCCTATCAGCACAGTGGATCTTCGCTTGTACTGCGCGAACAGAAACACCAGTACCTAATGTTGTGTGAAAAACCACAGCATCTGCCAATGGGCTGGCATGATATCAAAAGGCTATGTGCAGTCACCAGGTGCAAACTGCAATGCCACCAGACAAGTATGACTGGCATTGCAGTCTGAAACAGTCAACCGGAAATAGAAGGAAATCTTGAAGTGCTGACTGTAGTCCTCACAATGTCTGTAAAAATCTTGACTCTGTATCATCTGAAAATTAAAAAACAGATACGGAAAAGAGACACTGATGGCTTCTGTCTACCTCACAGCGGTACTGATGACCGCAATGCATGGCCCTGCTGACGAGAACCAGTACGCAGAATGAAGCACAGGTCAGGCTCTGCATGAGCAGAGTGGTGCCTACAACATGAAGTTGCGGCAATCCTCCACATCCATGGGGAGTGTCATGATATCAGGGATAGGCAACGCCATAGTAGGCAGCTCCTCAATGAGCGCGCAGCTGATACCAGTGACTGGGGCAGTGCAGAAGCTGTTGGCTCTGGTCATGGTATAGTCATCTACTTTCAGCACAAGCTGATTGTCAGTAGCAAGCTGAGGTGGAGTGATTGATGCTTGGGTCTTTGCCTGCAAAGTAGACGTGTCAACCTGTGAGTGCACAACACGCAAGTCAAGAAGAACCATAGTATGACGCAGACATGGCTTCTGATGCAGATCACGGGCCCAGAATTGGAGCAGTTGAGATAACCTGAGCTTGGATGTCAGCAGGTGGGCATCTTGTACATCAGCAGGATAAACAGACTCAGAGAAATGACGCATTGACACTGCTAGTCCAAATTCTTGACACAACAAGCAGCAGAACAAAGGACTGTACAATCAGAAGCGGAAAGGTTATCTGAATATCTGAACCAGAATTTGTGACGATGGGCAGGTACTGAACAGAAGAGTAGGCTGAAATCACCAAGCAAATGCTCAGACGCAGAGGGGGCCTTGGAGATGACTTATCTGAGCTGCACCAGTGACACCCCACTCTGCATAACCTGCAAAGCAAAACCTACAGCGCCCAGCTTGAGGCCACAGGGCTGGATTAGAAGTGACAGCAGCTGAATTGCAGCTGAGAAGGGTGGAGCAGGAGAGGGCTGGACCAGAACAGAGGATATGCAGTCAGAAGTCAGAAGATATGCAGTCAGAAGCAGAACTGAAAGCGGCTGAGTCACAGCTGAGAAGGGGTAAAGCGGAGCAGGAGATGGCTGAACCAGAACAGATGATATGCAGTCAGAAGCAGAACTGAAAGCAGCTGAGTTACAGCTGAGGAAAGCTGAAGCAGAGCAGAAGAGGGCTGAACAAAAGATATGCAGTCATTGCACGATGTTGGCATACAAGCCTGGACGACCAGAATCCAGGTTACTGTGCTACGCAAGAAGCCCTTTGGGGGTTGCCAGCATCAGTTTGAGATCAGGCCAATGGCAGGGTAACAAAAGAAACTTGGTACATATATACCTGGAGCCTGGCACGCAGAGAGGAGACTTGCTGATGAAGGCACGCGTCTTCTGCAAGTGCTTTGTTCCACTTGCGCTCACACTCTTCCAACTGACCTTTGAGCAGCACAGTATGACCTTCCACATCAGCAATGTGCTTGACCATGTCCCCATTGCGCACGCTGATCTGGTCCATCTGCAGATGACTTTCAGATGTTGAGCTGATAAACAGGCACGACGTATGGACTGACACAACCCACCAGGAGCATATCATACAACGTCCTGACTGGTATGCAAGCGTCAAAGCAGGATGGCTCACTCTGATGTGCAGTTCCTCCAAAGTTTCCTGACGACGGGCTCTGACCCGTCTGGCTGACTCCCTGTTTGCAATGCGACGTTTGATGCGACGTCGCTCTGCCTCAGTCAGGTTTGGAGCATTGGGGTCTCCCTTGTAAGCAATTGGTCTTCCAACCTTCTTTCTCGCCTTCTCCTGATCATTTCACCGTGACACGTCAGCAGCGCACAGCACACACAGAATGAAGAGAAGTCTAAAGATGCATACCTCTGAGCCAGTTGTATAGAAGCTCTGGAAGGTGTTCCTCTCCATGGATGAAGCTGTTGCTGCTGAAAAGTCAGAATGGTCAGTGTGTGTAAGCTGTTCTTCTTTGATCTCTTCTATGGCCTCTACTGGTACAAAGTTAGTTGTCTTAAAGCAGCTGAAGGGTGGTCGCAGATCAGCTTGCTGCTGCTGCATGTGTTCAGCTTGTACAAATGGGCGAAAAGCGTTTGACTTCAGGTTGCTGGCATGCTTGAAAGCCAAAGAAGGGTTCTGTGTGTCCACCGAATATTTACAACCTGGAGAGAGAGGCTGCAGCACATAAGGTCTTCAGTCCGCCGTCATACCTCTCGAGCCCTTTCAAAACAGCATGAGAGCAAGCAAGACAGCATGTGAGCAAGCAGCATACCTGGTCGTGAAAGTCTAGGGACGACCGGTCAGCGTGATCCACAGACTGTGAGGCGAACAAACTTTGGGACGGATAACGGCAATGCTCCAGAGCCATCTGCGACAAAATGGCCAGCGTTTCAACCTAAGCACTCCAAGAGTAAAATCATCAGGCCCAATAGAGCAGCAGGAGAAAGGCTGAAAAGAAGCTCAGACTTTACAAAGGGTACAAACCATACAGTACAATAACGCACAGTACGGCGATGAAGTTGGCGTTGCGACTAACCTGAATGCCGGTGGCGCCGCTATAAGCAGAACGGACACACAACCTCAAGAGAGAAAGGCTTGAGACAAAGGCAGTGGTACAGATCTGCCGCAGTTGCCCACTATACAACAACTCAAGACAAGGGAAAGATAACAGAACGTGACATAACTCAGGTTGCGACACAATTTGACCTGTGATGCTGTACCAGCGAACTCGCGCTGGCAACAAGCTCGATGCGACATCTAGTAATAAGCTCAAGCTTATTAAGCTGTACTGCAATCAGGGTTTCACTTTACCCTACGTTTGGTGTCGGAGCATGTAATTTTTATTGCAACCTAATGCAATTATAATGTTGTTAGAGGCCGCAACATTGCATTGGCAGCTCCGACACAATCTCAGCTTCGCCTGTGCGGAGTAGTTACCCTCAGACACATTGTACTCGACGCGCCTGGAACACAGTCACTATGGACGGCGGAGAAGACATGCAAAGGTCGACCTCTGGTATAGTGATCCTAGACTCCCATAGACTGCGGAAGTTGTTTCACGCAGAGCTTTGGTCCCATGCAGGTTGATGTTCTTTGAACAAGCTAGAGAACAAGCACAGCGGGCCTATGAACGAGATGGCACTGACGCTGCGGTGAGCCTGTGTGTGTGAACAACCAAGTTGGCTTGCGCAAATCACACTGCGTCTCTGGCAAAGTGACACTCCTGCAGCAGTTCGCATGCGGTCATGTTTGTACCATGATTGCTGCCGCTGCTAGGCATTGACACGATGGGGTGGAGCTCTGCTTGAGCTGGCTCACTTCAGGCAAGGTGACGAGGCCAGGGATATGATCAAAGAGGTGAGTGTGCAACGTGCTTTCCAGAGCAACTTGAGCCCTGACAACTGAATGTGAGTACACCACTACTTTTGGCTGGCAGGCTGTCAACAAACTCGAGACGGCATTAAAGCTTGATGATAGCCGCTCTGAGACTCTCTGGTGTCTTGGAAATGCCTATACATCTGAGGTAAGGTTGTCATGCTTTACGACTGTGTCAACTTGATGCTACCACCTCATTAAGCTTCAGCCAAGTGCAATCTGAAAGTGAAGACGGCAGCTTTGCACAGGGCTTCTTGGTGAGCAGCTCGCAGACAGCAAAGGAATTCTTCAGGAAGGCTTCAGGCTGCTTTGAGAAAGCCTCTGAACTGGTATGTTCACGATGTGATGTCTGCACTGCTTGCATTCGTCGGGCCTTGCGCTTCACGAATGACACATCATGCATTATAATCAAGCACCACGCAGTCATGAGCGTGCATGCTGCCGGTCAGTGCTTAGTCCGTGCCATGGTTGCAGGATCCTGACAATGACGTGTATCACAAGGCTGTGGAGATGACTAAAAAGGTGACCTTTGCTTTTTAGGGTTTTGTAGTCCATGGTATGCTGAAGTATGAAGCTGGGTAATTTTACATGCATGCAGAACCTGTTCGTATGCAGAACTTGTTGATCACAGTGTCACCTGCGCTGGCCTCTTGACAAGCTCTGGATTTTGTGCTCAGTCCTTGTAAATTTTACTGGCTGGTGACGCTTGCAGGCTCCAGAGTTGCACGCTCAGCTTCATGCCCAGATGCGTGCCCAGCAGGAAGAGGAGGTATGCTGCTTCTGCGTCAGCACTTGTCAAGATGTGCAATGCCATTGAGTTTGGGTGTGGGCTGTGCTTTGAGCTCACTGTGCTGTCAATGACCTAGCTGTCATGCAGTGTGCCTAAGCAAAGCACTAAGGCATGCACACTTGCATGACCTGTTTCTTGCACACTGACATCTAGTCTCTTTGTGATTGTCTAAGGTCTGTGCAGCTTTGGTAGGGCCTACAATAGAGCCAGCTGCATGCTAGAGCGCATACTCAATTTGTTTACATTTGCTACATTATTTGCGGCCGACAACTCCATCTTTGTCCATGATCCAGCTGCATTCTGATGCAATAGGAAGAAGATTCTGATAGTCTCGTGTTTTGCGCTGCAGAGTGCCTCAGCTGCAGCTTTTAGGATGCCAGACGGTGGTGGAGACGGCCGGAAAAGTCAGTCAACTGACTTCTGGTGGGACATTGCTGGCTGGGTCACCCTGATTGGATTGGGCATGGGGGTCATGGCCTTGTCCAAAAACGGTCCTGCAGCTGTACCCCCTCCTCCCATGCCAATGAAGTGACCAGTCTCAGTTGCGCAGCCTGCCTCTGGAACCAAGCATTTGCCATAACAAACACCATGCGGCAGATCAGCCTATTCTTTGGAGTGGGAGTCTGGGATCTTATCTGTCAAGGGAACCTTCTGTGGATCCACAGTGTATTATACGCCTCGCTATTACACTTTGCAATGCTTTGCCAGCTTTGTTCAGTGTTGCTGCAGCAGTCTTTGATGTGATTACTTTCCTTTGTTTTTTCAAGGCATTCTCTATGAGGTGTTCAACCATAGACCTCTCAAGAGTCTGGCCTTTGTGTGCTTTCAATGCTTTGGCTGGGTCATTTCAACAATTGACAGTGTATGCAAGGACTGTATATGGCAAGCACGCAGTGTTACGTCGATTACAGCTGGAAATTTCAGGGCAAGCGATGCTTTTGTCCTGCAGGTGCAGCTCAGGGG
>JAABUP010005546.1_pt1 | contig 18997 bp, 18 predicted proteins | sample 5559201 | NCBI WGS metagenome assembly JAABUP01 (sample SAMN10711887, study PRJNA513373) | rock metagenome | isolation source: Antarctica rocks | place: Antarctica
TCACCTGACAGCCAGCTATACTTAGTGCTTGCTGAACTTGTCACTTCAGCAGCAGTGACACCATTTTTTTCAACGTCAAAATCAGCAGCAATATCAGGACAGACAGTTTCCAAAGAGTTGCACTCACAAAGCTGGTACCCTTCACAATAAGGGCATCCTGTTGGCCTTTTTTGTGAGGTCCGACAATCAGCCTGAGCTTGCCAGCTGTGCACCTTGCCCTTGGGACATTCATGGCAGCACCACCAAATGCGCTTGTTGCTTCGTAATGTCGTGTTGTCAGGAAGATTTCCATTCTCGCTGTTTCTGTCATGATCCCATTGCTGCAGCAAGGCATGCTTTGCCGTTGCAAAACTAGGGTGCTTCTGCCTAGTGCCGTCTGGTTTCCTGCCACCGTTTGCCTTTGCACACTTGGGGCACCCAGTCTTGCCATGTACCTTAGCCGACACTGAAGTCTGCCACTCATACAAGCAAACACTGCACTTCCAATGCGCTCTCTTGTTGCTGGAGACAGTCACCTGGTCTGGAGCTAATGGATGGTTCTTTTTGGCATCCCAAAACAGTGCAACTTCAGGTGCCTTTCTGGCAAGCGTGTTATGCTGACAAATGGCTACGCCTGAGCAGAAAGGACAGCCCCTCCCATACGTCCTGTCCTTAACAGTAGCATCCCAGATGTGTGGAAAGTTGTCTGGACACTGGTCACACGACCACCAGACCTTGCGATTGCTGGCAGGCCTGATGAGAATGCTGCCAAGGTGCATGTTGAGCTTTGCATGCCACTGTTTCTGCAGCTCTTCAGCAAGCAGGCTGGTATTGGGCCCCTTGTCAAGCTGCTGGCTTTGCTGCTGTGGCATACTGACACCGCAACTGTAGGCATGGCCTGCAGGTCAGCGTGCACGTGTAAATGCTATTCAGCATTCAAGAGCAGACACTCAAGCACTTAATTGTCAAGTGCACAAGCTAGCTTGCTAAGTCAAGTGACACACCTATGCAGGACGAACACACGATCGCGTGCGTATGTCCGTGAGTACTCTGATCACGTTTTTGGAGCTCTGGTGCCTGGCTGGTCAGCCGTCTGATGCGCTGAGGCACTTGCGAGGTCCGCCTAAAACAGGCCACTGACAGGTCTGAGATTTGCTGTCAGTAGCAGCAGTCGTGAACTGTGATTTGATCTTTGACTTCATGCTTGAGAAGCTATCGTGGCATACCTGCCGTGGCCGGCATTAAGAGATAGAGTCGCTCCCGCACCACTCGATTTTAGCATGGTCTGATCAAAGCACAGAGTATTCGCTGCCTGATATCGTTGAAGTACACGAGCAGGAAGCAACCCGACGGGGAGACTGCAGCGTTTTTGGGAGGCCTTCACGCAGCCGCATGCGTATGTGTCTGCTGACTGTAACGCCAGCTTATCCATCTTTGTTTATTTAACGAGCCAGAAGAGGTCATGCTGCAGATTGCGAACAAGGCTGACATTCCCAGGTTGGCAGCTTTACACCCCCAAGTTGATGACACTAGTGCCTATTCTCTTATTTGCTGATGAGCTATTGATCATGTCAATGGCAGCAACAGGCTTATAACAGCAGCTTGATGCCTGGCAGCTGCAGGGCTTCTGCAGTGTCACCAAATTGTCAAGGAACACGTGCTGCACAAACACATATCTGTATGTTATATAATCTGGTGCTCGAACCCCAAGAACAAAGGTGCGACTTGACTTGAATGAGCACGTGTTGCAAAGACAGGTAGCACGCAGCAATTAATGCTTTGAGCTGTACTACGGGTACGAAGCGCAGCCTTGTCTTGTACCTACTGAAAGTGATTAGTGAATCTCTGAATGCTTTTAGCCACATCTTGTACTAGCTGAAAGTGACTACAGTATGATCAGTAACTTTCAGCTTACATGTCTGATGTAGTCTAAAACATGGCTAACGCTTTCAGCCTTGTCTAGAGGGTCTGATGCTTGCTGAAGGTGGCTAGAGTGCGATCAGCATGGTCTGGCTTGCAGTGTTTGATCATATCCAACAAAGGCTGAAAGTGCTTGAATATCGGATTGAAGCTGTCTCATGCACGTCAGCAAGCAGAACACTGTTGAAATGTAGCTATGAAACAAAATGCTCTGCAGAGCTACTGCAGTGTAGGACGTCTGACCTGACTAAATGCGTACCTCAAGCTCAGGGAGAAATCCACATTAGAAACACACCTACATGCTACTACAGTCAGCAGTGCTACGATGTGCCCTGCTACAATCAATGTTTTGCATGCGGTGAAAAGCACATGTGCCAAAATAGTTTCAAAGGCAGGCTGTTTGACACCAAGACAATGCCAGTCTGCAGCTATGCACACGCACACAGCATGCATGCTTGCTATGCAGACCAAAGGCCCCTTGACACAGCTGAACACCATGTTCCCCAATGCCAATTTGGCTAGCCACTTTTGACTATGAGCTGCTGAACTTGCTACCACCTTACATCTGAAGACATGCTACTTGTGCTTTTTGTGTACAACCTCATGGTTCTAGAGAAATGTTTGCAGGCGAAAGCTTTGAACGTTGAAGTTGATGACACCAGGGACCAAATCATCAGCCATAGCATCTGATAGGATCATTGCATTGCTTTGCAGCACTCTGGCCTCGGCCCATACGGCCACCCTTCTCTAGATATTGCTGGTGATACTCCTCTGCCGGCCAGAACTTGTGGCAGGGAGCAATCTCTGTGACAGACCCCTTGATCTGACTCTTCTTCTGCTCTGCAGTCTGCAAAAAACACATGAAGGGCAAAGTCAGCTTGGCTGTGTATCTGTATTAGCATCCGAGACGGCTTGCCTGTACGTTTGTTATTTAGACAATCTCTTGACACAATGGGGTGCATTGGCAGAAAAAGGCAAAGCCACGGCTGCCAAGTGGACGGCCAGCTTTATGTTGTGGGATCCTCAAACTGGCACATTCAGCAACCGCTCAAAGCCTGTGATGTTCATGCTGCATATCACATGCCAGCAGCATGGACATCAAACGCCAAAACTCATGACACTGAGCAACAGGTTAGCTAATTGCAAGGTGTGTATTTGTCTGATCCAAGGCCTACAGACAAGAAGAGGGGCAGCAGCACAGTGCCCTACCTGCTTCTGCTCTTCTGTGTGGTAGTAGATGCCAGATCTATATTGTGTGCCAACATCATTGCCAGCTCTGTTGGGGGTAGTGGAGTTATGCCTGGAATAGAATAGGTCCACCAGCTTACTGTACTCAACCTGCTGAGGATCGTAGGTCATTTGCACAGCCTCAGCGTGGCCAGTGGACTCAGAGCACACCTGCACAGACATCATCTTCATGACAGCAGCTTCATGACAACAGCCTTGAGATGCCAGGCAAGCAAACATGAGACCGGAGGACAGATCTGTGAATACTTGATGTTAGGTTAAGCTCACCTGCCCGTATGTTGGGTTGTCCTTTTTGCCACCTACATAGCCAACAGCAGTTGCTACAACTCCAGGCTGTCTCTGAAATGCCAATTCTACACCCCAAAAGCACCCAGCAGCAAAGGTCGCCAGAGGGTATTTGTTGTTTGTTGGTGGCCACGAAGCCTGTCGAACAAAGGAAGTGGGAGATATTAGCGAGTGGAGAAAACCACAATTTACCCAGATTAGAACGCACAGGCTTTTACATCAATACCAGCCCACAAGAGCACACGACAGAAACTCACCGGTGTCTTGCTACCTTGGCTACCCATGTGATCGCGTGGTTTGGTGTGCGGAACACGAGACCGTTAAACAAGTCACCAGAAAAGAACTGCAGATAGATTGCGGATACGTAAAAGCTGATAGCCACAGTGCGAAACGCTCTTGTGTGGCTTGACACTAGCTTAGAAGTTTCTGTGATGACGAGATGCATGCAGGTACGGCGTCACAGCTTGGAAGACAGGGTGACTAAATGAAGAAGACAGGACGCGCAGCCTGGGTCGCTGGCTTGTGGTCGCTCGGGGTGATCGTGGGTCAAAACAGTGACATTTTCGCCGCTCGGTCACAACTGACTGCGCAGCACTGCAGTCTGTGATACGACCGCTTTCAGAGGTCGTTCAAACTCACGATTTCGGGCAGTGCCTTGGTGTCGGATCTGTCTGGAAGTGGCCCTTTGTGTAAAGCGTTTGGGCGTGATCTCGTTTCACGGCTTTTGGCACTCTGGGATCCTGCATATGCGTTGGTGTAGTTTGCTGATTCGTGCCTGGTTCTGAACAAGGTCCGGGAGCTTGCCCCTAAGAGGATAGCTGTTTTGTCGAGCTGATACTGCACCGCACCGCACCGTGGGGCTGTGAAACATGCAAGAAAACACTAGCTCATGATACGCATTGTGACGTTCAGGTAGGGCGTGGCGGACATGGCGAATGAAGCCAATAGGGATGCTGCTGAGCAAAGCTTGGGACTCGCTAGAAGTGCCCTTGCTGCCGGCAATCTGGAAAAGGCTCAAAAGTTTGCAGAAATGGCCAAGAGGTTGTATCCTTCTGATGAGGTAAGTTTCGCAGCTGCTTGCAACGGCTGTGTTAGCAGTCATCCCGTGGCTTGCAAGTAGTTTTTGCCTAAGCGTGCCTGCTTGCACACATGGCAGCAATGCTCCATGCACATCATGACAAGCACGGTCACTTGGTCAGAATGAGGCCGCACGTCATGTATGCATGGCAGCCATGCTGCTTTCAATCAAACTGCAGGTGCGCAAGGTGGTCATCCAGATCAATTCCAGGAAGAGCAATGGCCCGTCCACTTCAAGTAGCATGCCCAACGGCGCATCAACCACACATCAGCGGGCTTCTGCATCATCCAGTGGCCCGTCACTGCCTGTCAGGGAGACTGACAGCTCAACTCCAGAGCAGCGCGAGCTGGTGAGTCTCATATTCATTTGATCTCGAAATGCACATCTTCCCCTAGAGTCAGATACGCACAGTCTTGAGCATCTCCCTGTATAAGTTCCTGATTCGGCAGTCAGCGTACCAACATAACATGGTGTTGGTTACAATGTGGTGAGACTTACGCCATTTGCATGTCAGCCCGTAAACAAGTGATTGAACATACAGACTTCATCTTTGCAAGTAGCCTGCCCGCTTTGAGGCTGGTATAGTTGAGGTCAAGCTGTTCACTTGATGTTGAGGTATCTGCAGCGCTCATGATGCGCCGCACACATGCATGTAGCACAGGTTTTACTGGTGTTCATGAAGCCTATGGCCAAGTCTGTGGTCTCAACACTGGTCAGTCCAGCCAGCTTGACAATAGTCACCTGCATATGCACACCACAAGCTAGGCTGAGAAGCCTGCAGTCTAGACTGAGTTTGATAGTCATCACCAGCTTCAACAGTGGCATTGAGGCTGTCAGGAAATTGTCAACCTTGTGGCAGCACTTGGTGATGCATGATTATCGTGTGCCTGCTCAGTATAATGACCCTGTTGTGCACCCTGCAATCTGTCGAGGCAGTCTTGTTCTGGCAGCACTGGTCGCTCTTCACGGGAAGTTGCTGTAATGTAGGTGACATATGTGAATGCCATGTGCAACAATAATGTGCAAGTGGGGTCAATGCTGCACATCATCCAATATTGTCAAACTAGCCATGTCCCGCTGACATGGGTGACAAAAGGCCCATGATATGGGCTGACCATGGCATTGGTTGGCATGCTAGTCATACCGCTTTGTTTGTGTGTGCAGGTGAAGAACATCAGGAAGACGAAAGATTTCTATGACATTCTTGGGGTCCCCAAATCAGCAACAGATGATGATATCAAAAGAGCGTATCGCAAGCTAGCTTTGAAACTGCATCCAGACAAGAATCAAGCCAAGGGAGCAGATGAAGCTTTCAAAGGTGTGCTGCTCCTCACTCACTTCATTCGCGCACACGCACGCACGCACGCACGCACGCACGCACGCACGCACTCACGCACACACACACACCTTGATCTCAGGACTCAGAACACAAGTGTGTAATTCAAAAAAGGATGCGTGAGGTGGACAATTGTCAGAGATCATACCACCATATGAACAAACTGCAGTAGTCGTGAAAAGCCATCATGTGCATTGTAGCCTGTGATTGGGCTCCCCAAGGCAGTCATTGATGCCCTGAATTCGCCAACCCAAGAACGTCTTCCCACTTTTGATGTCAATTCAGCGGCCCTTTCCTGTTGTAACCTCATGCTGTTGCTGCAGCAGCTTCCGCAACTTTCAGCTGTCTGAATGACGGCGATAAGTGTAACGACCTCAGACTGTTGTTGCAGCTGTCTCCAAGGCTTTCAGTTGTCTGAGTGATGGTGATCAGAGGGCAGCATATGATCGGTATGGTGACCAGGAGGGTACGGGTCTGAGTGGGCACAGGAGGGCGGGCCCGGCAGGCCCAGGCTTTGGGGGTGACGGTTTTGATGCTGAGGAGATCTTCAACATGTTCTTCAACGGTGGCTTTGGGGGTGGTGCCAGGTGTGAAGATATCCACTGACTCATCCACTTGCTCACTGACTCGCTTGCTCGTTCACTCACTCCTCGCTCACTCATGCCTTGCGCATTCGCTCAGTCACTCATTCCTTCTCACTCACTCCTCACACACTCACTTGCTCATATGTTTGTTCGTTTGTTTGGTCATTCATTCATTCATTTGAGCTTTCACGCATTCATTCCTTCAAGTATTAGATTAATACATGTGTTTTGCTGGGGGTCAAATTTACAAAAATAAACTTCTGGGTAGCTTCCTGTGGATTTTCGATCTTGTGCAAAGCAAGGGTGGTTTGTGAAAAGCAAGGGTGGTTTGTGAGGTTGCAGCTGTGTTGTGAATTCTGCTGGTGCTTGTACAGTTCTGCTGAGCAGGACTTGGAAATGTGCTAGATCCTTTTCCTTTGGCACTGACTCAAGTGCCAGGCAAGAGATGGCAAATGTCAAAAACACATAATGTTTTTACCAGATGATGGTTGTTGAATGATCATTAGGCTTTGTCCAAGTTTTATAGTGTCCAAAGCTGTGAAAGGCACCCGCTGAGCCTTTACATACCAGCTGCTCCTGTCATGGTTTGGTGATGCTGATATGCCAACTCCAGGTTTTCGCCTGCAAGCATAACTTGCTCGCTTTATGTCACCCACATGCAAAAGAGCCATTCAATCAAGTTGCTGACTGGTTACAGAGCCAAGAAAGTGCTATATTGAACATGTTGTATACTTATACACACATATAATACAAAATAGAATGATCATGTTGCAGGCAAGGAGCTAATGTATTCCAGCACAACTTTGGGGGTCCACCCCGGCCCCAGCAGCCCGGGGGCCAGCCCCAACAGAGCAACCCCATCCACCAGCTGCTGCATGTCATCCCAGTCATCATTCTGCTGCTCTTCACCTTCCTATCATCACCTTCAGAACCAGTGAGGATTCAAAGCCACCTGTCTGCATAAGCTGCCTCATGTCACACCAGCCGTGATCTCAGCCCTCTTCATCTTCGTCTTTTCAGTTGGCATCCTATCATGCCCTTCTGCGACGTGGATTTGCACCTTCTCTCCTGTGCCTGCTTGCCAGCTGCTGTAGCAGGTACGTGAACTGATGGTTGACAAGCGAGCTAGGTTGCAGGCGCTCAGCATTGCAGCTTCTCACATAACCTTACCGTGAGTCGTACTCATTGCTGTTGCCTGAGTCAAATGTGGTTTGTGAGGTCTTGCTGTTTGGTCCTGCCAAGACAGCTCTGCTTTTGGCATTGCTAGTCTGACATTTGTCTGATGGTACGGTGTATGTCCACAGGCGTTCAGCCTGGACCGCACTTCAGGCTTCACTGATGAGATGCGTACCAGGACTTCTTCTGTCCCCTTCTTTGTCAAGAACCAGGATGAATTTGAGCAGAAGCACCCCATAGGCAAACGAGATAGGTAAGCCTTTGATTCCCTCAATGCTCATTGTCTTTCAGATGCCTTCCTTGTGTCTTCAAAGGGCCACAGAATGTGCATTTCACATCTTTTTGATGTGATTGTGATTGGCCTATTGTACATGACATACCCCGATGGTTGCCGGCATAAAGTGGCATTCCTGCCAAGGCTAAGGCCCTGCCCCATGAGGGGGCATCGGCTCTTGTGGTTTCACATCTCTTCTGCAGGCTGTGTGTTGCTGCCATCAACTGGACTGGTTCTTGACGGTGTTTACTGTCATTCATAAGCATTAGCGATGCAGTTTGGCATGTTTACTGCTTCTTCAAGCGACACCTGTGTGGTCTGCAGGTATAGAGTGGAGTCTGAAGTTGAACGCACATATGTTGAACGTCTTCAGCAGGTGTGCTACAGAGAAAGACTGCATCAGCAACAGCTGTTCAGATGGGGTCAGAGGGACAAAGCAAGATCAATGGAGTTGCCAAGCTGTGCTGAGCTCAGCAGCAAATTTGGTCATCAGCAGTCCTCATATGTATACTAGACTTACTGTCAAACTTGCTGAAAAACACATGCGCGCTTATCAGATTTATGCCACTGGCATCTTTTTGGGAATCTTGCTGATGCTGTTGTTCGTGTTGCTTGTCCTGTGCTCCAGCTCCTGACCTAGATCTGCTCATCAGGTTCTGCTTGCCGTCTCTATCAGCATGTGCAGGATGTTCTCAGAAATTTGTGGTATGGGGGACTGATGGCAGCTTCAGCATCCCAGCTGTGCCGAAATCTAGTCAAACTTGCCATGCCAGTAATGGCCAATCGCCTTTCACGCATTGGCCCTTTCCTCTCCACGACTCAAGCTTTCAACTGATCTCTCCATCATATCAGGTCCAATGTGCATGTGATACCCACAGGTAGAAACAGAAAAGCTAAACTTGGTGCAGAGAAGAGTCTCTCTGACAGTGCGTCATGACACATCACACTGTCATGGAACACATGACCTGTCAAATCACAAATTCTAAAATCATGATTTATGGACACAGTAATGCTGAATTGCATGTAAAGTGCAAAGACTGGGAGATGTATGAAGGTCTCACATATGTCTGCCATTCATTTATAGGACACACTCCCAGGTGCTGGCTAATAGAGACTGATGCACACCCAGCATGACTGCTGTCAAGGCAGCAATGATGACACCATTGTATGTCCAGCAAGTGTCCTAAGTTGCTTCATTGTGCGGACTTGTAGCAGAGCTGAGGTAAACGGCGCATTGCTAGCGTGTCCGGAGGCTAATTTCCTGCACTGTCACATTATTCCTCCATCAGCTGGTAAGCTTATAAGCTGATTAGCCTGCTGTCAACAGCAGACAACAAAGGTGCTTGTTGACAGCAGGCCAGTAGACGGTCTGCACAGTCCTTGAACTTCTGCCCCCTCACAAGTTGCTCATGTCAACTTAGGTGTCACTCTTAAATTCATCCCTTAAGAGTAAAATTCTGCTGGACACAATACAGCTGCCAGCCGGTGCAGGAATTTTCTTACAGATTTGCCAGACAACATATTCTGCATCCAGCATCTGCCACTCCTGCATGCTCTTTGGCTAGTCATCATCAACATTGTGATGAAGCACTTTCTGATGGGATGACATGGCCTGCCTAGGTCCTGTAGACGAGAATAACTATGTCCAAGCAGTTTTGTCTTCAACAGTCCTGTTATACGCTAGGTCTATGTTTTTTAGTGATTATGTGAACATGCCCAGGCATGCAAGTCCATGCACACATGCTCTTGATCGAGGTAGTCATTGCAGCTTGATAGGATGTGTGAATACTGCAGCCAACATGGAATCTGTGCTGATGCTGAGATGTCAGGACTGTCATGCAGCAGGAGTCACGATCTTATGCTGAAAATGTAGGCACAGTTGGCACCACAATCTGAAGCACTTGCTGCTTACTTGCGTTCATTCAGACAGGTGTTAATGACATGGGTTTCCAGCACCCATGAGCCTACAAACCATCTTGATCATGCCAAGGTGTCCATGCCTGACAGCTCCTTCAACTGGGGAGCCATGCACGAGCAAGAGACAAGCCTCAGTACTGATTGCCCACAGAGCAGATGCGCTGGTGCCCAGCAAGTACTAGAGGTGGGTCACAGCCTGTCCTGTCCAGAAGGACTATCTCTCTGTATGGAGATGACATCTGCAACATCAGCAGAACACACCCCACACAGCGCACACGTACGCACTCACACACTGCGCACATGCACACACATGGCTCAGCCAGGCAATCCTTCACCTGATCATGTGTGGCAACAATAGCAGCCCAGACAAGCACAGCCACTCAGATACAGGTGATAGGGTGATGACAAAGGAGAGACATTGGGATGCAAAGCACCCCCTCAAATGGCGTGTAGCCGCCAGCCCTTACTGTGATGAACTTCTTGTAACGCTCAAGTACATGTGCCATCCCAAAGCCTTTTACCAGGCCTTGCCAGTAAAGCGGTGCAACAGAACAGGGACTCCAGATTTGCTGCCTACTGACCATACCTTGTTGAGCGCACAATAGCCACTTGTGGACATGACGATAAACAGTCACCAACAATGCTTTGCATATGAGGCATATGTATTTCAGCATGGTATCGTACAGCAAGTAACAGTGCATCAGTCAGCAACCTGTGGATTTTTTGATGGGGCACTGCAGGAATTCAAACGCTTCCCATTCTCAATGTATCGGAATGCAAGTTTAATGCACGCAGACATGACTGCTATAGCTTTGCACTGTCCAAGCTCGCACAGCAAAATACACAACAGGCTGATAGCAGCATGACATTACAGGTAATAAGTGGTTCAACAACATTGAAATTGGTTTGAGACTGGAAGGTCAGTGCAGGTCTTGTAGGGTGACTTGCAGGGACTTGGCAGCACATAACAGCAACGGCAACATGTAATGATACACACAGAAGGCGGCTGCGAGTTCCATTGGCTCAAGGCAAGAATAGCACGTGTCAGATCGGTCTCGACAAGCAAGACGTGACATGTGTCGTAAATTCTCGTGACTTTCCTGAACTGTGGGAATTGTTTCACCAGAGAGGGGGTCATACAGTCGTGGGAGGTGCAGCTCGCCTCAGGCAAATCCCTGGCGCATGGAATAGAGTTTAGTGGAGCCATGAATGCAGTGGCGCCAAGACACAGCCTGTCGTGACTTGTCGTAAAGATGAGTCACGTGCGCAGAAGGCTTAAAAATCTCGTATTCCCAAAGCCAGCATCTGTGCAGCTTTGCTTGCCTCACTCCTCCGCTGCAAAACTGCTATGTTCGGACACATTACCTGCTCTGCTGCTGCTACTGGACTGCTCACTTCACTCCCTCGGCAGGCTTGGGGGTGAAGCAGCCTGCTACCTCCGCTGTTTGTCAGCTGCAGAACGGGTGTTTGACTTTACGAGCAAGCAGGTCAGGTGGCCGGACACGTCTGACAGCTTTGTCTGGCTTTGAAGAGTGCTGTGGCAGCCACGCCGTTGCTTTTGAAAGGCGTCAGCAAAGGCTGGCTGCACTCATCAGCTGGCAGCTTGGAGTGTTGAGGCATTGGCAGGGAAGCCCTCAGGAACAGCCACAGCATGTCCGACAACGCCTTTCCTATCATATTTAACGATGGCAAGCAGGTACGGGCTGCATTGAGAAAGAAAGCACTTCGTCTTGGACAGCGCAGCCACCCTGCCAGCAGAGATGTCAGTCTGTCAGCTGTCAGGCAGTCAACGTAACAGCCTAACAGAAGGGCTGGCTGATTGCACAGCACAGCACTCTTTGAACACAGCGCAGTTTACGTCAAACATGAGGCATCAACAGACACTTGCTTGAAGTGCATCTGCTATGGCGCAGGGGTACCACAAAGGGACTGTGACAGTCACCACAGCAACCACTTTTGACAGCTTCTTGAGGCAGGTGTCCAGCAGAATTCCTGGTTTGGATCCCCAGCACTTTCACATCCAGACAGTCTGCAGCAGAGCAGGAGCACCTCCTGATGCCAGGCAGTACATTCCCATCCACGAGAACACAGTGAGTCTGCCATTCCCAGTGCGCAGATCCATTTTGGAGCATAAATTTCTGGACAATGCGTTTTTCCCTGCTCATCTGCAGTGCATGCACCTGTCTGTGCTTACTGTGACTCTGAACTCGCATGCAGAAACACTACGCATCAAGCTGCTCAGCATGCATCAGCTCAGGGTTTCCTGCTCCTGCTCTTTTGCAAACAATGCTTGCTCACTGCCTCCAAAACTGGGTGATGGCCACAACTGCTCGGCATCTGGCAGACTTCCTTGCCTACACAATTTGTGCATTTGACCTACTGTCCGAAGCCTCCAGTCATTGCTTGACTTCAACCATGTTGCTGCATGCCTCAACATATGCTGGCTAGAAGCTGTGCAAATGACAGCCTGTGTGGCAGCGCCGCCACACTTGTGAATGTGCTGTCTTGCGTACAAAGAATCGCCTCCCGTTTATGACACTACTTGCGTCTAAAGACCGTTTTGTGTCGTGGCAAATCAGCACAGTCCTTTGGCCGACCAGGCTGTGCACTTGCGCTGGTGACTGTGATAAAAAAAATGGGAATGTCTGCAGAGCTTCTGTGTGGTGCTGAACCAACATGGTCTCATGGCAGAGCAAGCTATGCACTTTCTGGCAACCCTGATGGGAAAACAACAAAATTAATCGTTTCGGCAGGAACATCTGTGTCTAAAAAACAAAGGTGTCATATCGGTGTGATAGTCTGCAGAGTTTCTGTGTAATGCTGAACCAACATAGTCCTATGGCGGACCAGGCTGTGCACTTTCCAGTGACTCTGACCAACAAAGTGTGACTGTCTGCAGAGCTTCTGTGTGGTGCTGAACCAGCATAGTCCTATGGCAGACCAGGCTGCACACTTCTTGGTCACTCTGAAGCGGCCTGAGCAGCGCCAGCTGGATCAGCAGCGCAAGGTCTGTCACATGCTGTTGTGCGTCTGAAGCGCTGCAATTCTGTCCAGACTGATTTATTGTCATCAACAACCATGTATACACATGTCAATGCACATGTCAATGCACATGTTCATGCACATGTCAATGCACATGTCAACGCACATAGCTGTCCTCGGTGAACCATTATGCATGCACCTCACTGCATGTGCCTTGCTTGCGCATGTAGGTAGTGCGTTCAGCTGTGATTGTTTGTCTGTGCTGTCAGTCCCATGCCAGCAGCACTTCATCACTCTTGATGACACCGTTCCCCTGGTATTACATTTATGCATCCACATGGCTGCCAATTTCCTTGCACTCTCAGCCGCATCACACTCCAACATTGTTGATAGCTTTGCACGGAACAGATCAGTGGCGTACATTCAAGTCACAAAGCAGCCTGCTTTGACAGGACATCAGCAGCGCCTCACTCTGAATGGTCATTACATGCCAACACACTGTTGCGTCTAGAGGGCAAAACTCAATGCAGGCTAGGCATTCGCGACAACAACAGGTCACATCTTGTCCCATACTTGCATTTGCTCTGCAGATGATGCACCAGCAGCAGCACAGGATTCTGGAGTGCATGGAGGAGCAGGGGCAGCAGGGTGGCTCCCATCAGCTCCCCCATCAGATTGGCAATCAGCCCCCCCACCACCACAGAAGGCAGCAGGGCCCCTTGACTGGAGCAGCCTACCCCTGGGCAGGCATGCCCCACCCCCCTGTCACCCCCCAGATGCAACAGGCCTGGAATGCTGCACAAGAGCCAATCAGTCATAACGTAAGGTTCCCTCCAGAGCACCTGCTCCTGCACCTGCTCATCACTCCTCATTGGCATCATGCTACAGCTCCCCTTGCTGTGTGATTTTGAGCAGAAGAATGCCTGTAGCTGAAACAATGCGCAGAGGCATGACCATACAGAGCTGGCGTTGCAGTAGTCACACAGATTATAGCAGTTGTGCCTGCGTCCACTGACATACTGCACCTCAAGCACATGATGCCAGTCAGCTCATGCAGTGCAGGCATCCGGCGGAGCCTGGTACCACACCAACACCTTACAATCCTGCCTGCTTTCCCTGTATAACAGCATGGAACTTAACCCCTCCCACACAGAACATCTGATCTGTGGCCACAATGTATTGGACCTTTCTGTGGTCCAGAACACCAGTGAATGACCTGGTTGATTCGAAATCTTCTGGAATTTCAGTCATTGTCTGTTGACCCCCCTGGATGGGTCCCAAAGACAGCAAGTGTAAACCTGACAATTGATTGATTGCAGGTGCAGAATAAGAGGCAGGCTAACATGTGGGGAGCAGTGCCGCAGCATCACCACGCACCAGTTGCACAGGCGCAGGCCCAAGCCCATCACATCGTCATGGCTCATGCTCAGGCGGCTGCTCAGGCACACGCTCAGGCTCAGGCTATGCGCCATGTGCCTGAACCCCCTCCCCCGCCCCCTGCCCAGCTGGGGGGCTTCCCTCACTCAGGGTGAGTGCTCCCCATCATTGTGTTGGAGTGTACGTTGTTTGGGCCTGTACACGAATTGCCAGATGCCCTTGATGGCATGTTGCATGGACGCCTGTTGTACTTCGGTATACAGTTGGGAAAGTGGGGTCGCAGTCAGGGTCCAAAACAGCTGTGCTTGTATGGGTTGCTTTACTATCATGTATCCACAGTATAAAAGTAGAGATAGAGATAGAGCTGACCAATCTGCAGTGCCTTGGCTGGTGAGGCAGTGCGAAACAGCCATTGTAGATTGTGCAGCTCTATCTCTATCTCTACTTTTATACTGTGGATACATGATAAAGAGGTAAATGCATGCTAGGAAAGGGGTACATGATTTCCACAGGGCAGAGGGAACTGTCACCCAAGCATGGTTGCTTCTTGCCACGCATTTCATGTGCAACTTGTGGACTTGGCACAGCAGTCCCTTACACCATCCCAAATTTGGAATGGAACGCGACGGGCTAATGCAAAATTATTGTTTTGTTCTCCTGTCAGATGATGAAAAGTGGATAATTCAGACCATGCATGATAGTCAAAACCGCTTCCTTGACATCTTTTGTGGTGACATGCAGTCATGCTCAGACAGGACATGCTCAAGCATCAGCTGCCTTTCAAGCAGCTCAGCACACACAGCATACACAGCATGCTCAGCATGGGGCAGGGTTTGTGATGCCGCCCCCGCCTCCCCCGGCCATCCCCAACTTCAGCAACGCCCCCAGGAGCTTCGCAGTGACTGCACAGACTGACACCTGGAACAGAGGTGAAGACAGAATTCATGACCATGATGTGTGCGCAGATGGTTTTGCCAATCCCAAATGGCCCTGCTTCTCGAACCATGAATTCATGGGTTGCCTCTTTTGTCGACATGCATCAAACATTGCCCTGAAGCTGCAAAACCCTGCTGTGGCTTGTCATCAAATCTTAACTCTTCCGTCTGGTTACCTAAGCAACATCAGATTGCTAGTTTTGTGTGAGCCATGGCATTGCGCCGCATCACTCCAGCAACCTTGTCACTCATTGACAACCTGTCTTCACAAAGAGCCAGACATGCAACCTTTATCTGACTTTCTATATAATATAACATACCATCTGCAACAAGCCTTCCAAAGCTCTGCCTGCAGGGGGTATACCTGCCATTCACATGCACCAGGCCCAAGGGCAGGCACAGGGCTCCCCCACACGGCCCCAGGGCATCCCCAGGTCACAGCAGCCCCCGCCTCCCTCCTCCCCTCCCCCTTCCCGCATGCAGCCTGCCGAGCAGCCCTTCCGCCCCACTCGCATCCTCACACATGCCAACTCAGGTTTGCTGCAGCACCTCTTCCTACCATCAGTCATGGTCATAGGCTGATTCTCACACAGAACAGGCTCTCGCAGTCTTTTGGCATTGTGTGACAATATGTCTGTGTACAACACGGCTGTTGCCAACCATTTTTTGTGCTAGCTGGGCAACAGAGGTTGTCTGGCTTCAGTGTCTTGACCATGGATCAACATTAGGGATCATGGATCAACATTAGTAACCATGGATCAACATCAGTGACCACAGATCAACATCAGTGACCATGGATCAACATTAGTGAAGTGGCCAACACAAGTGGCAACAATGCAGTTGTTGCAAGCCTGCTGCTTTGCCCCTTCCTTGTCCGGCATCAATCACGGCTGTACCAGGTTTGTGCATACTCAAGCTTCAGCTGCCTGCGCAACCACCTGTCATATACCTTTGGTAGTACTTACCTAGGCTGCAGACATGTTACAAGAGCACACCCATGTACAGGACCTAAAGACAAGTTCTGCAGTCAGTAGCTGCAGCCAGAAGACACAGCCTTGTCTTTTTGTCTACAGGGCGTCTAGTTCAGAGGGGCAGGTCACGATCAGGGGGGCAGATTGAAAGCACCTTGGGGCAGGAGCCCCAGAAGGCAGATGAGGGTGAGCTGAGGACCCCCTCAACTGGCCCCCCTGGCTCCCCTGCCTTTGCCAGCCCTGCAGGCTCAGGCTTTGCATCCCTGCAAAAGCTCAAGACATCAGGTTGGTGTCATCAGACTGGTGCTAAACCAGCATTCGTGCTGCTGCTGCTGCTGTGAGTGATACGCTATCTATTGCACATCTTCACGCAAACTAGAGTGTCTGTCAGAACACTGTGATCTTTTGTAGTATGTGGTTTGCGAGACACTTGTCTGTTCCTGACACACCCCTATGACCTATCATCAGTCATACATACTGATCTGCGTCAGTACCTCAACAGTACTGACCTGTGCTAGCAGGTAGCATCTCTTTACCAAATGCACACCTGACAGGGGTGCTTACGTGCTGTGCCTGGTCCACATGCTTCATGCTGCTTCATGCTTGTGTAGTCTCTGTCAAGCTGTTCCTCACTTGCAGTCATGCTCGCCTGCACCATCCCAGCATGCATTGCTGGACTGATATGCAGTATTACCAGGAAGCAGGCACAATGTTTGACACCGCCTCAGCTTGGCATGTCACGTTTTCTTCTGCCAAAACCCTCCCCTCCCCCCCCTGCTAACCCTTGCGCCCCTTCAAACCCTTTCTTCCCCCCCGCCTCCCCTTGCTTCCGCCCGTGCTTCGCTGCCTACAAATCTCCATCAACGCATTAATCTGCCACCTTGTCATTGGGTCCAGCCTTTCAGGTGTCAGGTGACTTTGTGCAGGCAGTACCAACCTGGATGATGACTTCTGGTGCGACAGCCCTCGTGACCACGTCCTGCACCGCCTCCACATCAGAAAGCAGAACCCCTTTGGTCCAGTCAGCAGCCCCTGTGCCAGCACAGGCACTCACACCATCACTATGGACAGTGTGGGATCAGGACTGGACAGTATATCTCCAGGAGTAGACAGTCACATTGACAATGGTGATGTGGGCATGCATGACTCATTGAGCAAGATCAGACATGCAGTGAGATGACATGATGACGAAACCATGTGATCAAGGCTGCGTGGTGTGGGTCATAATTGCTGTACCGTGTTTCTGAGCTGCAAATGATTCCTGGGCTACATGTTCTACTACAGTTCTGATGAGTTTGCTTTGAGTGTGACAGCCCAAGAGGCTGGCAATGAATTGTGCACAGATGCAAGACTAGTGCTTTCATTTGGTAGTCACTAGATGCACAGGCCTGACAGCAGTGTCAAATGGTGCAGTGACACTGACGTATGACAACAACATTTTCTCGCTAGCAGTGTGAATTAAGATACATTGCACGTACATGACTCGCATGCTTTTGGAGAGAACTTCATGCCAGAGATCTTGCTTGTGCTGATTGCTGACATCTGCATGCTGCGTTAGTGACTCCAAAGGTGACTAATCCAGCATGCTGATCAGCAGGGGCAGCACCCACAGAGCAATCTTCAACCTTTGAGACAGTGCATCTCGAGGTGCTGGCTTAGCGTACGCGTGCAAGTCTGAGATAGCCATAGCTTACAAGTGTTGTACACACTTCCTGACTTTCACACACGTTCTTTTGTTTCTTGTCTGTGTAGTAGCTAGTGCTGATTTCTGTTGTATTTAGTGTTTTGCTGCACATCTTGTTAAACAGGCTATTCACAACACTGACAAGGCACCAGATCATCGGACAGCTTTTATTTCACGACTCAAGCCTATGGCATGCTTGAGCTCTGCTGTTTGCTTTGCTTTCAAATTTGTCGGCTACATTCAGCTGATTTTGATTTGAATATTAGAGCTCAGATGCTTCTGGCAGCCTTCCCTCAATGTAGAGGTGGTGTCAATGCCATTTTGTTATGGACAGTAAAAGTGTCAGTGTTGCTGTTCATATACATGCATGGTTGTCATGTGCTTGGTTTCAGTCAACCCAGTCACCGAGGTGCCCCTATTACAGCGGTCTTGTCGGACTTAGGAGGTCAGACGAAGACGCCGGCACGCACTCGCAGCAGCAATGATTGTACATATGGGACTGCCGGACATACATGGCAGTCATCCGCCCTCAACATCGGCAGCTCGCGAAGTCAGTCAGAACTATATATTCACGATGATCTCCCCTACCACACTTTGCGGGCCCTAACGGGTTCTATGACCTCTGCCCGCGGTACGGCGAGCTTTTCCCCCGAAGTTCATCCTCAGGAATCAGCACTGAACAGTCGAGCTTGAGCCAGATCCCGGTGTAGGGTGTCACTAGCTGCATATACTTACAGGCTTCACTCAACGGCCGCGCGGCTGCATTTGGACTTCAGAAAAGACACATTGCTATTCCTCAGCTTCAACATCAGCCTGATGGCACATCGGCAACCGGTACCGCTGCAAGTGTCAACACCCAGTATTCCAGGCTATGCTGAGCAGCTCTTTGGTGTTGAAAGGTGCGCCTGCTGATCGCCTTCATTGGCAGCAGACAACCTTTTGACAGTCATAGTTGAACGTGCCATAAGGCTGATGTTGAGACTGCCATGTTTCCTGGCAACGTGACCTGCACAGTCTGGATAGAACCGTCAGTCAAGACACCTATCCAGACTGTGCAGGTCAGAAGGTTGCCCCAAGCTTGTAACTGGATGCTTGTGTGCATCCTGCTTACATGCACACGCAGCACCCTTCTCTAAGCCAGTCAGGTTGTCCATGCATCGGCCTTTCACGCCTGCTTCAATCGATCTGCAGGCACAGCAATCTTGCCCTCTGTTCGCTTCTTCTTTGCTGTCCTTCACCCCTCCCTGCCTC
>JAABUP010005547.1_pt1 | contig 18992 bp, 18 predicted proteins | sample 5559201 | NCBI WGS metagenome assembly JAABUP01 (sample SAMN10711887, study PRJNA513373) | rock metagenome | isolation source: Antarctica rocks | place: Antarctica
TGGGTGACCGGGGGGTTGGAGAATGTGGATGAGCGTGATTCGCTGACTATTATGTAGGGCTGGTGGTGGGGGTGCGAAAAGTCAGGATAGAAGAGAGAAGCTGCAGACAAAGAATGAGAAGCTGAATGAGGAGAGGAAGAGGAGGGCACACGAGGAGGAGAAGGCAAATAGAAAAGCGAATAGGAAGGATGGGGAGGTTGTTGATGCAGCTGGGGATGATGCTGGTGATGTGCATCCGAGTCGAAGGGCAAGGGTTCCACAAGGGTGATAGGAAGGACTCAATCCAAGCATAGTTGTTAGATCAGGCTGCACAGCTTGAGATTCTTTTTGAATAGCCCCGTACAATCAAGATTGGTGTGTTGGTGTCATATCTACAAACGTAACTTGCGCCCTGCTACTTAACACCTCGGAGAGTTCCGCTTGAAAATGCTACTGGAGATATGGCTCGGTAGAGAAAGTAGAACGGAGGCTCCAGGTGGAAACCCTGCTTGGACTCGGCAGGTCGCAGATGGAGAAATCTTTCGTAGATCGCCCTGGCATGATTTCCTTCAAGTTCGCCGTGTCAACTAATTAGACCTCGCGGTGTTCTCCGTTCTGTAAATATGTCGAATGTCCAGACGGGTTCGGCTGCTCTGCTATTGCGCCTACAAAATCGTGCACCTCGGCCTCTTCTGCTTTGGTGCAGGTCGCGGACTCAGAACAGCCCTATGCGATCTTTGTGAGCATCTTGCTTCAAGAAATTATCTTTCAGGGAGAGTCTCACCTAATGGCCTCGTCAAATACACTCTTCAGGTTTCGTTGGGTTAGAGCGGAGCACTCGAGGTATTTCTGCGCCCTGATATCTCTGGACACAGCTAACGCCTGCTCGTACGATACAGGTTCCATCCTCTTCTGTCGTAGGCCTTCCAGAGTCGCCTTATCTTCTCGAAGGTCAAGTTTCGTTCCCACTAAGATAATCGGAACATTCGGTGCGTGGTGTTCAATCTCTGGGAACCACTGTCCTCAGGTCAGCTTCCTACAAACACCTTGAGACCCGTGGATACGTGCCTTGGCCTTAACGTTATCAAAGGATGGCGGGCTGACGATCGAGAAGCAAATCAGAAAGACATCCGTCTGTGGATATGAGAGCGGCCGAAGTCGATCATAATCTTCCTGCCCTGCAGTATCCCAGAGGCCCAGGCTGATCGGTTTCCCATCAACCATCACACTTGCTGAGTAATTATCGAACCTACTCCGTCAGTTTAGAAGTGCAAAGGACGAGAGGACCAATGCTCACACTGTTGGTATATATTCTCCTGGGAACGCATTGGTGGTATATGATATGAGCAGACATGTCTACCATGGTCTGTGAGCGGAGATCCTTCTCATGAGATGGGGCAGAAGTAATTACTTTTCCAACAGCACCGTCACCCGTGACGACACACTATGGATACGTCACTATCAGCCTTTGTATTCTCAACAACTTCCATCTAAATATATATGCCCACCTTCAGCGACTGGGTAGCTGGTGCAGCGGCCATATTGAGCAAGATCTTCGGTTCGAGAGGGTTTTCTGATATGTCAGACGAAGCTGGACAGCTGCTCGGTAACCTGCATAAAGATCAGGTCACATTACTCACTGGTTTGGCGGTTACAGACTTACCAACAATGAAGCACTGGCGGCTAGATCACCACTGATCTCTTTCCTTTGCTGATAGATATCTTGACAGTCGGAAGTTTTCTTCGCGGCTGCTAGGATGGCAAACGGGGGGTGTTTTGCCAAGGTCAAGGCAAAGAAGCTATCTGAAGCTTGATGCGGCGGAGCAAAGGTCGCAGTGTTTCAAGAAGGGATGTCAGCGAAGAAGGATCCTTGCTTCAATGCTGAAAGTACTGGATCAAGGCAATGCACAGTCACCGGCGCTACCAGAACGGCATGTAAGGGAAGTATGGAGGGGCTCAAAAGGGAGCGTTGGGGTTTCGAGCAAGTCCTTCGAGACCCTGACGCGCTTGCTAAGGTATCTGGGGTCCACTGCGGGACGCTACCAGTCCTTGGCCGATTCGCTTAGCTGGCGAATGCCAGAGGAGAATTTCCCCTAGAAGGTCTCCTCTGAAGACTCTATATACATGTGAAGTACTATCACTCCGTTTATATATACAAATTACATCTGTCTACACCCACGTCTGCAGGGCCCAGGCGTCAAAGGGCATGAAGGAGCCGTTCCATGTGTGGAAGCAGCCGGTCGCCGGCTTGACTCAGGACAGGACGTTGGGACAGGACCTCCTAGCTGAAATCAAGTAGGAGCAAGAGCAGGCGCAGAACTAGCTGTGGACCCTCATATTGATTCTATCTCATCTCTGCCTTCTATGAACCATGAGATGTGAACACAAATTAGACCCGTACTCTGAAATACCTTGTAAAAGTGTTCTTCTTTCTGATCTTCTCTTCTCTTGTTGTCTTTGATCTCTTATGTAGAAATTGTCTCTAATTACTGCTATCAGTCTCTATGCTATTTTCTATAAACTTCCTCTTGTTTGTTACCGTTGTATGATGCTCACTTTCATACGGCGGCGGTGAACTGACAATATACGATCTAGCCTGAGGAACCTCATTTCTAGCGACGAGTCATGAATCTTTCATGCTCGTTCCACGTCTCCTTCACTAGCTCTGCATCATGTCCTTTTACTTGTCGGATTTGGGCTAGAAGTTCCTGTCCCGATCTCCAGTCCTGAGTCATTCCGCAGAGGCAAGGAGCTAGCCCTTAGTCATTTCACTAAACATTACTATCTATCGGTTATACCCATCACCCCTGCTTGCCTGAGCCCGCAAAGGTGAAGACAGCATCGTGTAGCTATTGCCGGTAGGAAGCGAAAAGTCCTATAGAGTATTGACGTACACCCTTGTTGTACTGTGACTTAAGCCAGCAAACCCTTACATTGGTGCATACGGTGGATAATAACACAAGTCATCTCTTGAGTAAACTGACACACTGTGTGATTGGTGAAGAAGAACAGTAGAAGGTGATCGTGCTAGGGAACATGATCGTGAAGGAAAATCTATACATAGTTAAGCAAACTTGAAAAGGTAGAGCCAGAAGCGAAGAAGGCTAGACGCCTTTCCTTTATGTCTCCAACATTCCACACTAGCTCTCCAACTCTTGTGCTATGAGTAATTGCTGTTGTGGGGGCTGTTCTTTTACTCAGCTTGAAAGGAAAGTCTTATGGTAATGACCGCAAGGCTAACAACGCGTTCGATCTTGTCAGGGGAGAACCTAGTTTGGCCTCGGTGAAAGAACGCTACGCTTCAGGTGCTTGAAGTACGTTCCAAAGTCACAACGGAGATCGTTGTTACGGTGGAGTGGGAATACAGCCCGGTGCCGTTAGCGATTACAGTCGCAGAAGGTGTATAAGAAGTGGTGATTTGAGGCTTCCCAAGGTAGGGAGCGTAGACGGTGTCTTGTGCCGCACTTCGAGTTGGACGTGAATAGGCTGAGGCTGAGGCATTCCCGTTCGGCGATAGATCGAGTGGACTGCAGAGACAGAGGCATGGCCGGAAGCGTAGCCAGCTTGGTAGTTCTGACGCTTGCGTAGGTGGTCATGTCGGATTAGAGGTGGAGAGATTATTGCGTCGCCCGAATTGTAGATTGAGCATTCTGAGAGAGCGTAATGAAGAGCGGAGCCAAACTGGGCAGTCTGACATTGGGAGTAGAGGCATTGGTAGACAGCCTGAAGACATTGTCAGTTGATCTGTGGCAGAAAGCCTGGGACTTAGCTAGGGGATAATAGATGCTTTGGAACTAACACTCTGGAACTCTCCATCTTCGCAGAAGCACTTGATCCCATTTGTGCAGGTGCTCACAAACTTCGAATTGTCCCAACACTTCGGCACGCAGTCTGCTCCAGATTTAGCACAATAAAACGCGTAAGAGCATCGTATAGCCCAGCAATGGTTAGCTTACCTGGAACAGAAGGATCACGAGTCCCTCCTACAAAGTGGATCATGCCCAGGGCGCAAAGAACCAAAGAGAGCACCTGAATCTGCATGTTGACAGACGCGTTGCTTTCACGATTGGAGTGTTTGGGTGACGTCCAAAGTCTTGAGGAAAGGAATCCGGAGTTCTTGGAAAGATAACGACAGACTTCAAATGTTGACACAGTTAGAGTGACAGAGAGCGTTTCAAGAAGAATGCACTGACCGAGAGACTGCCTGGTGTTTGACGACTGTACGAGTAGATTGACGAAGAAACTGGTACAGTAGATCAAGCGAGGTCGTGTCAAATCTGTGGGCAGTCACTCTTGCTCAAAGCGATAGTGAGGAAAGAGAAGTTGGAGGTCTCGCTTGACAAATATTGCGAAATTACGGAAGTGCCCTAAGCGAGGGCCCTGTTCAGATCTTTCGCGTTCAGTCATGCAAGTCATGGCATCTTATTTCGAAATTCCTTCTGCAATGCGAACTGGCCCCTTCGAGGTAGGTAATGGGAGATGGCTTCACGTTTTCAGTCTTCAGGATTTGCAAGGTCATGGATCTGTTGTGCTGCAATCGAGATCAACTGTTTACGACATTAGTAAAACAGTAGGTCTACTCCTTGTGAGGTGGTGCCATAGCGATCTTTGAGGCCCTTCCGATTCAAGAACTGCATAAGCGGTATTTGCGTCTCTTTCATGTCGAGGATGCCTCGCTTCTTCTGGTCAATGTGTGAAGCGTCCACCACGATCCGCTCAAGCTTCTCCAACGACAAAGCCCCTACGACAGTCAGCAGTGTATGCAGTACCGTCTCTCCGCAAGTTCTGCATCCAGACATGTATCAACCCACCATTGTCCAGAAGATCTGTCAGCCTTGTTGGAGTTCCCACAGCAATTCCTGTCCTAATCCATGTTAGCAAATGACGAGTTCTCTTGAAAATCACATGATCAATACTAGATTACCTTGTGCTCTTGACAAACTGAACGGCGTCCTTCAGCTTGATGTGCTTTGCAAATAGCTTAGCGACAGTTGCGTCTTTTGTCTGAAAGGTCCGCAGAGCTCTGGTGCAGCATATTAGCATGTTGCATTATCGTCGTCTTTTGGAATCAGCTAAGGCACCTCGTCAAGTCTGCAGCTCTTAAGCCGGCTCCCGTGACCACTATCGTATGAGGAGCACCCTTGAGCTTTGACGATGATGAGAGATTCTTTGCTTTTCCAGGGGTGGTGGAATAGTGTTCCAGAAATTCCGGAAGGCTGCTCAGTTCTCTTGGCTTGGCCCAGCTGCTGGTATCTAGAAAGGCTTTCTCTGCATTGGAACCTAACGGTAAGTACTTGACTGGCAACGAATGCAAAGCGCCGAGGATGTCAGGAGTAACATTTTGCTCACCAGGAATATGTCTGTCTTCCAGTTCGACCAAGCTTAGATCTCCTCCAAAGCGCTTCGTTCGTTGAGCCACGTAATCGGCGAGTAATCGACCGTCCATTCTTCCAATTGCATTATTGATTCCTGATTGGACATCCAGATCGCCGTCCTCAGCTGCCCAAGTCTTTCTCTTCTTTTTGCGCCTGACTGTCTCTTCCACCGCGGGTTCCGAAGCTGCATCTCTCTTCCGCTTATTCGCTGTGGTAGGGGAAGGAGAACGGGAGGAAGGTGGCTCTTCAGGCAGTGAGACACCAGCCGAGGAGTTCTCTGTGTCTGACATTATCACTGTGCCTCATTGACGGTACATTCAAAGGAGTTTATCAGCGAGATTGGTACGAGTATTGAGCGCAATATGTCTGCCGTAGCCAAAGAGATTTTGCGCAGAGGATGTTTGAGTGACGACAGGTACCTTGAGCTATACCTAAAGTGTGCTAGGCCTCCCGCACTTGCATGCCCGTGAGCGTTACTTTGAACAAGATGAGTACCGCTGATGGCTCCGACTTTGTCCTATGTAGAAGCTTCCGCCATGTCAGCAGCAGCATCAGGGCAGCCCCGGCGGAGGAAAGGGTCGTTGCCTCCAGATATCGGCACCGAGGACGAATTGTCTGTTCCGCGAGACGCGACTGAAAGAATACGCGCAACACCCCGCAATGAAAAGGCAGATGAAGCTCTCGAAAAGGGCACAAAGGGAACACCTTTCGAAAATGTTGGTGATTTTGGAACTGCTTAGATGTGATTGCTGATTAGCATTCAGCTTCGTCAACTAGCTGGACGCATCCGAAAGCCCTCCACGCCCCTACGACGCGCATCTAGTGCTGGGCCATCATCGGTACCTAAATATACCGCACAAATTGCAGCTGCTCAGACACGCACTCCCAAAGCGGGTGGTTTACCGAAGGCGTTGCCGAGTAGACGTGGCGCTCCAACTACACCACATGCAATACGAGCGCTGCAGCAGCGTCGTGCTGCGGCGCTCACACCTGGGCGAGATAGGCGGCGGAGTGGACGCATGCAAAGGGAGAGCCCAAGAGATGCATTGAGGAATCTTAGCAAGAGTGAGTCATGTGAGCAGGCTTCAAGCATATTGCGGCGATATTGATTGTGCTGGTCTTCTAGTTCTAGCCCGCAACACAAAGCCTACCGAGCCGTCACCGCAGATACAAGGAACAGGAGCGACGAGGCCGAGTTTGGTATCGAAAGAGGAGTCTTTCGAGCGTGATGCTGACCTTCCAAGACCAAGGTTGTCTATCCCTATTGATGACGATGAGGAGGACGACAGCTTTCATTTAGCGCCGCCTCGACTGTCCGAACCATTGGAGGATGACAATCGTACCCAACGGTCTGTTGAGGTAGCCAGAAGAGCGATTAGTGAGCAGCCTGGCAATAGATTTGCTAGAGAAAGTTTTGGCATTATCAGAATGAGCGATCGCTTTGCCGATCTGCATGAACTCGATCTGGATGCCAATTCACAGGTCAGAAGTGATGATAGCATTGCTCGCCCTGATTTCGATGATCACGAGTATGAGCAAGATCATTCACCCTATGTTCCGATGGATCTCGAGTAAGTATGAGGATTTCCAAAGAGGTTGCTCCGACTGACAAATCTATAGCGGGGATACACACGATCTGCGGCATGCCTTTCTTGAAGAATCCTCGCGGCATAGTCGTCAGAGCGATATTCGTCCCGCATCTTTAGCGGATGATGATGATGAGGCAACTTTTGCATTTGACATCCCAGCGACGGTTCCAGTCGCCACGTCTTCTCCTGGGCCTGAAACAGACGGAGAGGTATCCGATGCGCAGAATTCACCAGCAAAGGTCAGCAGCACAGTGTTTGGATTGCAGGGCAAAGGGAAGCGAACGAAGGAGCGAAAAGAGCAGAAAGTCTCACGATACGGTATACCATATCCATCGTTGCCTAGTGGCGTTGTCAAGAAGCTCGCTTCTACCTTTGCTCGATCAAGCGGCAATGGCAAATCGAAGATCAACAACAACTTAGCGGCAGGGTTGATTAGCCAGTGCACCGTTGCTGCGATTATGCAGGCTACTGACTGGTTCTTGGAGCAAGTTGGTGATGATCTGGGAACTTATGCAAAGCATGCAGGAAGAAAGACCATTGATGAAACCGACGTTATCACTTTGATGAAAAGGTGCGTCATCTCTGCTCACTTCGAGATCTGGGGCAATTGGAAAGACCATCTGCAAGTTTGGTTGCTGACTGCGCGTAGGCAACGGCAGCTCAACGCCACTACAACGCCGTTCTCATTGGCCCAGAGATACCTTCCAAGGGAATTGCTGCAGGACATACGCATGGCTCCGCCATCCAAGACTCGCGCAAAAAAGGTACAACGGCTCGATCCCATCCAGGAGGAGCCTGATCACGGATAACGAGAGGAATATCCTCGCGGCTTTTCACCATTCCTTATTCTGCCGGACCCTTCGAGCGATGTCCGAAGGCGGCTTTCGTATAACCATCCAGAGCATCACCGTTGTAGCGGCAGACAAGGCGTACCTGAGAATCACCATGAGCGAAGGCGTTCGAGGGGTGGAGGATTGAGATATCATGATACCCAGGGTCGCAATTACTCACCACGTAAAGATATATTGGGTGTGGTTGTTCCTAAGATTGACTTCTGCAGCTCTACCAATAGGAATGCCCTTAGCTTCTCTATCGTATGCCTTGAGCAGATCCGGTTCTGATATTATTCATCAGCGTGATATCATACGAAGTCTGGCTTTCCCCGTACCCATGGTTTCCTCGATCCATACTGGCTGACTCCCTGTTAATTGCGCCATCTGTTGCACATCCGGGAAATAAAACTCTCCCAACTCCGGCTTATTGTCTGGCGTAAACAAATTCTTCTTCCAGGGCTCCCTCAATAGTCCCTCCACTGTGATCTCGCCCATCGGCAGGCCCTCCTTCCTATCCGCCTGTCTCTTCAGCTTCTTCGGTATCCAGCCCCTGTTTACCAGAATCGTGCTCCCACGTCGCTCCCTCTCAAGCGGTGTTACAACCAGGTACCCGTCATTGCCACCGTGTATCCGTGGTCCAATAAGCATTTCCTGGTCATGTCTAAAGTGTCCTGTGGCGTAGACTCTTCTGTAGTCGAAGTCCGCTATTGCACTCGGGTCAATTTTAGGAGGTAATGGTAAAGGAGGTCGAACGAGGCGGTCTTCGAATTTTGCGAGGAGCTTTGTTTTCCATCCGAGTCGCTGGACCTGCCAGCTGCCTAGGGCAAACGCTGTTATGGGAATGAGTGCTGTGGCAAGTTAGCTAGATGCTTCTTTGATATGAGCAAGTGAGGCGTACCGAGTATTATCAGTCCTGGCCCATGTCTTCTGCCACTCTTCACAATATTGGGTGGATTATCCACAATTGAAAAGAAGTTCGGGTCTCCCGCTGGGATATGTGCGAATCGCCGCTGTATTGATTGACCGCACTTTGGGCATAATGTCCCACGGGCAAAGCTCCGTAGTATCCTCGGAGATCCGGATCTAGATGACCTAAAAGCAGATAGCTTTAGGAAAGATGTTGAGGCATTCATATCTACAAGATGCATACTCCGAGATCCTGACGTACAAGGTCCTGATGCAGGCAGGACAAAATATACGGCCTCGATTAATCTGGCAACACTAACATCTGCACCTAGTAATTAGTTGTATCCAGTTTTAGTGTAGATTACATAGTAAATAAACACTGACGCGTCATAGAAATCACGTGTTCATGGATTTCAGTGGGAAATTGTAAATTTCATACAGACTATGGTGTTTATATATTCCCTATGCTAATCTACCTCACTGTTGTCAACTTTGAGACCTTCTAGTGTCTTGTATTTCTTCATTAGATTCTTCACATTCTTGCTACTTATTGTAGACATAAATTCAGTCAAACCTTGTATTCATAGCTGTATAACCTCATCTTTAACATTCAATTCAACACTCTGTGCCTCAATATTCTTCTTCAGACTGTAGTATTGAGTTCTTAGTGACTTCAGAATCTCTTAAACCTTTAAATGATGTTGTTTTGATGCTTCTATCTCTTTATTCAAGTTATTAACTATGTATTCTGTTTTAATGAAGTATGACCTCTATTAAAATAACTGTTCAATTCATATTGTTTTAACTAGAATGCAGAGTCTTCATTGACAGCATGACTTTTGTGTGAACTGACTAAGCAGCGTCATGTGACACAGCAAGTTCTGATGCTAGGTCAGAATAGAACTGAAATCCCTCGCAAAGCCTTCTTATTTCAACACTTCTTCTCAGTTCTAGATGATCTGAATATTCATTCACTAGTCAGTATAAAGTTCTTTAATCTCACTAGAATGTGAGCTCAACAGTGAGGTGATGAGGATGTGAAGAAGGCTGCAACAGCAAGGTAAGAAAGTGAGAATGTAGAAGGCAAAAAGGGTTGACAACAACAAGGTTTAAACACATGTTGAAGACAGGTCATTAATTAAATATAAGACCTGACTGAATAAGAAAACAGCTAAACTTGACAGCAGACAGAGCCTTAGTAAGCCCATCTGCTGCTTGCTTGATGATAGATACAAATTTAAAGTCAACAAGGTGATGATCAACAGCTTCACAAACAAAGTGATATTGTATGTTAATGTGCTTGATATGAGCATGAAACTCAGGGTTTCTAGCTAGGTTCATAGCTTTGTTGTTGTCAGCTTAAATGACAACAACATTGTTGTTATGAAAATAGCCAATTTCACTAAGAAAACAGCGTAGTCAAATGGCTTTCTTCATAGCTTGTGTTTCAGCCATGTACTCAGCCTCTGTTGAGAATAGAGCAACAAATTGCTGACATTTAGAACATCAGCTAATGAAACCTTCATATAGAAGAAAGAGGTAAGCTTCAGTGAACTTTCTGATGTTGTGACAGCCATCTCAGTCAGCATTGATATAGTCAATGAGGCTGTCATCAGTGATGTTATAGATGACACTGAGATTCATAGTGTCAGTGAGATACTTAAAGATTCGCTTAACAGCATTGTAGTGTGACATGTTAAGGTTCTGAGCAAACTGACTAACAGTAGAGACAGCAAAGGTGATGTCAGAACATGTCTGTAACATAATGTACATTAGTGATTTGACTGCTTTCTGATACCGTCAAATGACAGTGATGTCAGCCTGAGTGATAGACTTCTTCATGAGTACTGCATCAGAATTCATAGAAGTGTTGACAGAAACAGCCTGCAACTGCTGAAAGGTCTGAAGGACCTTGTTGATGTAAGCTGTTTGAGTAAGACAGATTGTGTGTTCAGCACAGTTTTGTTTCACTTTCATGTCTAAATAATAGAACACAGGATTGAGATCTGACATCTTGAATGTGTCATTAAGACATTGTTTAATGTTCTGAATAGCTGACTTATCCTTTTCAACAAGCAGAAAGTTGTCAACATAGACAGCAATGATGACACCATTTCATACAAACATGCTATGATCAAAATCAAGTCAACAGAAACCAAGAGACGTGAGAAGATCATGTAAAGTCTTATACCACAGATGAGGTGCTTGCTTCAGGTCATAGAGGGCCTTATTCAGCAAAGCAACCTTGTCAAATAGCTCATAGTCATGAGGTAACTCAACATAAACAACCTGATCAATAAAGCCATAAAGGAACGCAGTAGTGACGTTCATTTAATTCACTTCAAGGTCATAATGTGCTGCAAGAACAAAGAGGGTCTTATACATCTGCAGCTTGATGACAGACACAAAGGTTTGATCATAGTCTATGTTAAACTGCTGTTTGTAGCCTTTGACAACTCAGTGAGCCTTATAACAACTAACCTGATCATGAGTGTCACGCTTGACCTTGTAAACTCAGCGTTCTTTAAGAACATGCTGATCTGACGGCATGTTGACAATGTCTCATGTGTTATTATTCTTCAGTGACTGAATTTCATTCTTCATAGCCATCTTTCATTTGTCACACAGAGATGACTCCACAGCCTGCTTATATGTGGTCAGTTCAACAATGTCATCAATAGAAATTGCAGCATACACATATGAAACATGTGTGTCAGACTCATCAACAACTGAGCAACCACAAAGGTTGTAGTGTGATGCAGCTGCTGAGGCTGAAGGGTTCAATGAATCTACTGCTGAGGCTGAAGGGTTCAATGAATCAAGCTCATCTGAATCAGACAACTTGTTTAGAACTCACAGGTCTGAACCTGTGAGTTCAGACTCACAACATGAAGAGGTAGATGCTTTCTCTGAAACAAAAGAAGATGAAGAATGCATGCTGACAGAATTTGATTGCTGTAATAGCAAGAATCAAAGCAGCAGTGTAGCTGATGCAGACACTTCCTCTGAAACAAAAGAAGGTTGTGATGACAAGAATGAGAATGCAGAAGAAGAATCAACAGCATGATTGCTAGTGCTAGTTGTCTCTCTCTTGCTGTGAACCTCTATATTAGCTAAGTTTTCATAAGCAGTAATGCCCTCATCAACAAAGCAGTTATGGGACTTTAAAACTCATTCTGATTCAGAGTCTTAAACACAGAAGATTGAGCTTTCTTTCATGTCTAAATAGTGGCATTTAAGGCTGTGATCCTCAAACTTGACTTCTTGCTGATGTTGTTTCTTAAAAATGTGTGCTTAAGCAATGATACTGAAGATGCAAAGACTTGAGAGGTCAGAAACATTGCCTGTTCATGCTTCATAGAGTGTCATGTTGAGTACTTGAGTAGAAGACTGGTTCTTGATATAAACTGCAGTCTTAATGGCTTTCAGTTAGAGGTGTGAGTTCAGGCCAAAGTCTTTGAGCATAGCTTGTGCGGGTTTGCAAATAGTGCAATTTAGCCGCTCAGAAACGCCGTTTTCTTCAGGTGAATAGGGCGTAGTAGGTTCTCAGATGATGCCGTTGGCTGAAAACCAGTTCTTCAAGACAAGATACTTATGCTCAAAGTCAGTGTGAAGACATTCTAAAGAATAGTCAAAACAGTCAGTCTTCATCAATGTGACAAAGTTCTTGATATGCTTGACCGTCTTGCCTTTGATTTTCATGAAAAACATTCAGGTAAACCTTGTGAAGTTGTCAGTAAGGATAACAAACCATCTTGAACTGTCATAGACAGTGGGTGTTATGGGTTCAACAACATTCAAATGAATAAGACCTAATGATCAAGTCACTCACTCAATAAAAGCATTGTAAGGGCAACAAGTCTGCTTGACTTTCATGCACAGTTTGCAGACATCATGTCATCAAGGAAGATTCTTAAGATCTATGTCATTGATGATCTTAAACAGATGCTTGATGTTTGTATGGTTTAAATGACTCAAGCATTGATGTCACATATCAAATGATACCTTGAACTCACAATTAGCTACAAAGGCATAAGACTGAGGTGTATCATCAAGGTGTAGCTGAAAAATCCTGTTGACCTCAGAAGCGTATTTGATGACATTGTTTTTGTGACATATGATGCAGTCACACATGTTGAAAAAGATACCATCAACGTGCATGCAACACTCAAAAACAAGGTTTGCAGAGGAATCAGAGACATGCATAACGTCTTTGAGAATAACCTCTTGTATGTCACCATCAGAATGTACTAAATGTAGTGAAACCATGCTCTTTTTAATGATCTGAGCAGGTTCATTAACTGTTTTAAGAGATCTAGAAATAGGCTCATAGATAAGAAAGAATTTGCATGTAGAACATAAGTGATCAAAGGCTTCAGTATCAACAATTCACACACTCATAAGATGTGATCCTATGACAAACATAAAGCTGAGCGTTGTGGCATTGCCACTAGTCTTATCAGAGGTTGATTTGACATTGTTGAAGAACTTGCCTGAGAACTTGTCTGACAACAACAATTTGCCCTTCTTCTTTGCAGCTCAAGCTGCATTGAGTTTCTTCTTCTTATGAGGGTATTTGATAAAGCACATAGGTTCCTCATGATCAGTCTTCTTATAGTGTGAACACTGAAGTGACAACGACAATTTTGATTTGTCACAAAAGGCCATTGCAATGAAGCTCTTATTATCCTTCATTCTAGCCTCATCAATCAACTCAGCGGCTAAGTGTTACGTTCTGATCTGAGATGCCTTGAATATTAGGGCTAAAGGTTTGTGCTTGTTGATATAAAAGTCTCAGTGTGCAATGTAGGGTAAATCAGTAGTTGGTAACTTGTATTGAGTTGAACACAACTCATTTTCATAGAGAAAACAGTCCTACTATATATTATAGAATCACCGTGCTCACCTTGCTCTCTATAGAGCAATAGAGTTAATAGACCTATCAAAGGTCTATCACCTCATTGAGCTTGCTATAGAGCAATAGACCTGAGTGAGCTTATGTTCAGATATACACTTTCTCTGCGTATTTTCTAGAACATACTAGCTGATTATGGTCTGACTGTAACACAATTTCTTCTCTTCTAAACGCTAGTTCTTTAGTGTCTATATAAGTGAGAGTATAAAGACAGATAGCTTCTTCACTGTCATGCCTTTTCATAAGCAGCACAATTGTCTTCATCTTGCAAAAATCATTGCAACTTTCAACTTCACTTCTCTCATTGCTTGTGACCACTGCTTTGCTGCTCTTTCTTCTTGCATTATTATGACAGGTCATGCAAAGTGTGCTGAGTGTACCTGTCATGATTGTTCATGTGTGTCAGTATTGTTAGATTCCCTGAATCATGCTCACCTTTGACTGAAATCCAAACTCAAGGTGACTATAAATGAGCGTGTGAAACAGGCCAAACACCTTTTCAAGCTGAATGCAAAGGTTCTTCGCCTTTTCAAGACTTTGAAACAGAATGAGTCTTGCACAATTGTTAAAGTTTGCTGTGTTGCTTCTGAACTGAGCAATGATAACAATGAAACTGAGAACAAGAAAAACTCCTCTGATTCTTTTAATCTTGATTTCTTACTGAAGTCAATGAGTTTTAGCTTCTTTATTGATCTCAGACTCTTCTCTCAAACTGTTGTAGTGTTCTTGCACAGTTGAGTAGATTCTCTTTAAGTTCTCATGTGTTTTCTGAGGTATTGTATTCTTTTCACTTGATGAGATAGTGGGCTTTTCTGCTAATCATCCGTTTTTCTAGAATGTTCTTGACTTGATACTTCTCATTAGATTCAACAGATGTTTCAATGATCTGAAGTGATATGAACTGATTGCAACACTGAAGCATGAACACATGAAATACTGAGTGTATTTGCATTTTATTGAGTAAGTCTAGCTCATAGCTTAATCTCTTTATGTTTCTCTTGATCTTGAACAGTTTTATGCTCTTGTTGTTCAACTTCTTGCTTCTTTGCTTTACATGAATGTTGTTTGTTCTTAGATAAACTCTTTCTTCAATCATGAAAGATTTTATCTCTGTTGTTTGTTCTGTTTGCTGTTGAATTCTGTTCATCAAATCCCTGTGCAACTTCTTGATCTCTGCAATATTCAATATTGCTTTCTGACTTTGTGATTTGTGCGCTTGCGGTTCTTGTCATACCTTCAGGTTATATTCATAATTTGCTTAAAATGGTGTTTCTTCTGTGGTTTTGTTTTGTGTGTTATTGTACACAAACTGTGCCGTTGACAACAGTTGTACTCAGTTGTTCTGGTTCTTATTGATGTAGTGTCTTAAGTACGTTTCAACTGTCTGATTCATTTGTTTGCTCTGCTCATTCATCTGTGAGTGATATGCTGTCAACATCTTATGTTTTATCCTGAGTTCTGCTGTGAGCGTTTCTCAAAACTTGCTTGTGAACAGCTTGTCTCTGTTGATGATAAATTTCTTTGATAGCCCGTGATTGTTAATCAACTCTTGCAGTATGGTGTACGTCAGTACTGATGCTGTTGCAGTTTTCTTAAATGAAATGAACATGGTGTACTTGATCAGTCTATCAACTATAGTCAATATACTGTCAAACTTCACTCCTCATGCTGAATTCTTTGATGTTGATAACTTTGTTATGAAGTTCATAGTAACTGACTCTCATGGTGCATTTGATGTGTTTAGTTGCGTTACTCTGTCATATCTTTTGTTTCTCTGAATCTTGTTTCTGTGGCATGAATTGCATCTGACAATGTATTCAGTGATTTGATCTTTAAGGTCACTGATATTGCATCTTCTTTGTATGAGGTCCTCAGTTCTTTTGACTTCAAGGTGTTCATCAGCCTTGCTGTTGTGACATACTCATATTAGTTCTTCATCTGTCAAGGAAGCTTGCTTCACCTTGTACATTGCTGTTAAGTCTTTTGTGAGAATTCCTTTGTCATCTTCACTCAGAATTTCGGTGTGGATCTTTTTCACTTCTTCATGATCAGGTTGTCTACTCAAAGCGTTTGCTTCACCATTCTCATTATCTTTTTTGTAATGGATTTGAAATTCATAATCAGCTAACTGTTCAGCTCAGCAAACCTGTTGTTGATTCAACTGTTTGATTGTTGCAAAGTTTCTCAAATTCTTATGATTTGTGTAAATCTGAATAGACTTCTCAGTACCTGCAAGGTAAGGTCTTCAATCTTGCAATGCTTTCATTATCACAAGAAGTTCTTTGTCATGAACCTCATATCTTTTCTTTGATTCTGATAGTTTTCTAGATTGATAGACTATAAGTCTCTGTTGTTCATTCTCAATCTGATACAAGCATGCACCTACTGTGAAATCTGATGCGTTGATTTTCAGTATCTTTTTGCATGTTGAATTGAGTATCCTCAGATGTGCTGTACTGTTAAGACTTTTCTTTAATGCATGAAATGCATTCTTCTGTTCTTTATTTCAATGTCATTTCTTGTTCTTGTGCATTAGTTATGTGAGGGGTTCTGCAATTTTTGCATAATTAAGTACAAACTTTCAGTAGTAGTTCATCAACTCTAGAAAGGCTTGTACTTTCTTGACTTGTTTTGATGAAGGCCAGTTTCTGACTGCGTCTGTTTTTTTTGAGTTCTTCTTGATTTGCTCAGGTTGAATAATATAGTTAAGGAATTTGATTTTCTTTGCTTCAAACTTGCTTTTTGACTTCTTCACATACAAAGTTCTTTTATTAAGCTTTTTCAGTACCTTGTGCACGTGACTGCAATGCATCTCAAGGTCATCTGAGTATATCAGGATGTCATCAAGATATGTGATTGCAAAATCATCAAGGTATTCTCTTAACATGTTGTTGATTAGTCTTTGAAAGATGATGAGGGTGTTCTTGAGCTCAAACAGCATAACAGTGTATTTGTAGTGTCTGTATCTTGTTCAGAACGCCGTTTTTCATTCTTTGTCTTTCTTCATTTGTACTTGATAGTAGGCTTCTTTTAAGTCTAAACTTGTGAATCACTTGACTCTGCCTAATCGGTCTTGTAACTCTTTGATCAACGGTAAGAAATAACTGTCTTGTTTAGTTATCTTGTTGAGTTGTCTGTAGTCAACACATAGTTGCTTTGTGTCATTCTTCTTTGATACAAACAGAATCAAGTATTCTGTTGATGACTTTGATGATTTGATGAATCCTCTTTTGAGATTCTTGTTAAGATAAGTTTTAACTTTCTTGAGCTGGTTCTTGCTCATTGAGTATAGCAGCATTCACTTTGACTGCTTGTCATTCAATAGCAGTATTTCATGATCTCATGACTTATGCTCTGATAAGCTCATTTCTGGTTGTTCAGAGATCTCATACACATTTATCGTGGTGTAAAATTCTTTACTGATTCAATCAATTCTTGAGTTTCTTTTGCGTAATCAGAGCATTCTTAGTATGACATCATACTTGATTGAATTGAGAACATCAAACATCAACTCTTGTGAATCTTTTAGTATTGTGGCTTCAATGTGAACCTGATTCATTATTCATTCAGATTCTCTGTTGACCATATACATCTGCATAGGCTTTGATGCCCGCTGCAGTGTTAGTTTTAGCACTCTTATTGCTTGCTGCAAAATATAGTTGTTGGTTGCTTCTGAGTCTACCATTGCTTGAAGAATTCTATTTCATTCAACCTGAACATCAACTCATATCTTATGGTCTTTGCTGTTCTTCTGAGACATTAGAAGCTTCTTGTTCTTTAGTCTCTTCAAGAGAGCTTGCAGTTTTTTGACTGTACTGTGTTGCTTACTCTTCTTCAGAGGTTCTGAAATCATTCAGGCTCTATCTCTCATACAATCAGTTGTATGTATTTCTTGCTGCCTTTCTCAATATACTGTTCTGAGTGTAGGCGCAATTTGTACTGATCATATTCTCACTGAATCTGGTTCTGAAGTGCTTTCACTCTATTCAGAAACTCAGATGACATGTAGCCTTCTGAAAAGGTTCAATGATCATCATCTGATGTCAGGTATTCTGTGAGTAAATGGATCTTGATTTTGTGGCTCTTAGTTTTTCACACAAGTTGTTTTGATACTGAGTCAGTTGTCATTCATACATCTTTCATCAACTTGTTGAGTTTTAAGCATGCTCTTGCTTCTTTCATTTCTTCTTGTTGCTTCTTAAGATTATCAACTTCTTTCTTGAGCTCTTTCTGCTGTCTTTCTAGCAGTTGTTGACACATCTCTCAGTGCTGATTCTCAGAGTGCTCATATCTTGTTTTGAGTCTCATGTCAACTTCTCAGATGTTGACATCTTTTGAGTCTGTGTTCAAATTCAGAGCTATTCAGATGCTATCATTGTAGTCTTCATCTACCTGAGTTTCATGAGTATTGATTTCTTCAATCTCAGCTTTTTTTAGAATAGTTAATCTCTTCAGTCAATCTGTTGTGTTATAACTGTTTTGTTTCTTTCTGAGTTTCTGTGAGTATCATTCAACTTTGTTCTTGCTGCTTATATGTGTTCAGCACATGTTGTTGTAGCAGACTGTTCAGCTCAGAGTGTTGTGCACTATGTGTGTATTCATTGCTGCAACTTCTTTTCTTTCTTGTTGAGGTTTCTTGCAGATCCTTGCAAGATGTTTGAGCTTTTCACAGTTATAACATTCATGAGTCTCTGCTCATTGAGGTTGAGACTTATAAAGCTTGCTCATGCATCATTCTTGCTTTACTTGTGGTTGCTGCTCATAGTGCTTCTCAATTGCGTCAAGGTTCATAGAGTCACCTCTTCTGAGAATATAATGTTTTTTTCACATCTTTGATGTGTAGTGCTCTGTACGCTTCATTTGTTGTTCTCATTGATGACTGTTGATGTTGATGAAGATATTGATCATATTCTGAAGCTTCTCAGGTTGATTCATTCTGACTATCTCATCTTTGATAGTCTCATTGAGTTCTCAGTAGTATTGCAATATTAAAGTGTCATCATCTCAATTCATTAGGGTTGTGATTCACTGAAACTTTGCCGCATACTTGACTGTCAACTTATTCATCTTTAGAATGTAAAGTCATCTTTCTGCTGCTTGTTTCTTGTCAACTACTTTGAAGGCTCTTCAAAGCTCATTCTTGAACTTCTTATAGTTGTCAAATATGAATTTCTTATTGTTCATTCATTTCTTTGATGTCTTGTCAAGGAACTCATGCAGTTTGAGATTGACTCAATTGAATGCTGCATTCTTAAGGTATGATACAGTAAACAGATCTTTGTTCATCTTGAATCTGAACTTTGTCTGATTGAATTCAATATATAACTTGAGCTTGATCAAGAAGGCTTGCAGCTTCTCTCTCTCATCTGTGAATGCATTGAATGTCAATACCTTA
>JAABUP010005550.1_pt1 | contig 18985 bp, 16 predicted proteins | sample 5559201 | NCBI WGS metagenome assembly JAABUP01 (sample SAMN10711887, study PRJNA513373) | rock metagenome | isolation source: Antarctica rocks | place: Antarctica
CGGGGCGTATCCATCACCACGGCGCGCTTGAGCACTTCCTCGATCTGGCGGATGCGGGCTTCCATCAGCCCCTGATCGTTCTTCGCGGTGTCGTATTCGGCGTTCTCGCGGAGGTCACCCAGCTCGCGGGCGGCCTGGATGCGCTTCGACATCTCGCGACGCCCCGTGCCGATCAGCTCGGTGTGCTCCTCGCGCAGCTTCAGCAACCCCTCGGCGGTCATCGGGATCGGCGATCGGTCCATCTTCTTCTATCTCCTCGTTCCGTCGTCGCTTACGCTGGCGTACGAACGCTGCACGAAGCCTAACCCGATGAAGTCTTCGGTTTTGGGCGGCTTGGGCGATATTTCCGGCCATTATACACGTATCGCTGGCAAGCGACAGGTGGGTGCGGCAGCCTGGAGCGCCTTTTATGCCCCTACGGGTGACTCACGACTGTCGATGTGGGCGACCCGGTGCGGATGTGAAGCAGCGATGGTGTCGTGTGTCAGCGACTGTGCGCGAGTCTGTCTCCGTGTAGGGGCGCGAACGATGCAGTGCTTGCGCTCAGCCGGTGGGGCGCAGCGCGTCCGCCGGGGAGACGCGCCCCGCCTGCCACGCGGCGATGAGCAGCGCCGCCAGCGTGCCGAGCAAGGCGAGGGCCAGGGTGAAGCCGATCTGGTTCCAGGGGGGCGCGAAACGGAGTTCGGGCGCGCGCACGGTCAGGATCGCGATCAGGCTGCGCGCCAGGATCAGGCCGAGCGCCGTGCCGAGCGCGACCCCGACCGCCGCCGTCGCCGCCGATTCGAGCGCGAGGCTCGCCTGGGTCTGGAGGCGCGTGTAGCCGAGGGCGCGCAGGGTGCCGAGCTGTTGCCGTCGCTCGATCACCGACTGGATGCCGATGATCCCCAACGCCGCCACCCCCGCGATCAGCCCCAGCCCCATGAAACCCTGGACCAATTGCGTCAGCAGCGACCGCACCGACTGCCCGATGCGGACGGTGCTGTTGAGGTCGGCGACGACGAGGCTGCGGTCGGCGAAAGTGACCTTCAGCCCGGCGAGCGCGTCCGCCGCCGCTGTGCCGGGCGTGAGGGTGAAGAAGTAGCTACTGGGCGGTAGGGAGGGTTGCGCCGAGGGCGCTGGCGGTTCCGCGCGAGGTCCAGACGCCTGGCGGCGCATCGCTGCGCGGGTCGATGATGCCGACGATCGTCAGCTTGACCGGCGTGCCGCCATCGGTCGCGCGCGCCCAGACCGTGAAAGGGGCGAAGGTGCCGTCGCCCGCCGGTGCATCGAGGGTCGCGCCGGAGCGGGTGCCGGTGAGCACCGCCAACCCGCCCCCCGCGCGTAGCGCGCGCCAGATCGCCGCGTCGTCGTTGTAGCCACGCGCGCGCCGACTGAAATGGATCGTGGTCTGGCCGAGGAAGCCATCGTCGGCGGCGACGATCGTGGCGTCGCGCCAACTCGCGCGCGGTGTCCCGAACTGCACCGCGCGGGCGGAGAAGGAGGCGATGCCCCCGATCGCCGCGAACGATTCCGGGCGGATCGCCTGCGACGATGCCAGGGCGGCGTTGAGCTCGTCGGTCGACCCGATCGTCGCGACCGTGGCCGGGAGATCGCCGCGCAGATCGAAGCCCGCGATCGGCGGCTCGCCGCCCGCGTAGGCGTTCACCAGGGAGTCGATCAGCGTCAGCGCGGCGACCATGATGAAGACGACCATGCCGAACATCGTCACCGTCAGCGCCACCCGACCGCGCGCCGCGCCGAGCGCCGCCGCCGCCGGGCGCACGATCAGGCGCAGGCGCGGCAGGGGCGCGAAGCCGCGATCGAGGGCGCGCAGCGCCGGGGCGAGGGCGCGCGTGGCCGTCCAGACGCTCGCCCCGATCAGCATCAACCCACCGACCGCCGCCGTGAGCGCGTCGCCGCGCAGTTCACCGCCGCTGGTCGGCAGGCTGGCGAGGGCGCGCAACCAGAGCGCGGCGAGCACGAATCCGGCGAGCGTCTGCACCGGGGTGACGAGCCGCCCCGCGTTCCCCGCGCGGAGGCGACGCAGGATCCCGGTTGGCAGGGCCGCGCCGCCGAGGGTCAGCAGCGAGAGGGTGCCGGGGGCGATCAGCGGGTGCCGGGGCAGATAGGGGACGGTGGGGGTGTGCCACCGCCACCAGACCGCCGCCGCCACCACGAGCAGCAGCGCGCCGACCGCGATGGTGCTACCGCCATGACTCTCGCTGCGCTCCTCCCCGCGCGTGGCGGCGATGATCTGCGCGTGGCTGACGCGCCAGGCGGCGGCGCACATCGCCAGGAAGGTCAGCAGCAGCCCGGACAGGAAGGCGATCAGCAGGGAGCGCGGCTCGATGCGCGGCTGGAGTTGATAGCCGAAGCTGACCAATGCCTCGGCGAGCGATGCCACGGTGAGGCGCGTGGCGACGATCCCGGCGACCGCCCCGAGCGCCGCCCCGAGCAGGGCGTACAGAAAACCCTCGCTGAGGAAGATCGCCGCGATCTGTCGCCGCCCCATGCCGAGCGAGCGCAGGGTCGCCAACTCGCTCGCGCGGTCTGCGGCGAGCAGGCTGAAGATCAGGTGGATCAGCAGGATCGCCGCGCCGAGCGAGAAGATGCCGAGGACGAGGAAGATGGTCGTGACGACGTTGCCGTACTCGTCGGCCTGATCGAGCCCCTCCTGCTTGACCTCGATCACCGAGAGGCGGGCGAGGGAGCGGAGCTGGTCCTGCATGTTGCGCCGGTCGGTGAAGCTCGGGAGCTGGGTCGTCAGCCCGCCGAGTTGGCGGCGCACGCGCGGATCGGTCACCAGGGAGATGAAGCGCGGCGTCAGTTCATCCTTCGTCGCCTCCTGGCGGAGATCCGCGATCTTCTCGCGGTCGCGCCCGGTCAGGGTCGCCTCGTAGTCGAGGAGGCCGCGCTGGATCTCCGGGCGAGCGAGGAAAGTGCGGAGGTTCTGTGCCGCCGGACGCTCGACCAGCGCGCCGCGCAGCGCCTCGCTCGTCGCCGTGGTGCGGCTCACGCTGGCGTCGCCGCCGCCGTTGGCGACGAGGATCTGATTGATCTGGTTGTTGCGCCCGAGGACACCCTGGTAGGCGGCGAGGGGAGCGATGATCAGCGGGGCCGCGCCGCCGATCCCGTCGCTCGGGCTGATCGCGGCAACCTGCACCGTCCATTCCGACGAGGTGCCCGGGGCCAGCGAACTCCCGTCCGAGGGGCGGATCTGGAGGGTCTGGCCGACCGCGACGCCGAAGAGATCGGCGGTGGCGCGGTTGAGGACGACCGCGTTCGCGCCGAGTCCGCCGAGATCGATCGGCGTGCCAGCGACGGTGGCGAGCGTGCCGAATGCGGGGTCGGGCGTGCGCGTGGCGAGGAGCCCGATCGCGGTGCGCGTCTCCCCCGCGTCGGTCACGACCACCGTCACCTGATCGGCGATCGCCGGGGCGGTGGCCGCGATGGCGTCGCTGGTGCCGAGGCGTTCGCGGAGTCCGTCGTACTGGTTCTGCGGGAAGAAGCCGAGATCGGCGGCGCGCAGCCCGCCGAAGGTGCCGTTGGCGAGCGAGCGGGCGCGATCCCCGGCGCTCTGTCGGGGCACGTTGACGACGATCGCCTCGTCGGTCGTGCCGAGGGTGGTGGTGACGAGCGAGCGGAGGGTCGAGCCGATCGTGTCGCCGGTGCCGAAGGCGCTGCTGATCGTGGTGGTGGCGAGGGTGAGGCCGAGGACGATCAGGATCGCCCGCGCCGGGCGGCGGGGGAGATTGCGGACCCCCAATCGGATCACCGGCGCCCCGCGCGCCCCCGCCAGTAAGGTTCCGGCGATCAGCGCCGCGAGGGCGAAGCCGATCGTGAGGGCGATCGTGGCGAGCGGCAGGCTGAAAAACTGCTCCATTGGTTCACGTCTCCGCCCGGTGCTCGGTCATTCGTCGCCGCCGGTCTGGCGCGTGGGGACACGATGACGTATCGCGCTCGTCGTGCCGATCAGTCCGCCGCCCGGATGCGCGGTGTCGCGACCAACGGCACCGCGCGGGCGCTGTCGTCCACGATCTGCCCGTCGCGCATCCGCACCAGCCGCGAGGCGCTGGCCGCGACATCGGCGGCGTGGGTGACGATCACGAAGGTCTGCCCCTGCTCCGCGTTGAGGCGGGTGATCAGGGCGATGATCTCGGCGGCGACCTCGCTGTCGAGGTTGCCGGTCGGCTCGTCGGCCCAGACGATCGCGGGGCGACCGACGAGCGCGCGGGCGATCGCCACCCGCTGCTGCTGCCCGCCGGACAGGGCCGCCGGGCGGTGATCGAGGCGGGTGCCGAGCCCCACCGCGTCGAGCATCGCCCGCGCGCGGCGGTGGGCCTCGCCGCCGCGCATCCCGCCGATCAGGAGCGGCAGTTCGACATTCTCCAGCGCGTCGAGGGTCGGCAGGAGATTGAACGACTGGAAGATGAAGCCGGTGGTGCGGGCGCGCAGGCGGGCGCGGGCGGCGTCGGACAGGGCGCGCAGGGCGATGCCGCTCAGCAGTATCTCCCCCTCGTAGTCGTTCTCTAGCCCCGCGAGGCAGTTGAGCAGGCTCGTCTTGCCGCATCCCGAAGGACCGGCGATCGCGACCAATTCGCCGCGCTCGATGCGGAGGTCGATGCCGCGCAACGCCTCCACCGCGAGGGTGCCGCGCCCGTAGCGCTTGCGCAGGGCGCGCGCCTCCACGGCGGGCGCGGCGGGGTCAGCAGCGAGCGTTTGGGGGCGGGCGGCGCTACCGAAAAGTCGTCGGATCATCTGCTCTCAGGGTGGCGAGGGCGATGTCGGCGATGCGCCGATAGCCCGCATTCGAGGGGTGGAAACCATCGCCGCTGATGTATTGCGGGTTGGCGGCGAGCTCCCCCCAGCCGTCGTAGAGATCGACCAGGATGGCGTAGTCGGCGTAGCGGGCGACGGTCGTCGCGATCGCCGCGTTCCAGGCACGCACCTGCCGATCGAGTTGTGCCGGATCGACCCCCGCGAAGGCCGGGAGGGCGCGCAGATCGGGCAGATTGAGGATCAGCATCGTGCGGTTTATCCCGGCTGGTGGCCGCAAGGTCGCCAGGATCCGATCGAGCCGGGCGGTGAAGGTGTCGAGCGCCACGCCGCCGCGCAGATCGTTCGGTCCCGCCCAGAGGGTCAGCCAGCGCGGCGCGGCGTCGGCGGCGATCGGCAGTTGCCCCGCGACCACGTCGGCGAGGGTCGCGCCGCTGACCCCCAGGTTGACGACCGGCGTCCCGCCCGGCAGCGCGGCGGCCAGGAGCGGCACCCAGGCGTCCTGCGCGGGGCGGGTCGCGCCGATGCCGACCGCATCGGAGGCACCGAGCGCGACGTACGGGCCGGCGCTGGCCGTGCTCGAGCGCCCTAGGCCGCAGGCGGTCAGGAGCAGGGCGAGGCTGAGGAGCAACGCGAGGGCGCGACGGGGGTGTCGGTTTGCCAAGATGGGATGACCCTTGCTACTGTGCGCGGCACCGCAGGCGGCGGGGCGCTATGTGCGATCGCTGATCTGGCCCGGTGGGCGAATCGTGTACGCCACTGGCGAGTATACCAATCGCCCCGCGTCCCGAGCCACGACACGCTATCGGGCACTCGCTGATGATGACGCTCGTGCAGGCGTTTGTGTAACAGCGCGCTGCCAGACCCTGCGCGGCTCGTGATCGCGCTGTGCTGGCGCTGCCTCTGCTGGCGTTGCCTGGTGGCATCGCTATCCCCGTGTGCTGGCGCTGAGCGAAAGAGCACGATATGCCGCTGTCCGCGCTGGCGTTGCTGGTCGTCGCTGGCGCGATGCACGCCGGGTGGAATCTGCTGGTGAAGCGGGCGCAGCGGCGGCAGATCTTCACCTGGCTCTCGCTCGTCGCGGGGACGCTCTGCTTCCTGCCGCTGCTCATCTTCGGCGCTGCACCGCTGCCCCCTTCGGCGTGGCCCTTTGTCGTCGCCAGTGGCATCGTCGAGGCGTTGTATTTCTTCGCGCTGACCCGCGCCTACGGCCTCGGCGACTTCTCCCTCGTCTACCCCCTGGCGCGCGGTGCCGCGCCCGCGCTGCTGGCGCTCTGGGCGACGCTCTTTCTGGGTGAGCGGTTGCGCCCCGCCGGGCTCGTGGGATTGGCGATCATCTGCGGCGGCTTGCTCACCGTCTCCGGTGGGCTGCACGCGCTGCGGGTCGGGTTCGGGGCGGTGGGGGCGGCGCTGCTGGTCGCGTTGTGCATCTCGGTCTACTCCGCGATCGATGGCGCGGCGGTGCAGACGCTGCCGCCGATTCCCTACACCGTCGCCGTGCTGGGCTTCAGCGCCCTCTGTTGCGCGCCGTTCGTCGTCTGGCGCTATCGGGTCGCGCCGATCGCCGCCGAGTGGCGGCTCAACTGGCCGCGCATCGTCGCCGTGGGGGCGCTCAATCTGGCGACGTACATGCTGGTGCTGACGGCGTATTCCCGCGCGCCGGTCGCGTATGCCGGGGCGATCCGGGAGATCAGCATCATCTTCGCGGCGCTAATCGGGTGGCGCTGGCTGGGCGAGGCGTTCGGACGGGCGCGCACGCTCGGGGCGGCGCTGATCTTCGTCGGCATCGTCGTGATCGCGGCATTGGGGTAGGGGATGACGCACGACCGCCGATTTGGTATACTGTCGGTCGCTTCGCGCCGCGCGCTCCTTGCGTGCCGGGCGCGTTTCCATGTATCTGACCGCGCCGGATCGCTGCGGCGAGGCCGCGCGGATTTGGCACGCTGACGCAGAGCGGAAAGAAGGGGAGCGCAAATGGCGACAATGGAGTTAGAGGCGCAGCGGCGCACGATCGTAGGGAAGAAGGTCCGCAAGCTGCGCCGCGAGGGTTTGATCCCGGCGGTGGTGTATGGCTATGGCCTCGACAAGCCGCAATCGATCACCCTGACCCTGCGCGAGATCGAGCGTGTGTACGTGCAAATGGGGAAGTCGGCGATCGTTCGCCTGCGCGTCGAGGGTGGCCCATTCCGCTCGGTCCTGATCCACGATGTGCAGTTCGACCATACGCACCGCTATCTCACGCACGTCGATTTCCTCGCACCGAATATGAACGAGGCGCTGACTGTCGGTGTGCCGCTCGCGCTCGTGGGTGAGGCTCCGGCGGTGCGGACCGAGGACGGCATCCTGGTGCAGGATCTGACCGAGGTACAGGTGAGCGCGCTGCCGGATCGGATCCCCGCCGCTTTAACGCTCGATGTGAGCCATCTGACCGAGATCAGCGCGCAGATCACTGCGGGCGATCTGGAATTGCCGGAAGGTGTGACCCTGATCACCCCCGCCGGGGATGTGATCGTCACGGTCTCCCAGGCGCAGCTGGTAGCCGAGGATGAGGAGCCGACGGCGACCGAGGAAGGCGTTGAAGGCGAGGCTGACGCCGAGTCTGACGATGCCGATGCGGACGAGTCCGGCGAGGCGCACTCCACCAAGGGGTAATCTCCGCACGTCAGTCGTTGGTATGCCGCGAGAGGGCGGGCGCTGGGAAACCAGCGCCCGCCCTTATCTTCATCTACAAAGGCTGATGACCGAGGGAGCGCGTTGCGGGTTCGCTTCGATGGCGGCGATAGCGCAGCGTCTATAGGACTTACGCGGTCGAACGTAGATTCGGGGCAAATCGCGCTTGGTTCGTACTCAACTGTGTAAGCCCTAAACCGCAGCGCTGGTGGGAGGGACACGGCGAGCAGCCACCACCCCGCGCGGGGGTACAGGTGCCCGGCTGGATGGCCTGCGGCCACGCAGCCCCAAGACACGGCTTGGGAGCACCTTCGCCTGCGCGGACCGGGCGGCTACCGTGCGGTCTGTGGTGCTCATCGGCGCTGCGGTTTGGTCTATTCAACGTCAGCGCGGCGTGCGGCAACGCGACCACTTCGGAACTTGCGGGGCGAAACGCAGCTCCGACCGCAGTGTGGTGGATCGGGCCATCGCACCAGCATCGCTAACTTTGGGCTGATCCTGAGCGGTGACATACGCGAACCGCGCGGTTTTGGTGAGAACAGTATCGGGTACAGGTCGTCAAATGAAGAAGAGCGGGGAGTGCCATTGGCACTCCCCGCTCTGTTATCGCTTTCGGGCATCGCCGAGCGATCTGGCCTTAGCGTCCGGTCTCCCGAACGATGCCCAGAAGCTTGTGACTACTCATAAGCACCACCCCCTTTACCCTCATCGGTCATTAAGCTTGCGAGGAGAGGTCGCCCCGCTCTCGACAGGAATAATAGTAGCACCCCCCTCCGGGGCTGTCAAGAGTGCTCATGATGCCGGGATGATCAATTCCTGGCCGGGCAGGACGAGATCGGGGTTCTGTAACGAGTTCGCGTCGATGATCTGTTGCACAGTCACGCCATATTGCGCGGCGATACCGCTGAGCGTATCGCCAGACTGCACGACATAACGCCGCTGGTTGGCGGCGGGGGCTGGTGTGGCGGTGGCAACGGGGGCGGGGACGGTCGGCGCGACGGTCGTCGCCGGGGCGCTGCTCGGGACGCCCGTCGTTGCCACGGCGGAGGCCACGCGCGTGACGGTGCGGGCCGGGCTAGCGAGCGTCGGGGCGGTCGAAGCGGTCGACTCGACAGTCGCCGTGCCGCTCCCGCCGCCGCAGGCCGCGAGGAGCAGCGCCCCGCTCGCGACACCGGCGAGGAGACCGTAGCGCGCTGTCCACTGTTTCAGGCTCATCTCGCATCCTTTCTATAAAGGGTGGGCTTACTCGCCACACCTCGCCCGCGCGACACGCAGGTGTACGTACATAATGGTCGTGCATAGTGTACCAGGGATGACCCGAGAATGATAGCCTTCTCTATAGAAACGCCGGTTGCGCCGATTTGGTGTCAGATGACCACTAAAAGGGGGAGGAGCGGCCCGTGTCCATATCGGACGCGGGCCGCCTCCTCCCTACCGGATCCATCCGCCGCGCGACGCCGGTTTAGTTCGTGCCTGCCCTTTTGGGCGTGTCTACGGTCGCCCTCGGTGCCGCGTCGGGCTCGCTGAGGATCGGTTCGTGTGTGGCTCCGCCCTCCTCGGCCATTGTCGGCAGGCCGGGATCGACCAGTTGTGGACTGTCGGCGACCTGTTCGTCGGGGCGCTGCTCGGTGAATTGCCCTTCGATGAATGTGCCGCGCCGCGCCGCATTGCGGTTCATGAACGGGAGCTTCCGCGCCATCTCGACCGCCCGGAGATAGAAACCTTGCAGTTGCTCACCGGTGGGACGGGTGCCCTGGAGGTAATACAGGTTCGCGGTTTGCCCGGCGACCGCTGTGCCCGCATAGGCGACCAGCACCTTGGGGATCGTCCCGGCGGCGAACGGGATCAGCGCCGAGAGTTCGCGCGCGATCGTGCGCCAGAGGATCCCCACCCCGACGATCGGCAGCATCTCGGCGTAGATGCGCCACGGCTGCCCGAGATCGCGCCCGTGCAGCGCCGCCATCTTGTAGATCAGCATCAGTTGATTCTTGGTCAACACCAGGAAATCGGCCCCGGCGGCGACGATGTTGCCGACCACCGGGATCAACGCGGGAATGTTGGACAGCAATGCGAACTCCGCGTTGGCGCGCGCGGTCTGCCCGATCACCGCCGAGGCCGCCTGCTTGCGGAAGGCGGGGAGGTAGCGGCCCAGGGCGAGCTGTCGGTGCGACAGCCGGGTCACGATCCTGCCGCGCAGGTCATCGATCAGCTCGCTCGGGATCGCGGCGTCGCGCTGACCCAGCGTCGGGGGGAGCTGGCAGGTGAGGGTGCGACCGGCGGTTTCGTCGCTGTTGAGGAGGCGTGCGATCGTCGGCTCGTTGCGCTCGCTCGGCGAGAGGTTGACCAGGACGATGCCATCGTAGCTATCGAGGTGGGGCAGCGCATCCCCGACGAGCGCGAGGTCGATGAACTGCGCGCCACTCTCGCCGACGAGTGCGCCGCGTAACGTTTCCAGCGTTGGTTGCTCGTTGCCGAGCAGCAATAGGCGCGGCGGCAATGTCGCCTCGTCGCGGAGTTCGTCGAAACTCAACTGTCGTACCACGCTGAAGAGGTCGCCGACCGCCGGCACCCTCGGGCGTAAACGACTTAACCCGGTCCTGCTGCCCGCCATCACCCCTCCTCACAGCGCGCCGCGCGGGCGTGCCCATTCTCAAGCTTCGTGCCATTGCCGCCCGCACACCGAACGACTATGATCGCCCCCGCGCACCGTAACAGCGGTCGCGCCCTGCGGGTGCCTCTCTCTAGATACGGGGAATCATGCTCTGGGTCGCAGCGTTGCTCGCCATGATCATCTGGATACTCGGACTGGCAAGCGGTTTTCTCGGCTTCGGCATCCACATTTTCCTGCTCGCCGCCCTGATCGCCGGGTTGGCCGCATTGCTACCGCCCGCCCATGACTCGGACCCCGTCGAACACCCGGAGACAGGCGCTTCCCCTGCCAGTTCTGTGCCAGCGTCTGCGGTTGAATGCACACCCGCCGCGCGCATCGACACCGACGATGAGCGCGATGCGCGCTGACCCACGCCACCAACGCGGCGATGTCGAATACACCGCGCGTCACTTGTGCCATATCGGCGGTGCGTAGCGCTGCTGGTACGGCGCTGGCCCGCAGCTATCGCGATTTCCCTGTGCAATCTTGAAGCAATACCGATCATCGCGTATCATACACACGATGATACGCACTCAGTATGCATGGGGACAGGCGAGAGGATAGTCGGTGCAACGGTTGAACTTCACGTTCGATGGGGCGACATGCGCGCTTCTCGATGAATTGGTGACGAAGTACTACGCGGGCAATAAGTCGCAGACGGTGCGCGCGGCGCTACAATCGCTGGCGGCGCACGCCGGGCATGAGGGCTGGGTCGTGGCAGGCTACAGTCCGGCGGTGCTCGATACGGCGGCGGCCTGCCACACCTGCGGCACGGCCCACGATCGCGGCGATCTGCTCTACCGCCCGACGTTCGAGCGTGGGCGTGGACCGGATGTGCTCTCGTCCCTGCCAACGGAGAACTGGCTCGACTGCTCGCGCTGCGTGGAGCGGCACTGAGCGCGGCAAATGGGGCGCGCTCGTGCCGCTCCGGCGAATGTGGATTCGACTATTCAGCGAGTAGCGGTAGTATCCGCAACGGGATGGAAGCGTACATGGTGTCGAGCGTAGCTGAGCACGGGGCGCGCGCTGGTGGCCCGGGCGCACAGGTGCAGGGTGTGCTGGTGCGGGGGGATTGGGCGGGGGCATTCGAGCTGCTGGCCCCCCTCTACGGGGCCGGTTATCGGCTCACCCTCGCGCCCGACGATCGTCTCTGCGATTGTGCGTTGCCACGCGCGCCCGGCCTGGTGCTGCTGGCCCTCGACGACGACACGCCGCGCGACGCGGCGGCGTTCGTCCTCGATGGGCGGCCCCTCCCCTGGATCGGCTGGGATCGCCACGACGATGCGACCGCGGCGCTCGCGGCCTATCGGGCCGGGGCGCTGACCGTCCTCCCGGCGGCCCTGAGCGGCGAACTCCTGTTGCAGAGCGTACGAACACGCTGGCGGCGGTGACACCGTTCGGGGCCAATGGTGTGACCGAACGGCGTTACGAGAAGGACGAACTGATCGCGCTGGAGCGCGATGCGATCCTGGAGGTTCGTGACGGGATCGTGGCGCAGACGGTCATCCACGCCGACGGCACGGAGGTGTTGCTCGGCCTCTGCAGTCCGGGGCAATTGCTGATCGGCCACCCGGACGATAGCTGTTGCCTGCAACTGCTCGCCCACACCGACGCCAGCGTCACCATCCGCAGCTGGTCGGCGGCTGCCGCGCAACCGCACTTCGCCGAGCGCCTGCGCGCGCGCCTGCGGCAGCTGGAGGCGTGGTCGGCGATGGGCGCGCGGCACTATCTCGATCAGCGCGTCATCGGCATCCTCGGTTTGCTCGGCGAGCAGTTCGGACGCCCGCAGGATGATGGCCTGCTGATCGATGTGCGGATCACCCACGCGCAGCTCGCCACTGCGGTCGGGGCGACCCGCACCACCGTGACCCGCATCCTCGGCGAGTTGCGCGCGCGTAAGCTGCTCACCACGGTCGGGAGCGGCGCGGGCGAGCGCTTCTGCCTGCGAAGCTGGGAGCGGATCGATCACTAGTTACGCTGGTGCGCCGTGTCCTCTTCGCTGGATGTGAAAGCACACCGTCCTCCGATGTGGACGTGATCGGCTTCGTCTATATAGATCTGCTCGGGGGCGATCTCCTACGTCGGAAGATGCGATAGCGCGCCACTCGCTTGGGCTTCTCTGCCGACGAGACAAACGGGCGAATGTGATGATCAGCAGCCCTCCGTGGAATCTAAAGCTGAACGGGCCGGTGCGATTAAGCACCGGCCCCGCCGCTGTGTCGGTGCCTTTTCAGACCACGCTCGTGTATGGATCGCGACCGCCCCTGCGCCGTCATGGGCGTAGAGTTGCAATGAAGCGGCCAGAGATGAGCGCCGCGTGTTGTCTGTGCGTACGTGTATGCGGCGCACGAGCGGAAGTAGAGTTGGAAACGACATGACAGGGATGCATAGGGCGATGAGCGGGCGACGGGTGACGCGGCGTGGTTTCTTGCTGGCGCTCTCGGCGGGTGCCACGACCACAATACTGGCCGCGTGCGGTGGCGGCGCGACCCCGACGTTTGCGCCGACCACGGCCCCGGCGGTCGCCCCGACAGCGGCGACTACCACGGCTGCGATCACCGCCTCTACACGGGCGGCGACCGCCGCCGCTGCGGCGACGAGCACCGCCGCGAGCACGGCGACGCGGGTCGCCTCGGCGGTCGCGGCCACCCCGATGCGGCAGATCAACGTGGCGGCGACGACGACGCACATCCAGGATTTCCTGAAGGATGTCGGCGGGGATCGTCTGGCGGTCAGCGGGATCCTGAAGCCGAATGTCGATCCGCACGACTACGAAACGTCCGTGCAGGACGCGCAGACGATCAGCCGGGCGGAGATCATCTTCGTCCACGGTGTCGGGCTCGATGCGTTCATGGACAAGGCGATCGCCAACGCCAACAGCAAGGCTCCTGTAATTATGGTGACGCGCGGGATCACGCCGCTCGGCGGGGACGACCAGGAACCGGATGGCGACCCGCACATGTGGTTCGACCCGACCCTCGCGCAGAAGATGGTCACGAATATCGGCGAGGCGCTGGCGCAGCTCGACCTGCCCTCAGCCACTTTTTATCGGCAGAACGTGCAGACGTATAACGCGCAGATCGCGCAGATGGATGCCCAGGTACAGGGGATCTACAACCAGATCCCGAGCGCCGACCGCAAGCTGGTGACGAATCACGACGCCTTCCAGTACCTTGCCAACCACTTCGGCCTGAACATCGTCGGGGCGGTCATCCCGAGCATCTCCGACGCCGCCGAGCCGACCGCCCAGGAGATCAACGGCCTGATCGACACGATCCGCGAACAGAAAGTCAAGGCGATCTTCGCGGAGTCGTCGGCGAATCCGCGCGTGGCGCAGCAGGTCGCGCAGGAGACGGGGATTAAGATCGTGGACAACCTCTACGGCGATACCCTCGGCGAGCCGGGGAGCGACGGCGACACCTACCTCAAGATGATGGTCGCCGACGCGACGACGATCGTGGCCGCGCTGAAATGAGCGAAGGCCCGCTGACGACACCAGCGATTCCGGCGATCGCCGTGCGCGACCTGACCGTCGAATATGGCGGCGCGCGCGCCCTGGACGCCGTGACCATCGCCATCCCCGCCGGGGCGGTGACGGCGATCATCGGCCCGAATGGTGCCGGGAAGACGACCCTGTTGCACGCCCTGATGGGGATGCAGCGGGCACAGGCGGGGTCGGTCGCGTTCTTCGGCGAGCCGTTGGGGGCGGCGCGGCGGCGGATCGCCTTCGTCCCGCAGCGCGAGGCGGTCGACTGGCACTTCCCGGTCACCGTGCGCGATGTGGTGCTGATGGGGCGCTACCCGGCCACGCCGGTCGGTCGTCGCCCGACCGGCGCCGACCGGGCGATCGCCGCCGAGTCGCTGGCGCACGTCGGGATGGAGGCGTTCGCCGGGCGACAGATCGGCGCGCTCTCCGGCGGGCAGCAGCAGCGCGTTTTCATCGCGCGCGCGCTCGCGCAGCGGGCCGAGCTGCTGATCCTCGACGAGCCGTTCACCGGCATCGACGCCGCCTCGCAGGAGACGATCTACGGCCTGCTCGCCGAATTCAAGGCGGCGGGGCGTTCGATCCTCCTCTCGACGCACGACCTGATGAGCGTGCGCGCGCACTGCGACTACCTGCTCTGCCTCAATCGCCAGGTGATCGCCTTCGGCCCCGCCGAGACGACCTTCCGGCTCGACGTGCTGGAACGAACCTATGGCGGGCGAATCTTTCACTTGCATGACAGCGCTGCGGCGCTCGGCGAAGGAATACTGCTGCGATGATCGCCCCCGCTACCCTCGTGTTCGCCTCGCTCTGGTCCGATTACGCCTCGGTGCTGGGGAAGCAATTCTTCCAGCACGCCCTGGTCGCCACGATCCTGATCGGGGCGCTCTGCGGGGTCGTCGGCACGTACGTCGTGTTGCGCGGCTTCGCGTTCATCGGCGACGCGCTGGCGCACGCCTCCTTCCCCGGCGTCGCCATCGCCTACCTGCTGGGGACGAACATCCTCGGCGGAGCCTTGGTGGCCGGCTTCGCCACCTCGGCCCTGATCGGCTTCCTGGCGCGGCACCGGCGCGTGAGCAACGACACCGCGATCGGCGTCCTCTTCGCCGGGGCGTTCGCGCTCGGGGTGATGATCATCAGCCGCCTGCGCTCGTACCGGAAGGATCTCGCCTCGCTCCTCTTCGGGAACATCCTCGGGGTGAGTCGCGCCGATCTGCTGATCATCGCCGGGATCGGCATCTTCGTGATCCTGATGGTCGTCGTCTTCTACCAGGAATTGCTCGTCAACTCCTTCGATCCGACCTACGCCGCCTCCCTCGGTTATCGCACCGGCCTGCTCGATCTGCTGACGCTCGGGCTGCTGACGCTGACGATCGTCGTCGGCTTGCAGGCGGTGGGGAATGTGCTGGTGGTGGCGCTGATCGTGACGCCGAGCGCGGCGGCGCGGCTCCTGACCGATCGGGTGCCGACGATGATGGGACTTGGCGCGATCATCGGGGCGGGGGCGGGCGTGATCGGCCTCTTCGTCTCCTATCCGCTCGATCTCGCGCCCGGCGCGACGATCGTGATGGTCGCGACTGTCTGCTTCTTCCTGGCGCTGCTCTTCTCACCGAAGCAAGGGTTCATCACCGTGCGGTTGCTCGGGCGGCGTCGTGGCGACGTCGTGACCGCGCCGTTGGAGCGGCCACTGGCGGGGTAGGGGTTGTGCAGGGGTACGGGCGATGAGGCGGGGCGGCGACAACGCCGCCCCGTTAGCCTTGCTTGTCAACGGCGGGGAAGTGACCGGCCCCTTGCTCCCAGTGCAGCATCTCCACCTCGACCAGTGCGTCGGCGGCGAGCGCTTCGACCCCTTCCGGGATCACGATCAGGCCGTTGGCCCGCGTCAGCGCCGTGAGCACCCCGGAGCCCTGCTCGCCGGTCGGGCGCACGATCGGCCCATCCGGCCCGGCGGTGACGAGCGCGCGGACGTAGTGCTGTCGCCCGCCGCCGTTGCGTACTCGCTCGGCGAGGCGCGCGCGGATCGTCGGCTTGTCGAGCGTGGCGTGGCCGAGCTGGCGGAGGATGATCGGGCGGGCGAAGAGCTCGAACGACACGTAGGCGGCGACCGGGTTACCGGGCAGCCCCAGGAAAGGCCTGCCACCGAGCTGGCCGTAGGCGAGCGGCTTCCCCGGCTTCATCCGCACCTGCCAGATGTCGATCCGCCCCTCCGCGCGCAGCACATCCTTCACCATGTCGTAATCGCCCATCGAGACGCCCCCGGAGGTGAGGATCAGGTCGGCGTCGCGCGCGGCGGCGAGGGTGGCGGTCAGTTCGGCGACCGTATCCCGCGCGACGCCGAGGAGGCGCGGTACGCCGCCATAGCGCCGGACGAGCGCCGCGAGGGTGGTGCTGTTGCTGTCGCGGATCTGGCCCGGCGCTAATGGCTGACCGGCAGGAACCACCTCGTCGCCGGTGGAGACGATCGCGATCTGCGGGCGGCGGTGGACCCGGACGCGCCCGTACCCGAGCGAGGCGAGGACGCCGAGTTCGGCGGGGCGCAGCGCCGTGCCCGCCGCGAGGGCGACGCTGCCCGCGCGTAGATCCTCGCCCGCCTCGCGCACGTTGATCGCCGGGCCTTGCGCCACGAAGACGGCGACCTCCGGCTCTGCGGCGGCGTGCGCCGGATCGCGCGTCGGCTCGTCGGTCTCCTCGAAGCGCACCACCGTGTCCGCGCCGGGTGGCAGCGGTGCCCCGGTCATGATCCTGATCGCGGTGCCGCGCGTCACGGTGCCGCGCGGCGCGTAGCCCGCCGGGCCTTCGGCGATCACGCGCAAGCGGGCCGGCATCGTGCGGGTGGCCGCGCGGAGATCGGCGGCGCGCACCGCGTACCCATCCATCGCGGAGTTGCGGAAAGGGGGGATGTCGGCGGTCGCGGTGATCGTGTCGGCCAGCACGAGGCCGAGGGCGTCGAGCAGCGGCACCTCCTCGATGGGCAGGGGGACGACCCCCGCGAGGATCGCGCGCCGCGCCGCCGCCACCCCGATCATGCCATCATCGTTCGCGCCCGTCATTTCGCCGCCTCGTGCCGCTTTCTCAGCCGACAATACGCAGGGCGGGGGCGTACACCGCCCCCGCCCGCGTGTGATCCCTGTGAGTGGTGCGCCGCTACGCCGCCGCGCGGAGCCGATCCATCGCCTCGACCAACTCGCTCACCGCGCCCGCCGACTTGTTCAGCGCCGCGCGCTCCTCGTCGGTCAGGGTGATCTCGATCACTTCCTTCAGTCCGCCCGCGCCGAGCTTGATCGGCACGCCGACGTAGAGGTCGTTGATCCCGTACTGCCCGCTCAGGTAGACGCTGCACGGCAGGATTCGGTTCTTATCGAGCATGATCGCGTCCACCATGTCGGCGGCGGCGGCACCGGGGGCGTAATAGGCGCTGGTGCCGAGCAACTGCACCAACTCGCCGCCACCGTTCGCCGTGCGCGCGGTGATCGCGGCGATCCGTTCCGCCGCGATCAGCTCGGTGATCGGGATCCCGGCCACCGTGGAGTAGCGCGGCAGCGGGACCATCGTGTCGCCGTGACCGCCGAGGACGAACGCGGAGACGTCCTCGATCGAGACGCCGAGTTCCATCGCGATGAAGGTGCGGAAGCGGGCCGAATCGAGCACGCCGGCCTGGCCGATCACGCGCTCCTGCGGGAAACCGGATTCCTTCAGCGCGACGTGGCACATCGCATCGAGCGGGTTCGTGACGACGATGATCACCGCGTTCGGGCTGCGCCGCGCGATCTCGCGCGTCACCGAGCCGACGATGTTCATGTTGATCTTGAGGAGATCGTCGCGGCTCATCCCCGGTTTGCGCGGCGAGCCGGAGGTGATCACCACCACATCCGAGTCGGCGGTCGCTTCGTAATCGTTCGCCCCGGTGATGAGCGAGTTGAAGCCGATGATCGGTCCGGCCTGCATCAGGTCGAGCGCCTTGCCCTGTGGCATGTTCGGCACGATGTCGATCAGCACCACATCGGCGTAGCCGCGCCCCGCGACATACTGCGCGGTCGTCGCCCCGACCGCCCCGGCCCCGACCACCGTGACCTTGCCCCGCATTTCGTCCCCTCTTTCGCGCGCGTTTTCGGCATGTGCCGCCGCCAATGCGGCTTCCAAACGGGAGCATGATACCATACGAAGGTGCTCGATTCGGCCCCGTAACGGTTGCGGTCCCTACAGGCCACACGCAAGTCCGACTCCACCCTACCCGTAAGCACGAAAGTGTCTGGAGAGTGGTTGCCCATGACAGACTACACCATCCCCTTCGCCGCTGGCACCCTGACCTTCACCCTGCCCGCCGGGATGCGCGGCACCGTCGCTGTCTCACGGCAATCGTCGCCGCTCGATGCGGAGCGGGCGATCCGCGAGGCGCTTGGTGCGCCACTCGGCACGCCGACCCTCGACCAACTCGCGAAGCCGGGCGACCGGGTCTGTATCGCCGTCACCGACGCGACGCGCGCCTGCCCCGATCGGCTGCTGGTGCCGCCGATTTGCGCGATCCTCGAAGCGGCGGGCGTGGCGCGGGAAGACATCACGATCCTCGTCGCCACCGGCCTGCACCGCGATAGCACGCCCGCAGAGAAGCGCGAGAAGCTCGGCCCGGCGCTCGTGGAACGCTATACGGTGCTCGACCACCATGCGCGCGATGCGGAGTGGCTGGCCGATCTCGGCGCGGGGCCGGGCGGCTGCCCGCTCGTCGTCAATCGTCGCGCCTACGAGTCCGACCTGATCATCGCCACCGGCGTGGTGGAGCCGCATCAATACGCGGGCTACAGCGGCGGCGGCAAGACGCTGGCGATCGGTTGCGGCGGCGAGGCGACGATCGCCTTCACGCACGGGCCGGAGATGCTCGACCAGCCGGCGACCCGGCTCGGGCGGATCGACGACAATCCGTTCCAGGCGATCGTGCGCGAGGCCGCGCGCCGGGCGGGTCTGCGCTTCGTCCTCAACGTCATCCTCGACGACGACGGGGGGATCATCGCCGTCGCCGCCGGTGCGCCGGAGGCGGTCCACGATCATCTGGTCGCGACCGGGCGCGAGCACTATCTCGCGCCGATCCCGCATCAGTACGACGCCGCGATCGCGGGCGTCGGCTGGCCGAAGGACGTGAACCTTTATCAGGCCACGCGCGCCGCCTCGTATCTCCACTTCGCGCCGACCCCGACGGTGCGGGCCGGGGGGATCATCATCGTCCCCGCCTCGTTGCCGGAAGGGGCGGGGCACGGGGCCGGTGAGGAGCGCTTCTATCGCGCCCTCAGCGAGGCACCGAACCCGCAGGCGGTGATCGACGACGCGCACGCGCACGGTTATCCGCCCGGTCAGCAGCGCGCCTACATCATGGCGAAGGTGCTGGAACACTGCACGGTGGTGATCGTCGGGGCGCGGGATCCCGAACTGGTCCG
>JAABUP010005551.1_pt1 | contig 18982 bp, 20 predicted proteins | sample 5559201 | NCBI WGS metagenome assembly JAABUP01 (sample SAMN10711887, study PRJNA513373) | rock metagenome | isolation source: Antarctica rocks | place: Antarctica
AATTTACTTTCAACCGGTCTGCGCAGTTCGGATGGCCAACAAGCAATGCTGCATACGATGGCTGTAATAGTCTAGGGCCAAATTGACTGCTCACAAGCGGGGACAGACTGAGCGCTGTCTCTGCAATGCATGACATAGCAGAGACCATGCAGCTGGACAAATGTCTTGTGGCCGACATCATCAACTTTCTTGACTTTCTTCATCAGGATAACCCAGCTGACGTGCGCATTCTGCAACAAAGAGGCTGTTGCAGAGTAGCCTCGCAAGACCCACAGCAAGCAGCAAAAGGAATCGATGATTTGACATCTGCCATTGACCAGGGACTCAACACAGCAAGCAGCTTCCACTACAGAGCCAAAGCTTACATGCTACTTTGCAAATGGGAAGCAGCCATTGAAGACCTCAGCACAGCTCACACCCTGCATCCAACAGACCCTGTTGTGCTGATAGAGCGTGCAGCAGCTAAACACCACATTGCAGACTATGCTGGCAGCATTCAAGACTACAATCTGCTGCAACAGCTGCAGCCTCTGAGCATGGAACAGCTAGTCAACAGAGCAAGGCTGGAAGAGGTTGTGGGTGATGATGCCAGCAGTAAAAAGGACTACTGGAAAGTGGTCCTGCATGCGCCTGAAACAGTGTCTGATCTGATAGCTTCTGCAAATGCCAGGTTCGCAATGGGAAGCTTTGTCGGTTGTCTGCGTGATCTTGATCTTGCGGATGCAATTATACCTGGACAAGTGGAAGTGCTGAAGCTGCGTGGGATTGTCAAGTTCATGCTGGAAGATTTTGACGGCTTTGTGAAGGACTTGAGTGGCAGAACAGATGATCCATATTGGTTGTCAAGGTTGGCAGCTCCTAGACAGAAATTGAAGGACATATAACACTATCTTTAGGCCATTACAATCTGGCAATAGATCACGTATGGAGGTTGACAAGCGTCACATGAGCAAAGGTGTCTCACAAGCATGCACAACAGCATATATGTATATACAGAGCTCTTTGATGTCTTTTGCTGTTGATTTGGTGTGTGCATATGCAGACATGACTGCAAGATTAGAATGATGGCAATACACAACATCAATTACAGCAGCACACGTAGACAACCTTTGAGATGGCATACCTACGTACAACACCTTTGATATGAGCATTAGAAGTCATCGTATGTGCACAAATGTGCAGGCCTGTCAGACCCATGTCTGAAAAACTCTGGCAAGAAGTTGCAGACCTCTTGTATTGAATATGAGCTTGTGCACATGCATTGGAAGTTGCACACACATCACATTGTACCTTGTCATTACTCGACCACAGATTTCCATCAAGGTGCAAATTCGTCAAGAGAATATTGCTAGGCGGAAGAAGAACAGTAAGGACGCGCGGCGTATCGTTGTGAGACACTTTGTGACGGTGAGGTGCATCAGTGCAGGTCAAGGCGTAACGGTGCAGCATGACCTCCGTCGAAAGATCACCAAGACGAAATGTCGTCACATGAATGCCTTTGGGGTTCTCCAGGCGACGTGTGAGCTATGGGAGCTTGTGGAAGTAAAGATCCCAAAACCAGTGGCGGAGGAGAGTCAACAAAACGTTACGACACCGCGAATCAGTCTGCTAACGGAGACAGCGCTGAGAAACATCCCGACTTTGGCTTGAAAGAGACGCACGACTTGAAAAAGTTTCTGGGCAGGGGCGGAACTGGAGATACTTACCTCTTCACAGACAAACGAAACAGTCAGCCTGTTGCTATCAAGTTGATCAAGCGGCCCATTCCCAAGGTCATCTTGCCAAACATCTTGCGAGAGATTCGGGTACAGTCCCTCTCAGCTCCGTCAAAAATCCCAGATCTCCCAGTAGTTGTGTGGCAGATGTCAGCATCGATGTCCACTCAAAGATCTCTCCACTTGCAATAACACTGCAGCTGTTCTCAAAGTGTGTGCTTCGTGCAGATCCAAGCTGAGCTTGGTGAGGGTCATGTTAACGTCATTGAGGCCAAGGAGGTGCTAGTCACGCACACACACTTGGCTCTATCCCTTGAGTATGCAGCTGGCGGAAGCCTGACCTCATATGTTGCTGACCGCTGGCAGCACTCTCAGCACTCAGGCCTGTTCCTGAGTGAAGATGAGGCCAGATACTTCTTCAGGGTAAGCGTTAGACAGATGGCAGGCCTGTGTACCAGCAGTGTCCTCTGCTCATGTTAATGTTGGTATATGCATCTGAGCTATTTTGCTGCCTGCAGCAATTCATTGGGGCTGTGGAGTACTGCCATAAGCATTTGGTGGCCCACAGGTAATTGCAGATGGCTAGCAAGTTGTGCAGCACCCATGGCCTTGCTCCAAGCTCTGCAAATGCTGTCTATCCACCTGTCTATGCTGACATCCACCTGTCATCCAGGCTTTCTTTCATGTTTGTGCTGTGATCAGAACCTACTGCGTCAGCATGCTAACCTGGTACAAAGCAGAACTCATTACATTCATGACACTCTAAGCAAATGTGTACAGGGATCTCAAGCTGGACAACACCTTGTTGGACAACAGTGACCCTCCAATGCTCAAGCTGTGCGACTTTGGCTTTGCCAAGACATGGACTGAAGACGCCAACATGTTCACCCATATAGGGTGAGCTGCCCAGCCATGCACCTCTCAGCACACACACGGAAATACACCTCTCAGCACACACGCAGAAATGCTGTGTAAGATTGTATCAGCACATAATCTTACCTGCATCTCCCATATTTGTTAGCACATCTGTGCAGCCCTGCAGGTCTTGACTGCAACTGGTAGCTATTCTTCCGCGCTTTTCGATCCCGCAACGTCTGTTTTAATTCACAAACGTCATCTCTACACTGGAAGGTCAAACTCAGAAACGTCTGGGGACAGTAAAAACGCTTTTCTACATTGCGGAGATGTTCTAGCTCATGCCTGACAGTGGTGATGATGACAAGACCCAAGTTCTCATACAGCTGGCAAACTGCTGTTTCCACTAAGGCTTGTTGCATACCAGGATGCTAAGTTCAACACCTCAATTTGACGCTTGGGCTGTTGCTGTTGCTGTTGTGTTGTTGCTGTCAGTGACTTCAGTTGGATCACAATGTGCATCTGCTGCTCTGCTAGCACCGCTACCTTATGTGATTCTACCATATGAGTGGACTTGTCTTGGCCTAATGGAATTGGCTGTCTGCCACTATGACTGTCAGTGGTCAGCAGGTTGCTGAAGCTGGCATGCCAACTGTCCCTGTCTTTGAAGTGGCCCCTCTTGCTGGAATTGCCAGTGTTGATAGCTCAGCTTGTGCCTGCTGGACAGACAGCAGGCATAGGCTGAGAGTCATCATTGTCGATTTCAGCAAGAGAGGCTCGCTTAACAACAGGGGCAGTAGAAATGCCAGTTTTGGCACCCTGCATATCACTGAGGGTCTTGCTGCAGCAGGGGTGGGGGTCCTCTGCCGGGAATGCATTAGATGCATATACTGATGTAATGAATTTGTACCACATCCCTTTCCATCATGCACTCCCATACTAATCACAGCAGTCACACTTACACACTGACAGAACTGCAGCAGGCACTGCCATGACCGAAAACAGCACCAAGAGGAGGCTTCACCCAGACAAGCCCAACCCCGTTTTGCTGATACGCTTTGGTGTGCAGGACACCTGACTACCTGTGGGTGTGAAGCAACACGATGATGCAACAATATGCTGATGCGCTTTGGTGTGCAGGACACCCGTGTACATGTCACCAGAGCTGATCAACAGCCGCAACGGGGCCAAAGGGTATGATGGGAAGAGCGTGGATGTTTGGGCCAGCGGCGTGCTGCTGATTGTGATGCTGCTTGGGACTTTCCCCTTTGATCACACTGAGCACCCGGACCCCAACACCTCAGAAGCGCACTTGGAAGTCTGGTGAGCTCACGCCCTCAACATGCAGTGTAGCTTATGTATGCAGCCAGGCATGTAGGCAAAGCTGCAGTGTTGGCTGCATATGCCTAAACCTACGGCAGCTGCAAAGTCCAATCTACACACAACATGTTGTGTGCAATATGCAGCAGACTAGGATGCTTCACAGTAGTGCTCGCCTTCCTGACTCAGCATGAAAGCTGCAGCATCAGCAGGCATAACAGCCAATCTGGCTCACATCCTGCAACTTATCTTGTGCTTTTGCCAGATATTTGTTCCAAATCTTATTCCCTTTGTTCTGTGAGAGCATGCAAGGTCTGGTTGCGGCACAGCGTATAACACCATGTAATGTCTGGATGTGTGTGTATCAACAAAGCCTACCCTCGTGTGCTGCTGCAAGACCATAAAGGGCCTGATTGTAGGCCTGGTTGAGGGGCATGTATCAACAAAGCTTGTTTCATGTGATGCTGTGAGAGCATTCAAGGGCCAGTTGATGCACAATGCAGGACGCATATCAACACTGTCTTCTTGAGGTGCTGCTATCAAACCATACAAGGGCTGGTTGCTGCACAGCGCAGGGCGTATACCAACACCGCCTATTTGATTTGGTGCTGTGAGACCATACAGGGGCTGGTTGCTGCACAACGCAGGGCGTATACCAACATATCCCATTTGATGTCCTATTTTTAGACCATACAAGGCTTGGTCGCTGCAAAAGACATGCTATGTAGCAACACAGCCCACGTGATGTGCTACACAATGCAGGGCGTATGTCAACACAGCCTGTTTGATGCGCTGCACAATGCAAGGCTATGTCAACACAGTCTGTCTGTTTGTGCAGGCAGCGCGTGTGTCAGCATAGCCTGTTTGATGCGCTGCATGATGCAGGGCATGTGTCACTACAGTCTGATCTGTTTGTGCAGGCTGCAGCAGGTGCGGTCACTCTGGTCAGAGATTCCCCACATCCAGAAGGCGGTGGAGAAGCTGTCCAAGGAATGCATGGACCTGCTGAACCGCATCTTCGTGGTGGATGACAAGAAGCGCATCACCATTGAGGCTATCAAGGAGCACCCCTGGTCAGCCCCCCACCCCCTCTTCCCCCTCACCCTCACTCCTGTTCATGCAGCTTTGCTCGCTGTCATATTCCCACATCTGTCCATCTTGCTCCCTGTATGTCCTTGTCTAACGTCATGTGATCTCATAGTGTTACGTCTGTCGTCTTTGCTCTTGCTTTGAGGGGTGTCCTTACCAGCTTAGGAGCATGCAGCTGAAACTGCTGCTGCAGCTGCTGCTCAAGCTGCTGCTGCTGAAGCTCATGCCATCTGCTGTTGCAAGTTCAATCACCAAAGGGCTGTAAACCACTGCTGCTGGGTTATACTGCATGCTGCAAACAAATCCCAGCTTAAGTGTCTAGTGGATGCCACCACATTAAGCTGTCTCTGGCTGTGCACACTCCCCTTTTGAAATGATGTGCAAAATCAGCCAGCACAACTAGGTTTGCAAACTCAGGAAGGCACTAGGGCAGTTGCCCTTGTGCCTTGCAGCAGCAGCAGCTGGTTTTTGACATCACATCTTCATGCCTCCTCCACAGAAATTCCTGTTGCATGTTGTTTCTGTGTGCAGTATTGTCGTCTGTTATCTATGTCTGTTGTTTGCAGGTACAACAAACCGTTGCTGCCCAAGTATGAGGCTGCCGAGCGCAATGTCCAGCTCAAGCAGCAGGCGATTGAGAAGAAGATTGCAGGGCGGCGGATAAATCAGGTACACTTGTCATTGCAGTGCACAGGTCACACTTGACCAGAGCAGGGCGTAATCACTTCACTCTTGTGTGCCGGATAGCTCTGAGTTGCTTGGTGCGGCAGTGCATGTACAAGGTCCAGTCGTAATTGACAGAGCTTATGACAAATACTGCGGTCGTCTGAAATGCATTGTGGTCCTGTTGCCATGCATTTTACAGGGCAGCACATCTGAGGAACACCTATTCATAAGTTTTTCCAGTACTGTTTGTGTTGTTGTTTTGATCGCTGACTTGCGTGTGTGGTGCAGACATTGTTGGCCCAGCGCAACCAAGAGCTGCAAGTGATGGTGGACCAGGCTGCTAGCCGACCCCAGACTGGCAACGCAGGTCACACGGCCCCCTTCATGCGGGTGGACCTGCGAGAGGAAACTGTCACTGAGCATGCTACTCCAGGTAGACCTTGCGTCAGCGTCACATGAGTTGCTTGATTGCTCTGATGCTGCATGCGACTTTACACAAGCTTCAGCACTCACTCACTCACTCAGTCACTCCCTCCTTCACGCACTCACTCACTCACTCACTCACTCACTCACTCACTCACTCACTCACTCACTCACTCACTCACTCACTCTCTCTTACTCTCTCTCACTCACTTACTCAGGCGTGTAATGAATGAATGCTTGCGCACACTGTGGATGATCATCTATCTGTTTTCCAAGCTTGCTGCAGTCTTACGTGGTCATGCTAAGTGGCCTGCTTTCGTTTCCAGGGTGCCTTTACATGTGTAGTTCTGTTTTCTTGTGATGTTGACTCATGACTCATCTTTTAAAGTGCATTTGTAGGTGCTCCTGGTGTTGGACAGCGCATGTCTCTGGACTTGGGTCAGACCATGAACATGCGCAATTTCAAAGATCTTGGACAGGTAGGCTTCTGCTGTTGACAAACAGTCTCCTGAGCACATTCCTCCTGTCAGCACCTTAGATGTCTTCTATGCGTTCTGTGGGTTCATGCCTATGATACTGTTGCTTTGCAAGTCTGTACATCTACTGCAGGCTAAGTACAGCGTCCAAACAGCACTCTGCGCAAGAATGCTTGATGCTTTGATGATAGGTGGCGCTTGAGTGAGAGATCAAGATCTTGTGCACATGCATGCTGCCAAAAATAGGTTGATCTGGTCATGAGCTGCCATTGTTTGTTGCAGGTCAAGGAGGATGATGAGGCTGAGCTTGCTAGGCAGCAAAGTATGCGGATGCCGGCATAGTGTGACGTGTACCTTTTGACTCATAACCATTGACCATTGCCGTTGCTGGCTCTAACTTTGCAAGACCTGACTTACCATGTGGCAATAGCATTCATTCCAATTTCAATGTGATTGATTGTTCACAATGTCTTGCTCTTGGTTTGTGGCCACCACGAGCTTTATTGTAGGCTTTGAAGCCATATACCTATGCATAGCAGTGCTGAATATTGTAGCCGCCTTACTATTACAGTGTGCTGGCATCATCTGTGAGTACTTTCCTTAGTGGTCTGAATCCGATGACCAATTGTCTGTGAGTACTTTGTACAGCCACTGCCATTTTCTAGCTCTACCAGCATGTGCTTCTATGTGTCTTGCTGCTTTCTGTTCCTCTGGCTTGGCAGTCATGCAGGAACCTCTGACTATGATGTAATATATACTACACGCCATCATTGCGGCCAAGTGAGTGGCAGAATCAAAAGCTGACATGGTAGTGCATGGGGGCCGGGCGAGCATGACAATGTCATATGACAATAAGCAGCACCCTATTGGACAGCAAGCTAAGTGTTGCCTGGCAGGTGCTTGCACGCTTTCTCGTTGACAGCAAACAGCTAAGCCTCGAGGCTTTCGAGTTTGAGCTTGTCAACGTCTACCTCGAAAGTTCTTACAGATGTGAAAATTATGCAGAGCCACTGCAGCGCTCTTACAGTAATTCTGCAGGCTGTGGATGGCAGAAGATCAACCACGATGCCATCATGCCTGAGCTCGTCAGCTCATTGACCGCGTGGATAAGATGGGTGAAGGCAGAAATTACGCAACTTCCAGTAATTATCAGCAAGCTTATCTGTCCAAGGGCGGTGGACGATGCATGCTGCAGCCTGTCCGCCATACGTTGGGCGGTGCCAGCTGGGCGCTGACACATGGAAGTTGTACAATGAGTGTGTCACAGCGCTTTCGAGCTTTTCAGCTGAACCTGCATTGATAGCAGAGTGCGGGGCCACAGAACCTGTCCTGCTGGCGGTAGCAGCAGACCAGCGCTGGTGCTGCTTGGTAGCTGGGCCACTTGGACCAGCCGCGCTTTGACACCTCGTAAAAGAGCAGGCCAACATAGTCGCGTCCAACTCTGCTCCAATGCACTGCCGGAAGGCGTAAGGGAAGGGCGAGCTCATCAGTGGTGGCTGCTGCCTTTTCAAGATGTCAGTTGCCGCCTTGCACACGGTAAGACTGTTTCTGCCCACAGTTGACTGCAGCACCTTGTGCGATGGCTTTGCCTCACAGCTTGCAGCCATCTGCTTGATGATGTCACACATAACCCGCCTTGGTGTCTGCCAGGCTGTGGTGGAGAAGCTGAAACACAACTATGTGCGCTTCACCGCTTTGCAAGGCCAGCTGTTTGCTGACTTGCCTTCAGCGGACGGACAGCCACAACAGCAGTCGGCTTTGAAGCATTTCATCGGCTGCACCGCGCAAGGGCAGCAGTATCTGGACAGACTCAGCCAGCAGCGGCCCTTCACGAACGGCAAACACAAAAACGGACTCCGCACGAACCCCCCTCCATCAAGCAGCTTGTTTCTGAGCCAGATGCAGCAAGAGGTCGAGCGTCTCCGCCGCTTCGTGCACTCCTTTGCTGAGGACCTGTGGATGCGCTTGCTCGCCGCTGCAGACGGCTTGTGCACGCTCAGGCAGACAGCAGCTAAGCTACAATCAGTAGCACAGCAGCAGGACTGCTTGCTTCAACACCAAGAGCTGGCAGCGCAGTGTGATAGCATAGGTGCAGTCCTCTTGTGATCCTTGTCTCTGAATATAAGCAGAGCAGATGATGCTCAAACCTGCTTTGGTGGAAATCAGCTGATGTGTTGTGAGCGTTTATTTGTGTGGACACCCATCTACAGTGATCAATTCTCTGTACAAGCCTGCTTGACAGCTTGCACACCCATCACTGCTTCACTGAGCGCGACACACAACCATCAACCTTGAGAGTGTCATGGCAGGTGACGATCTTGTGTGTGTGGATAGCTTCGTACAACACAACGCAATAGCCTGCGCATACTTGGCGTTCCTCTCCGATACAGTCAACACGCCTCAGAACGCCTCCGTTCCCCCCTCAGTATCTACGCCTTCATCTACCTCCTTATTGACCCTGCAGCAGCTGCTGAATGCACCTGCTGGGCAGACCAAAGTACCTGCTGTCTACAAGACATGCCTGACAGAGTGCATACTGGGCACAACTGAGTTGGATGCAGTCCTGATTGGCCTCAGCGATCTGTATGAGCAGGTAGTTGCACATCAGTTACTGTTGAAATGCTCAGCTTTGCAAGTGTGCAGCAACAAGGCAGTAAGGCTCTCCTGGTCTGTTTGCAATGCAGCTGTGTGAGAATCAGTGCACAATTTGACTCCACTGCTTTGAGCATACCCAATCAGTCTGCCACCCCCATACTGTACTAGTGACAAGCCAGGCTTGGCAGAGACAAGCCCAGACTTAGCTCCAGGCTGCCTTAGGAGGCTCCCGTCATGATTGCTGAAAGTAGCAAACTTTCTTTTCTTTTACAAGCCCAGAATTCTGGAAAGCTAATGCTCGCTCAATTGTGTGCAGGTGCGTCTGATGGGCCTCAGACTCAGCGCTGATTTGTCTCTCAAGCCAGCAGCAGACCTGGACCAGCAGGACGCCGAATGGGTTGCACCTGATTGGTTTTCACGCTCCACCACAAAGTACTGGGTGCAGCCGCAGCACAGGATGAGGGTCAAGTGTGAGATCATCAAGAATCTGCCTGTCTCCATCTACGAGGGCCAGAGGCGCAAAGTGGCTGCAGGTGGGTCTTGCTGAACACTGCTGCATGTGCATATGCTGTCACAAATGGATGGGACTTAGCGCCTTTTGGCACGTTCTTGGAGCCCAGAGACATATCTAGAGTGTGTGTCCAGTACAATGCGTCGAAAATGTATTGGAGACACACTCTAGGTATGTCTCTGGGCACCTAGCATGCATCCCTTTGACAATGGTCACGTAGTGTCTAGCTTTGGCTGTATTTAGTTCACATGATGCATTGAAAGGCTGGCAGGCTTGAATCCTGCTCATGTGGTGTGTACGTGACTGTGCTACTACTGGTGTGTAATACTGTGTATGCTACTGTGCAGTCATTGACACAGGTGTCCAATTTATGTGCAGGTGACAGCGAGGATGCCTTGAGGTTTCTACAGCAGCAGCACCTGCGTGATTTCACCCTGGTTTCTTCTGTCTACCTGGACGACCCTGACTTCCAAACCTACCGCAGCAGGTACTCTTCTGCCCCTCTTCTAGCCCTCTTCTTGTCCTTTTCTGGCGCTGTGATGACCACTTGCAGCATGTGTCTGTTGGCATTGCAGTATGGTTGCATGTGGCACTGACTCTTAGTCTATGCTGACTCTTAGTCTATGTTGACTCTCAGTCTACAGCAAGCAGTGCAATAGATCTAGTTCCTGATAGTCTAACATAGACTGCTGCACAGGTCAGTAGACTATAAGGCACTAGAACTGTTGCAATGCTTGCTGTAGACTGTGGCCATAGGAAGAGGCTGCTGTGCAAGTATGTGTCAAGGTTTGCATAGCAGCACTACACCTCTGGCATATGCTTGTCTGCAGCCTCTTTCTATGGCTGGTAACAGGCAAGACAGGCTGCTGTCCACGCGCAAGCACAGCATATTTTGCCGCTCTCTCATATGCTCAAGTACCTTTGCTGGCTTGGGATATTCAACAGATTTTGAATAATGACGCGGTGTATGGATCTGCTGCAATGAAGAGCAGCTCATTGAATGGGATGACTCAGCCCAAGGTTACTTCTCAACACATGTGCTGAGGTACAGCCAGCACTAACAGGACAAAAGGGCGCAGCATCCCTCAACCCTACAATCGCTCCTGAGATGCCGGCTTGTTGCCACACAACAGAATGCAGGTCTCCTAGCAATCGCCGTATCAAGACACAAATAACAAGCATCATGCGACGGCATGTCATCCTCATCTTCAGAACAGATACGATGTGGTGTCAGCCTTGCACAAAACAGCTACATCGCATCTGTTCTGACGGTGAGGATGACATGCCATCGCATGATGCCCGTCATTTGAAAACTCCTGAAAGCACTCACCTACACTGGTCAGCAGCCTCATTTGCACACCAAGCATGGTAGCTGCATTGCAGCTGCTGCAATCTAGCATCCTACCATACTGTTGTCCTATGCAAGCTTTGTCAGTCAGTTATGCACCCCCCAAATCATGGCAGCCAATTTGCAAAGCAGTGTTCACATGCCAGCAGTGTTGATCAACAGTAGTGATCAGCAGTGTTGGTCATGACTACCCCTCACCCCTAAAAGTTAGATCATAGACATTGTTAACATTGTACAAGAGCTATACAAGCTGACAACGCCAGATGATGTCTGTTGCTGCACATGTGGGTCAGCTGATGTTATGTGGCATTGACACCCTGTACAGCACTGCTGCTGGTTGTGGTATTGTTCAAACTGCATACTGCTGTACATGTGGAGATGTATAGGGCTGCACAGGACAGGCTGACCTGGACAGGCAGGATTTGCCCTGTATGTACCTAGCTCATCATGAGCCAGAAGGCTCTGATGTTACTACGAGTATTACAGTCTGCCGAGCTTCACATCCTGTTGGCAGCAGTGAGTATTTTGAGGCAGGCGAAAGGCATAGCCTTTTCTTGTGTATGGTCAATGCAGCCTGCAGCCTGATCATTGGCTGGCTCCCTTGTTGCTGCTGTTGTCATAGAAGCAGCATTCCACTGACTGCATGCAGAGGCTTGGCATGCCTCTGTTTGCTTTTCCACAAGCTACTTTGGAGTATTTCAGAGTACTTTGTGGACAGCAAACAGAGGCATGCCAAGTCTCTGCATGCAGGCAGTTGAACACCGCTTCTCCGACAATAGCAGCAACAAGGGAGTAATGGAATTCTACATGTGGGTCTACAGGTGCCAGCCAAGATAACTGGTTCAAGGATGATGAGACTCCCAACAAGCAGACAGAGTGCATACTTGTTGAGAATTCTCCTTCATCCTTGGACCAGTCTACGCCTTTTGGCAGAGAGAATTTGAGCCTCATGAGGCAGCAGCTCAAAGTTGAGATCACAGGCTGTAGCTCAACACTTGGCATCACATGGTTGCAGCTCAAAAGCAGGAAGTCCACTGTTGAGGCGAACACAAAGCTCAGGTAGAACATGGTGTGCTCTCCAGGCTGTGATTTGACAAGTTTGAAATCTTCTGACTGCGTTGTACAAAGCAATGACTCGGTTGGACAGATTCTCAAGCCTGTCGAGCATGGCAGCCTGCTGAGATTGACCACGCCATTCTGGCAGTTGCTCTCATCCCAAGCATGTGTGTAGTCATGGGCCTAGCAGCAAGGTCCATTTGTGAAGGGTCTGACACGCTGTCTATGTGTATAGACAGCTGAGCAGTCCCTCACCCTATGAACATGTCTGTGGACAAGTATGCCCATGTCAGTATTTGTTGTTTGAGAGCTAGTTTTGATGCAATTTTTGCAGCGTGACATGTTCAGTGTGCCTTGAGTACTTGCCTTGTGACCTTCATAGCTGTGGCAATGGCTCAGCAGTTAAGTCATTGCATCAGATTGACAACCCACAAACAGCACATGTACTGGCAAAAGGGCACAGGACTTCACTGGGAGACAAATCTTGTTTGCTTTAGCAGATACAAAGCGCAAAAGAGCGCTGTTGGTGCCTAGCCGCATGTCCAGCTGTCCCAAAACATTCACACATTGCTGGAGCCACAGTGTGGCAGCTTGAAATGATCTATTTTGTGTTGGCAACAAGTATCCACAACAAAAAATGGCCATTTGGCCATGGCCATGGCCATGGCCATGGTGTATGTTCAGCTTTTACCATCCTGACTATCCTATTGAGTGTCCAAGTTTGACCGATGTCATTTTGCATCCTTGCCCCCAGGACAATGTGCATGCCATCTGGCGGAAGAAATATTCATTGCAGCAAATTCTCCAGCTGAAAGCTTTCGTGGCACCAAAGCTAGGATGCTACTGGAGCAGTTGGTTGGGAAATTTGCATTGATGCACATTGCTTTGCCAGATAGCATCTTCCCAGGAAATGTTTTACAACATCTCTGGAGAGGGCACATGTGTTGCACATGGGCTGTGTCTTCGCCTGGTCCAACTCCAGTAGCTTGTCTTGTACAAGTGTACATGAAATGCCCCCTGGGAAGAGACCAGTGAGCATGAGGCAAGGCTTGTGCCTTGCCTCAGGCTCATTGTTCTCTTCCAAGGGATCTGCTCTGCACACAACAGGTACTATTGTGACGGCCAAGCATAAAGCACAACTATAAGTTTGCTGTAGCAAGGTCAGGGCATGATGACTGACGCTTGCTGGTGATTGTTGCTTGGTCAATACGGCTTGTATGATGACATGGCGCAGGTGTGAATGAGCCTACTGCTCATTTGCTGAATACGCAATTGGACACTAGTCAAACTGTTCGAGATCGTGAAGTGGGTAACAAAATGAGGTGGCTCTTGGTGCATAGAGACAAAATGCAATCAGGGCTACAGCAGCTGGTCCTGCTTGCTGCTACACACTTCCCGTCAGGGTCAGAATCACCAAGGATCACAACCTCAATGGGTCTGCTGGCTTTCTGTTGGACAACCTGGGCCAGGGTGTCATTTAGGAAGCTGACATACCTCTGGGAGCACAGAGAAAAAGAAAAGAAAAGAAAAGGAAAGAAAAGAAAAGAAAAGAAAAGAAAAGAAAAGAAAAGAAAAGAAAAGAAAAGAAAAGAAAAGAAAAGAAAAGAAAAGAAAAGACTATGCCTTTCGGCGTCAATTTATTGAGAAGCCCAGTATTATACCGGGCTGCCCAGTTCTGGGAGCACAGAGCATTAGCAATTGCCGACATAGAGGCAGCAGCAAACGCCCTGCCCCTGCCCCTGCCCTTTCCCCTGCCCCTGCCATTGTCCCACTTGTGATCCGGACAAAGGCAGGGCCAGGGGCAAGGGCAGGGGCAGGGGCAGGGCATTTGCTGATGCCCTTATGTGGACTGGCTCTGCTGAATCAGGGAGTGTCCAACCCTTCACCTATATCCACTCAATGTGTGGATATAAAGGGGAGGTTGGACATTTCCAGGGTCAGCAGAGTGAGCCCTTACCTGCCTGACATCAGCCATGTGGTCCTTTGCAAATTGGATCACTGTATTGTTGATCTGCAGCAGGTCATGTCCAACTGCGCCATTGAGTGGCATTTTATTGTGCAATGGCAGAGTCAATGATACATGTGTGGGCCTCCCAAACTGGATTTAGTTGGTGCATTTAATGATAGTCGTCTTGAAGCAGTGACAAGCAGCCTGATGTCTGCAAGGATCTTGAGCTTGCCAGAGATTGTAGCAAAAGCGAAAGCCGAAGCAGGCTAGTTGAAGCTGGCTTATTTTGGCTTGATTGCTTGGCTGAATCTTTGAGCCAAGCAGCATTGTGACTCAATGATTTGCTTGAACTAATGAGCAATCTTGCCAACCTAATTCCACACAGAAGCAGTGCTCACTGGAAGCTTCCTGCAAGGCAGGTGTACTTTTCTGCATCAGCTGAACCAGTCAGCCCATTTCCCGACTGTCTGTGTGAGTGGACAATCCTTGAATGGTGTTGACTGGTTCAGAGTCACAAGATGTGCAGCTGTAGGGCTGCTTTGCATATGAATTCTCGAATCTACGCATTTTAGTGGATCTGTCTGACTAATACTGCAGGAGAGATGTGGTGTGGAGCAACAGCATGTGAGGCAGTACCTGGAGGGTGAGGGGGGACCCCCCCTAATGACTGGGGATGGGTCACAGGCCCTGTTCCTGAGGGAGACTCAGCAGTGGATCAACTCTGAAGATCAGGTCTGTCTGCTGCGCCCTTCTGCTTCTTTGCTCAAGTGACTTTTGTGACCTCGAGCCAAACCATTTTGCTCTTTTTATAGACTCAAAGGCTGATGCTACGTCAAGCTCAAGCCTAACCACACTGCTGTTGTTGTAATTCATAGACTGTTGCTACATCAAGACTCAGTGTGGACACAACTTGCTGATTCATCCATTCATTCATCGAACGAAAGTCTGTCCTCTTGAGGGGCAGAATCTACAGTCCTGCATGAATACTTGCTGATGCATGTATGTATCCACAAATGATCGTGTCAGCTGCCTTCAGGTCTGTAGCACAAAAAAGAAGAAAGAAAAAAAGAAAGAAAACAAAGACCTGTGTGAGGTAACAAGTCTGACGGCTGCAGGCCCCTGTGCTACGCACGCTATGCAACAGAGCAGCTTTCCAGGAATCCAGCAACAATGAAGTGCGCATCAGCCTGGACTCCCAGCTTCACATGATCAGGGAGAGCAGCGCATCCCCAAAGCAGCCTGGGGACTGGTGCCGGGACCTGGGGTGAGTCATTGTCTGGCTCCTCGAATGAGTTTCAGGAACAAGAGTTGCAGACGGACAAAGCGACTGTGTTAGGCTTGCATCCTTTGCAGTCCTCTGTCATTCACTGATTGTCCTGTTAGGCAGGCTGCAGATGAGCACAATGCTGTCCTCAGCATCTAATGCGACCGCAATGCTGCAGTAACACTGTGGCAGTTTCACGGTTGCAAAGACAAGGTTGCACTGATAAGGCTGCACTCACAAACAGGCATGCACAAGGCAGCACTGTCACAATACAACGTCCCACTTGCAATGATTCACTGATCCAGTGTACTATCACAAGGGTCATTGACAGCTATACAGCGCAGAGGAGCCCATGCCTGCTGGCGTATAACCACCATGCTACATTACTACCCATAGTGAGATGTGAGAAAGTGGGTCACTCAGTGTATTGTTGCATGAACTGAGCGTGTGTAGTGCATATCAAGTCTTGTCAAGAGCGGCCCACTTTCTCACATCTCATGCATGTCATCTTGTCTTCCCATAGGATATCTTGAAACGAGATGACATGCGTGCGATGTGAGAAAGTTGGTCACTCTTGACAAGACTCAGTATGCGCTAAACATGCTCAGTTCATGCAACAATACACTTATTGACCCACTGCTATCGATAGCAGGAAAGTCACAGCATGATAACAATGATATGCTTGGGTGTGCAGGGGGGTGCTGGGGTCTGGGGACGTGACCCACTTCCAGTATGATGTAGCTGAGGTGAAGCTGGGCATCAAGGACCGGCCTGCATGGATAGAAGACTTGGTCAACTCAGGTCAGTCTACATGTCGGTCACCACAGCATCACCCAAGTTGCGCTACACTTGTTTCTATCGAAATGTGGTGTCGGCAAGATTTATGATAGCAGCAGCTAGCAGTTGAGCACATTGCATGCATGTCAGAATCTGCCTCCTTTGCAAATTAGTTTATACAGGGTAGCAGCTCCTGCTTGCAGCATCAAAAACCCCTGACAAGCTTGTCTACAAACCCAACCAAGGCCGAGTCACACTCGAATTAAAAATTACTTTAACATTGTCAACACTCAGGTTGACAATCAAAACTCAACATCAAGTCTCAGTAGAACTGCAATAGCATCTAAATTCGAAAAGAAAAAGGACTTCAACAGAATGTTTTGTGTCAGGTCTGCTACTGAGGGTGCCGAAGTTCAGCAAGTACCTGCATGGCGTTGCCAGCCTGTACACTAACCGCATTGAGGCCATACCCTACTGGTTCCTGCCTGCTGACAAGGTGGGCTACCTCATGACTCCTGCCAGCTGGGAGGAGATGGCAGACCCTAAGGACCCATACCTCAAGGTCAGCAATCCATGCTTGTGACAGTGCTTGTGCAGACTTTGGTCATGATGCTTGAGTACCCTGTGTTGCATAGGTCAAACCAGGACGCTTGTGCTGCTGCCTGTCTGTCTACTTGCTGTTCACGTGTCTACGCAACTTTTGGGCACTCCACACTGGAGAGGATTTGGAGAGACCATGAATCTGCATGCAATTTCGAAGATTTCGAAGATTAAAGTGAAATGTGAGTGGTCTGAGAGAGCAATATGATCTGCAGGTTGCAGTCAATGCTGTGTGGTGCTTGGCCTGCTCACTTGTTTGCAAAAAGCATCACCAATATACATTTCACAGCATCCCTTCAGCTCTTTTGCTCACACACTCTGCACACACACTGACAGAGCTCAACACTGTTATTCTGGTGTCGTGGTTATCCTGCTGTAATAACAATCTCTGGGTATGTCTGAGTTATGGGGGCATTGCCTGACTCTTTCCAATGAAAAGCATCAGGCATTGCCACCAGAACTCAGACTTACCCAGAGATCTCTATGACCAGCATCCCATGCAAAGGTGCTCACATCATATGCCAGTGTATGAACGGAGAAGTCCAACAGCCAAGACGTATGGTATGCAGGATGCGGCAGCATGGCTGTTTCCAAGCACTGAGGGCTCGCGAGCAGCAGCCCTCCTGCAGCCCCAGCCCAAGTCAAAGCAGCTGACTCAGCGCTTCAACCACTTCTTCCGGCGCAAGAAGCCAAATCAGGCAAGCTCAGAGGAAGGTGTGAGTCAGCCTGACAGTGATGTCATGCTGGGGGATGAAGAGGACAGGATCAAGGGTCAGCAGCCAGGGCTAGCGCAGGAGCAAGGGCAGGGGTTGGATGCCTTGGGGCAGCAGGGCAGGGCAGATGCTTGGAGCAGCCCCAGGCCCTCGCCTCAGACAGGGCAAGCTGGTACCGCCCCTCAGCAGCAGCTGCCAAGCAGGCCAGCGTCTGATACAGGGCTGCCTCAAACAGGCCCTGAGGACTCAGTGCAGCAGCCTAAACAGGCAGCACAGGCAGAACTAATGCCAGATTCCAACATGTCAAGGGGACATACAGCTCCTCCAAAAGAAGGCTTCTCTGTTCCAGTGCCAAGTCAGCGTTCCAGTGCCCTGCAGGGCCTTCCCCAATCGCCCCTGCGCCAGGCCAGCTCTCCAGTCCCAAAGGTTTCTTCTTCTTCTTTGCTGCGCATTGCCCAGGTGCCCTACCAGCAGGCATCCCCCTTCCAGGCCGCTGCTCAAATGCCCTACCATCCCTCTTCTTCTGCCATCGTGAGCCCAGCTCTGCCATCTGACCTGCACACCTTGCCTAAGCAGGACCTTCAGCAAGGCCCTGGGCCATTGCCGTACAGCCCAGAACCCAAAGGCATTCCCACCCCAGACAAGGAAGAAGAGCAACAGAGCAGAGGGCCATGGAGAGCGCCTGCTTTGCCTGCTTTCCAGCCTGTGTTTGAATCAGATGCTCTCACAGCACCTTTGTACAGACACAAGTCATCAGGCCAGATGGCTCAACCAGCAGGCCCTGCCTTGCCCACAGGGCAAAGGTTGTGGGAAGGGGATCTGCCTATCGAAAGGCAAGCTCAGCAGGAAGAGCACTATCAGCCTGGTATGTATGATGGCTTTGCTGCAAGGCTGCCCAGTCAGTTTCCAGATAGGCAGCAGCAGCAACAGCAGCTACAACAGCAGGCAGCATGGCAGCAGGCCCATGAACAGCAGCAGCTGCCTCAGCAGCTACCACAGCAGCATCAGCAGCAGCTGCCATATACTGCTAACAGGGACCACATCATTGAAATGGGCAATTCTCCACAATCACATCTGGCGCCCTCCTTTGAAGCACAGCGTGCACAACGTCCTCAGCGCAGCATGAGTGGCATAAGCCAAGAGCCCAATCAGGCAGCTGCATATCCTGAGCTTGCGCAGCAGGTGCCCTTCTATGAAAGCAGCCCTCAGTACATGCCGTCAACCCTAACAGCCAAATCACCAATTCGCACCACGGCTTTGTCCAAGGTGACTGGCTTCCTAGGGTTTCCCAAGCAGCACACCCAGTCCAGAGACCTTGAGGCTGGTGCAGACCCTATGCCAAATTCTCCCAATTCAGCTCAGGGTCCCTATGACCCTTCCCCACCCTTAGGGTGCAGCCCCAAATCAGCTCTGCTTAGGTCAGGAATCTTCCAAAACCCTAAGATGCCCGATCAAGACAGGCCTATCTCCCCTGAGCAAGCAGAGCGAAGAGCAAGAGGACTAGTGCGCACCAGGGTTGAACCCAAAGTCTTCTTTGCCAATGAGAGAACATTTCTACAGTGGCTGCAAATCAGCGTGCTGCTGATGTTCACTGGGCTGTCACTCTTGGGGGGGTCAAGCGTGGGG
>JAABUP010005553.1_pt1 | contig 18980 bp, 16 predicted proteins | sample 5559201 | NCBI WGS metagenome assembly JAABUP01 (sample SAMN10711887, study PRJNA513373) | rock metagenome | isolation source: Antarctica rocks | place: Antarctica
TTGGGAAGGTGGGCGGAACGTCTATTGCGGGCTGCGACTGCTGGCTGATGACGTTTAGTTCCAATTAGTGCACTTCCTTGAAGGGCTGGGAGGTTTGACTGTAGGTTTGTTTACTCGGGTGCTTGGCTGGACAAGTCTCGAGATCGATATACTACTTGCGAAGATGCGGACGGAGATGAAGGACAGGTCTATTCACTCTTACGAGACTGTGTAAGTCGTCCTCTCTATAGTCAGCTTCGTTTTTGTGACGAATAGCAGGGTTGTTATCTACGGTCGCAAGCCTGAAGCATCCGGGTAAACTCCTCGATTGTAGGCAAAACGGTCAGGATATATGGTGAGGTTTAGGTACGGATTCGCACGTGTGGAGCAGGAGCAAGAGCATGAGATTGGGGTGCAGATCCAGAGGGGGAAGGACGGAAGAAAGGAAGAGAAAAAGAAAAGTTATAAGAAAAACAAGGAAGGGACGGGGTCAGAAGGAGAACACAGCATGAGAACATGTGGGAATCATATTACATGTAGTCATCAATTCCATCAAGATGAGTCATTTTGAAGACGGTTCGGCCGCTGTACGGCTCCATCCATCCTGAGTATAGTCACGAATATTGTATCGGCGATATTAATCTTTTCTTATTCTCGCATGCGATCACTGATTGATAGGATGCTAAGGTATTTGTACCTTAGTAAGTAGGCCCTGTCTCGGTCGGTTACGCGCTGAGGACATTACCCCGCATTTTGGCTGCAGGGTCTACCTGAAGCTACGAAGGTACAGCGACCTTCTAACTTCAATTCCTTTTCTTCGGTATTCAATGACCGCGCATCAGCTTCAAACTCCCATCATGACTGCAAGACGCAAAGTTCGGCAAGCCTACTGGACAAACATGCCCGGGACCGACCACGATCACAACCACCGATGGCCATATTCTTGAAGTGGGGTCTATCCTTTTCACTGTTCCCTACGAAGTACACGTTATGATCTCCGGCACTGGCCCTCCAAAGCCTAGCCGCCTTCTCAATCGAGATAAAGAGCAATGGAACCCTGATGAATCCCGAGACATAGAAACCATCAAGTCAATACGCACAGAATACAAAAACAAATCCGTCCTTGGCCATCTTTGAATTGCCAGGATGAATGGTAGCCATGCTGCTGGCCCCGTCGGCGAGAGATTGTTGCCCCAGGTAGCCGACGCTCACGCCAAGTTCGACCCTGAAAGGATCTGGGCATCCATCGCGCACTCAGACATCTCTCGGGGCTTCCGTGATGTTACGTTCAAGGAGCTGGCGCACGCCGTGAACTATGTGGCTTGGTGGATTGACGGCAAGATTGGTCGCAGCAATGATTTTGAAACAATCGCCTACATGGGTGTTTCCGACATTCGTTATGGTTTCATGTTCTTGGCCGCCATCAAATGTGGCTACAAGGTATGAATTGAACCTCGATTCTCACAGAGAAGCTCATCGCTATCATACAGATCCTGCTGCCCTCCATCCGAAATTCAGTATCGGGCAACGTGTCCTTGCTGAAAGAAACCAAATGCACCAAGTTCTTCTGTTCAGCCGAGATGACCTCCAAAGTTGATGACTTGAAGAAGGAGGTTGGCCTGGAATCGTTCACCCTCCCGACGTTCGATGAGATGTTGGAAGAACGTACTGAATATTACCCGTACGAAGTGACGTTTGCTGAGGCAGATACCGACCCGATTCTCATCTGCCACACTTCTGGATCAACAGGCTCTCCTAAGCCAATTGTACTCGATCACGGGTATTTCGGAGTCTACGACAATCAACGCAGATTACCCATAGTTGAGGGTCGTCGGAATCTAGATTATTCAATTTTCAACTTCGATCAGGGTGGTCGGTTCTATTCGGCTTTTCCGCCTTTTCATGTTGCAGGAATCGTTGGCATATGTACTGTACCGCTCTTCTATGACGCGACTGTGGTCCTTCCGCCTCCGGAGAAGTCCTCGAACGGAGAGCTAGCTTGTCAAATCATGCATCAGGTCGGCGCTAGCCTTCGAGCTCTCTTTTCCCCACCTACGGTGATAGAGCAGTTCCTACAGGAACCAGGAGCACTTCAACAGGCAGCGCGATTGGATTTCGTGTTATCCGCCGGTGGACCGCTTTCGCCTTCTGCTGGTGACAGCCTCAGTAAGGTGACTGATGTCTGTCAGTTCATAGGCTCAACGGAAATCGGCATTATCCCGGCGCTTGTACCTTTGCTTGAGAATTGGATATACTTTGAGTGGCATCCCACATATGGATGTCAGATGCAGCTGGTGAGCGAGGATATCTATGAATGTGTGATACCCTTCGATCCAAACCTCAGATGGATTCGAAGGGTATGCCGAGGATCCTCAGTGCCAGAAACAGAAGAATGGCGAACCAAAGATCTGTTCAGGGCACACCCGTCCAACTCAAATTTGTGGCGCTTTCACGGTAGAACTGACGATATTATTGTGCTGTCCAATGGGGAAAAGTTCAACCCAGTCACGATGGAGGGAATTGTTCAGGGCCATCCTCTGCTATCAGGGGCGATTATTGTCGGACAAGGCAGATTTCAGGCAGCTCTTATCGTTGAACCCAGAACTGACACCGACAGCACAGCACAGGAGTCGCTCATCGATGAGATCTGGCCGTTCATAAAGAAAGCCAACATCGAGGGTCCTGCGCACGCTCGCATCTACCGGTCAAAAGTCATGATTACCAGCCCTCGAAAGCCATTCCAAAGGGTCGGTAAAGGCACAGTCATTCGTGGGTTGACGATAAAGGATTACTCTAGCGAGATCGAAGCTTTGTACTCGGACGAAATTGCGCCCAAGCATCGAATGAACGGGATGCCAGAATTAGACGCGCCCTATGACCCGACAGCCCTCAGACGGTTTGTCCGCATGTATGTGGCCTCTGTCTTGACAAATGACGATAGCGTGGTCACGGATGACTCCATTGAGCACCAAGCGATCACTGACAACGACGATTTTTTCGTTCACGGACTCGACTCACTCCAGACCGTGGAGCTTGCTCATGGACTTCGAGCTGGATTGAAGCCTTATGTCAATGCGGATCTGTCCTGGATCTCCAGTAAAACTATATATGCTAATCCCACTGTAGAGAGCCTTCTCCGAGTCCTCGACAGCCGCTCAAAACCGGACTCGATTTCTCAGGGCGACGATACGGTAGCGCGCCGCATTGCACGTATGAGTGCCTTAGTGGAGAAATATATTGAGGGCCTTCCTCGAAGAACACCCAAATATGGATAGGGTACCTCATCTTAGCCACGATCCGCTGTGCGTCGTTTTAACTGGCTCCACCGGCACACTAGGAACCAACCTTTTACAGGCGCTCCTGGAGGACCCCAAGGTCTCAAAGGTGTATTGCCTCAACCGTGCAGCAGATGCTCGACAAAGACATGAGAAGTCTTTTTCAAGAAGAGGGGTGAAGTATCATCTTGAAAACGTTGAGTTCCTCAAAGCAGATTTCGGGCATCCTCAATTCGCGCTACCGAGCAACAAATTTACGGAGCTAATGAACGAGGTAAACATCATCATACACAACGCATGGAAAGTCGACTTCAATCACTCTCTCGACTCCTTCGAAGCAGTTCACATTCGCGGTGTGCGCAACTTCGTAGACTGGAGCATTGTCAGCAAGCAACATCCTCACATCTTCTTTGTGTCATCGATATCTTCAGTCGGGAATTGGACGGCCCATCATAAAGGACCCGTGCCTTAATCCCCACTGAACGATTTCAACGTCGCTCAAGTCCTTGGCTACGGCGAGTCCAAGCATGTTTCCGAGCGAATCCTGCAGATCGCCAACGCACGCTCTGGTGTGTCAGCGAGTATCCTCCGCGTGGGTCAGGTTGCGGGCCCGTTGACCGTCAATGGCACGGAATGGCATCAACATGAGTGGCTGCCTTCTCTCGTCAAAACCTCGAAAACGTTGAATTGCATACCCGAATCCTTGACAGTCATTGATTGGATTCCTGTCGACGAATTGGCTCACATCATCCTAGACCTGGTACACACTGGTTATGAAACACACAAATCGGAAATCTTCAACCTAGTCAACCCAAAAGTCACCGATTGGAGCAACCTTGTACCCACGATACAGATCTGGTTCGCTGTTGCAACAAAGATAGTAGCGGTCCCTTTCGCAGACTGGATTGATATGTTGAAGCATGTCGATCCCAATGATAAGAATGAGGTGGCTTCCAAGCCTGCGGTGAAGATCATCGACTTTTATGCCGCGCTCGATTCGGCTGGAACAGCAAGCCACTCAAGACAGATATTCGAGATAGAGAATGGTCTCCGCGCCAGTAAAACTATGGCGACGTTGATGCCAGTGAACAAAGAGTCGATGGAAACTTGGTTGAGACAATGGAATTTTAATCCAAGGTATCAGGCGATCCTTGATTGCCGCAACGGTTTTCGAAGCGCAACTACCACGCTTGCCTGATGTAATCCCATCTTTTTTCTGGACTTTCTGCGTCCTTCATGCGCCGATGACTTCGCCATAGTATCCCCGTGACTACCCATACCAGCACAAGAGTAGGCACGAACGTTGGCAGAGAGAAAGCTCATACAGCTGTAGATGTCATAGGAGCTCTGAAGGTTATCGGCGGAGGGTGTAAGCTAATAAGATACAAAGTATTGTATCGTGGTTGTAGTCGATGAATAGCGACGACTGATTTACGGCAATGTCGAAATGGGCAGTAAGATTGCAGGGCTCCGTAGCTGTCAGACTGTAAGCAGACACCTACCCATCTGAGATGGCGAAAGACATAACCTTGAACACCCTTTATTATCAGTCGAGCCCTATGCCAGTGGTTAGGAGGAAACCATCGATACCTCACACGCTGTCCGTTGTTGTTCGGACTTTTTGCACTTTTCGGCGTAGACTCAGCTCGCAACACTCATACCACCATGGTCTCCATCCAAGCCATCCGAGCCTCCAACGCAGCCCTTAATAGGCTTCCTCCTGGACTCGTTGCACTCTTTGGTATGGTCACCAACACCATCAACACACTCTTACTTCTAAGTTGACGACCATGTAATGTAGTTGGCGCAACAAGCGGCATCGGCGAGAGTACACTCAAGCAGTTCTATCTGCACACTACGAGGTCAAGGGTTTATTTCGTCGGAAGGTCAGCCCCTCTCCGCCTTTCGTCCATATATAACCGCCAACGCCCAACCTTCATCGACTGACCCTGTTCGACAGGAACGAAACTGCGGCAAATCACATCGTTGACGAACTCAAAAAACTCAAACCCGATAGCGAAATCACTTTCATCAAGACTGATGTCACCCTCCTCAAGAACGTCGACCAAGTATGCAACGACATCAAGCGCAAAGAGAACAAACTCAACCTCCTCTTTCTGACCCCCGGATTCCTGTCCCTGAAAGCCAGAGATGAATCAGCAGAGGGCCTAGACCGCAAACTGACAACAAATTACTACGCTCGCCTCTGCTTCGCCCACAACCTACTCCCTCTTCTCCGCGCCGCTACCTCCACCGCCGAGGTCGCCCGTGTCGTCTCTGTCCTGGCGCCCGGAAGCGAAGGCAGACTCAACCTCGACGACCTCGACCTCCAGCATCACTTCTCGTTGAAAAATTGTATGACGCACAGTGTCGTGATGACCGACTTGGCATTCGAGGAGCTAGCAAAGCAAGAATCCAGTATCAGCTTCGTGCATGCGTATCCCGGGGGGGTAAAGACGGGCTTCTTTAGGTCTGCAGGGACAATGGCGAATATTGGTGGGAAGATACTATACGCGCTTCTGGCGCCGTGGATGGTGGGCTTGGAGGAAAGTGGCGAGAGGCATTTGTACGCTGCGACTAGTGCGGCGTATCCGTCGAAAGAGGGTCCGAAGGGAGTGGAACTACAGGACGGTGTGGAGGTTGCCAGTGGTAGTGATGGAGTGGTCGGGAGTGGTGCGTATCTGCTCAATTGGGATGGAATGATTACGGGAAGGATGGAGTTGTTAAGAGAGTATAGGGAGAAAGGGGTCGGGCAGATGATCTGGAATCATACGCTTGAGATCCTCGAACGAGTCAGGGCCACAACATGATGGAACGAAACGCCTGGACCACCGCAGTTCTTGGCACCGTCCTATGTGAGCCATCATTACAGTATATGACTGCACGCGTCCGAATCCTATTCCGACACACGAGGCACCAGTAACAGACGTCATGATAACCACAGCGGATCCCCGCTCATGACGTCCAGGGTTCACACACCAGAGCCAGAGCTGTGGCGGCTTAACTCCCACACCAACAGCATTTGCAGACAGAGACTGCTGCTACATGAAGGGGGAATTGTTCAAACACCATTCGTGGTGCAATCAGTACTTTACAAGTACGTTGATGATTCGACTCGCCTGTTTCATGTGCAGAAAAAAAGTCTCAACGCGGTTCATATCCGCTCCGGCATCTCGACTCTTGAAGAGAAGAAGCCTGACAAGGATAGCAGCGACCATCACTCTGCGCTGAGCCGTGACGGGGATGAGTGACGGTTGGTGAAGAGTTTGGTGCTGGCCTGGACGTTGTCAGTTTATTGTGTAGTGATGATGGGCCCACTGTGATTCTGTGCGTTGGCTATGCCGCGTACGGCGCCGCGCGCGGCAGATCGTAGAGTTTGACTGCACGTGTTTTCTGTTCTGGAGAAGAAGGTTATGTCTCATCGAGTAAGGAACCTTGATCCGGTCCGCAATTCGATGGCCTTTGTTGCCTGCAAACTCTTTCGGGGATGTTCACTGCACATGGCCGAGTACGAATATCCAATAGTATTCGAGGTTCAACAGTTCACTTGGCTCAGTATATAATTTGAAATTGAAATACACTGTTGCAGTTTTCAGCAAAGATTGGGTATCTCGAGCAATTCTCAAACATGCGCCCATCCATTCCAGACCAACACTTGCATCTCGTTGATCAAACAATGGACCCCTGGCTCGTAGTGATCAATACTCGCCGCCTCCCATGCCCGGACCCTTCCCGATATCCGCCATGTCTGCGGAAAGGTGACCGTAAGCCACCGTCGAAGCCGGTTCGTCCATACGCCTCGGATAGTTTCACCCAGCGAAGGCCACGACGGACCCCGATGCACTGCGTCGTACGCTGTAAGGTTGTATCCAACGCGCACATTTGAGTTGAGCCATACACCGCGAGAGGCGGTGAGAGGGTTATCGGCATGGATGAGGCAGCATTCAGACGCCTCCAGGTGGTATCCTGCTAAGGAATCCGGTATACCTCGAAATCGTAAGGCGTCGCTGTTCCCATAGAACGGCGCGGCGTCGAAGACCACTATGAGAGGTCAGCGCGGACAGGCTAGGAAGACGATGGGCCTACCCATGCCGTTCCAACAGCTCTGGACAGGAACGGGTTCGTGAGCCATGATCGCCTTCCGGGACGCACGAGATCTGAAGTAGGGGAAGATCGGAGTTACGGCTTCATGACCTTCGGAATCTCTCAAGGCGAAGGTATCGTAGTAAGCTGGAGGTTTTGAGAAATCGAGGGAACAAGCGGCCGCATAGTCGCCGTCTCGAGTGTCCAGAAGGTTAACGATGTCCTCTGTCTAGATTGTATGAGCGGACATCTCCTTCGGCGAAAAGCTTATTGATGGAAGCTTGCTCATACCTTGAAGATGACATCGTTGAGAAAGAGTACTTTGTCGAAGGTAATACCGTTCAGGGCAAGGTCTGCCAAAGGTTTGAGAGACAGATTGCGTAGCTTTGCGAGGTATGATATTCGTCGTATTTCCTTCTTCCCCCTCGGTGTATCGATCCAGCCTGTCGACGCTGGCGGTTTGGCGATTTCGTGTGCGTGTGAAGTTTCATCCAAAACCATGGTCCTTTGGACTTCTAGGTCCTCTAATTGCCGGTCAAGCTCGCGGAGAGCCCCTTTCGAGTTATCCCAGCTTCCACTCTCGTAGATGGATATGTAGATGTTTTCGGGTCCGAAATGCTTCGCTAAATCCACCACAGCGTTATTCCAGTGATTCTTGAGTACATATCCACTATTCCAATGTGTACTGGCAATGAATATCTTCTCTCTAGGTGTTTTGTGACGGTTACCGGCATATGGTCGTTGCCGGGAAGATGTCCATGACAACGATAATAGATCAATGATGCCAAAAATTAAGAGAACTATGAACGTGATCCTGATGAATCGTCGATGCAACCGCCGGCAAGGAATACGTAGCATGTCTCGCCATTCGATCGGGAGTGACGCTCAGGCAGATAGGCCTACGTGGACGGGGTGCATGATACTATGGGAAAGGCAGACAGTGTTGTAGAGTACATGTACTTCGTAGCTTCGTATTACAGGTTCGAGTAGAACAGTCGAGCGCGGATAAGGCTGATGGAAAGCAACGCGATAACGACCTTGAGATTATATGCTGACTAAGGATCTAGGTATCAGAACCTTGTCATCACTCCACTATACCACATCTAGAATTGGGCGATGGCTCTGCAACGTCCAAGACCTGTGATGAACCTTGTCGGACCAGGGAGAGCACTGGCAAGGCGGCATGCACGGTCCGACCCTTAATGCCGTCAGACTTCGTTGATCCGCCACATAGGAGAGGTTTCTGCAAGGCTCTCTCCATAAGGAGGCCGAGAGGTCCGATTTGAGACCCTTCCACCGCATCTCAGACTCGTCAGATCTCCGCGGGACAGCTGACGTGGCTTACCTTTCGTCATAGAATAGCCACATTGCGGATGAAGTATAGATACTTCGGTGCCGTCGGTATTTCCTTTTCTTTGAACTCACCCTGTCGATCATATACTAGGCTCTTGTTGGATGACACAGCCCCGCTCACGCTTACGTGCTCCTTTCAGTCCGTTCTCGGGAGCGTATCATGCTTTTCCTTTTTGCTGTGCTCCTTTCTCTTTGCTTAGGGTTGTCGATCAGCTCGTGGTTTTGGAGATCTCGGGCCCGCTTCAAAGTCAACGGTCTCGTATTCGACTGTGCAACAGCGCTAGATGCTTACGTGCACCTCTCATTCCTGTGCGTGCTGACCACAGTGGTTCAGAATTCTGTGCAACAGGGACTGAATCCTGCGAGGTTGAATGTATAGTTGCGGCAATTATTATGTAAATGGAATCAAAACGACTACACGCTATGAGCGTACGGCTTTCCAGTCAAGAAATCCTTCTATATAAGTACCGGACTCTTTCTCATCATCATCCCCCTCGACATCAATCAATAGCACAATCCGTTGAATCTCTTCTGTATCCTCCAAATATCAAAGCCTTCTCTCGCGGATTATCCTACCCACAAATTCCAATCATGGTTGCCGCCCTCAATCTTGCCTTGGTTATCTCGGCCGGCTTCGCGGCCATGAGTTCAGCCACCAACGTGGTAAGTCTCATATCGATTCTATTTCTTCATAATCTTCAGTCGTAATTGGAGAGTCATTGCATTCTCCCGCCAGGCACCTGACCACCCCGAGCCCTCTGCTACGGTTCAGCTTGCCTTATCTTATCGCTGACATTAGTACCCAGCACGTCAACATAGGCTGCATCCTTATCAATCAGACTCCTGTCTGTCAAAGTAAGGGCAATCCCCTTGATGTGAGCGGCGGCAGCGCGACCTTCTACGCGCGCTTTGACAGCAACTCAAAGGACACTATAATCTATTCTGGCTGTGTTCTCGCAGCTACTTGGCCAGACTATTATGGAGACATCTTCTTTGGTGCTGACAATTGTCTGTATGATGCTACAGGTAGGCCATAAGCTGGCAGATTTCACCGACTAAGACTGGTTGTTATGGATGCTGATCTTGGTCCAAACACACAGGGAACAATATCAATGGCCAATGCTGCAGTGGGAAACCTTCATCATCCCCTGTCACAAACCCGTACGCAGCCTGAGCGATGTGCATGGTGATTGTGAACTTGACTTCAATTTTGAGGTCTATGACAAGGCATTTGACTGTTTCTACGGCGGGAAAAACAGCAAGATGAAGCAGTGAGAACTTTGAGATCTTGTACTGTTATACAGAACAATTCTAGTCACTCTTTTGTCCTTTGAATTGAGCTGTAGTCTTATGAGATTATACAATAGCTATCCCACACGCTTGACCATTTTTTGACTGTGCATATTTGAATTATTTGAGATAACATTGTAGACTCGTTCCTCAAGATTATGTGAAATTGTTAATCATCTTAGTCAGACTTTTTATGAGATATCTAGGCTGGCCGCACAGGTTGGGTTGACCCGGTTGAGTTAGGTTCGGGGCCCCGATGCGGGTCGGGTTGCTGGATATTCAGGTCCTGTCAAGTTGATTTGGACTGAATTAGGGTTCAGAGATCTAACCCGATGAGTTGAGCCAAACCGTCAAGACGATTTTATGCACATATATCTGCATTATCCACCTTAATATGTATGCATAGAGAGTTATGCAAGTATATAAGCTGTCAATACAGTTAGTTATGCAGGTGTCACTGTGACTACATGTCTAACTGAGTTTACACCACAGAAACTGATCCAAACCGGTAGTGGGTTGAATGACTTTTGGAAAACCCACCTCAAACCGCAAACCCATATGGTCTGGGTTCTATGTGCCTCACCCCGATCCAAACCGACCTGACGGCCAGCCTATACATATCAGACTGCAAAATGCAGTTAAGGAATCACTCTAGCGCTACCCAGAGTTTCTGTCTTGACTGGCTACTTCAAGTCAATGAGAAGATGTCCCGAAGCTGGGGTTGACCCGATAACGGCGCTCATGATATAAGTATGTATTACCCTCCCCGCAAGTTGACTCCGCAGTTCTACATCTTCCAATTTCTGTCTCTGATCGCCCGTTTTCAATTTCATCGCCCCATCCTGCACTTCTCTTTCTGTAGCCTTTGCATTTCCACACCATGACTAGACTTAACCTTTTTCAACCCTTATTAGGCTCTTTATTGGAGCGCTTATAACTACAACGGTGGAGTTTCTGCTGCAATAGGCTTGGCTGAGAAGTGCCAACAAGAAGTCGCTGGACCCGATGGAGTCTTTCACCGACATGAGGAACAAGTCAAGCTTTCCTGACACTATCATGAGCAATTCTGCGGGGTTTTAATGTGTTGTCGACCTTCTATCAGCTGGGACTGCTCCATTACTTCTTCCCACGGTTCGTCTAAGCCCGCTGTTTCTTTGTCGGGCCTCAACCTCCCTAAGGGCTGATCATTGTCAATTGTGTGGTTGTGTGGTGATGAAGCGCAATGTGCTGCAATTGTTGGCCAGCCAAGCTTTCTGCCCCTCTCGTCTCACATATCTCGATCTATCTCATTCTGGGCTTCATTTGATGATCGTGGGTTTGTCTGCCAATCGAGCAGCGCATATTATGATCTGCTGTGTTACAAACCAACCACCATGCTATATAAGGGAGACGATGTGCAGAGCCCCCACACTCTTTCCAATGCGTTTTCCGACTCCACAATCGTGATAGTGTCTGCGTCGCTTTGCAAAGACTACCCAGGCTTGTAATTAGCAGAGTTCCATCTTAGGTCAAAGAAACCGCATACGGAGAGCCTCCTTCATCACTGTCCCAATATCAGTGCTTGATTACTTGAATTGGGTAACATAACCGCTAGCTGTCGACTCCGCAATGAAGCGTTGCACGACATCATCAAGAGAACTCTTATTTGATATCTAGCTGCATAAACCTACTGGAAGCAGTTCTTGTACTTGGTTGCAATGCAAGAAGATTGGAAAAAAGGTTGCCTCACTTGTGGCCCGCTGCCGCGCTGCCGACACAGTGCGGGGCAATTTCGCACATCGCAAATACTTGAGCATTGGATTCGCTGCTTATCCCTTCAATTTCCATAGATCTGTAGCGTGGTTTCCCTACTAGGCTCACTTGCGAAGTACTACACTCTGTAATGATCAGTGCGTGACTCTTATTGACTGTGCTGACTGTTGATGTCCTGCTACCTTAAGTGAGCTTCCTCCTCTCTTAACACCGTCAGCTCAACCCTGTCATGTTTTGGTCATATCTCGTTGGGGATTGAAAGGGGCCAAACTTCTCCTAACATCAGTTTTCGCAGTATTTGCTGCAAGAAACACCTATTATCGAGCTCGTGCACTACAGCGGTACTTCACCCTAGAGAGGACAACTCCACCAGTCATGGCAAGTACACCAGCAGACCCGAGCATGCATATCCCGAGAGTCGGTAAATGGCTGCCTCACGATCATCAAGTTATTCACAACTGGCTTGGGGACCTGATTAAGCATGTCACCGAGCATCCGAAACCATTCCATCCCGTCATCGAGGAATTCAAAGATCTGATCGAGGGTGACCCGGTAATCTACATGCTCTTCAATCGAATGCTCGAGCAGGTGCCAACGAAACCACCTTATAATAACGATCCGACCGGCAAGCCGCAAGTACGCAATTATCACTTATTGTTGGAATTGTTCAACGAGACTATGACTCGCGCGCCTGAGTACAATGGTTCTGAGCTGGTCGGCTTCCCGTTCAACGCAATTCTCGATTGGCCTATGGGAACCAAAGCTGGCTTCGCTGTCTTTCTGAATGAGAAAGTCAATGCGCAGTTCCGTAAGATGCTTAATGAGTGGGCGAAATTCCTTGGCTCACCAGAATCGTGTTATGTGCTCAGCAATGATCCAGATGTGGGCTGGTTCAGCGGAGCTGCGGTGGCGACGATGCCAGATTTCGTTGATAACTTCAAATGCGATCCCTCCGAGCCTTACCATGGCTTCACCTCCTGGGACGATTTCTTCACAAGGCAATTTAAGCCTGACGTGCGACCGATAGCAGCTCCAGATAATGACGACATCATCGTCAATGCCTGCGAGTCGGCGCCCTTCTGCCTTGCGAAGGATGTGAAGCCGCGTGACCGTTTCTGGCTCAAGTCTCAACCCTATTCGCTGAAGGATATGCTTGTCGGTGAGCTTGATGACACTTTCGCCCCTCAGTTCTATGGGTCCTCCATGCTTGCTGGTGACCCTCTTGCTCCACAGTTCTATGGCGCGACCGTCTATCAGGCTTTCCTGAATGCACGGAGCTATCACCGCTGGCACAGCCCGGTTAGTGGCAAAGTGGTGGGGACGCGTATGGTGCCCGGCACATATTATTCCGAAACTCGCCCGGAAGGCTTTGACCCTGCAGCCCCCAATGACTCTCAGGGCTACATCACTGAGGTGGCCACCCGGGGGTTAATATACATCGAGGCCAACAATCCAAACATTGGTCTGATGTGCTTCATGGCCGTGGGGATGGCTGAAGTGTCGACTTGCGAAATTACGGTTAAAGTAGATGATGTCGTGAAGAAAGGCGATCAGCTTGGGATGTTCCATTTTGGTGGCTCCACACACTGCCTGATCTTCCGGCCTGGTGTGAGGCTCACGTTCGATTTACAAGGACAAAAACCCAGTTTGGATTCACATAACATTCCCATCAACGCGGCGATCGCAGCCGTTGGGGAAAGGACATAACCCAAATGAGAACATGAATGGTAATCTCCGAGACAACTTTTGTGGCTTGGTGCATGGACCTGAGCCCTAAGTCTCCTGGGTGCCGTGACGGTTTGGTGCCCGGTTGAAATAGGATTCGTGTGGTTTCTGGCTTGTTCAACAAGGCTCCACCGGCCTTGAAGTCCTGGCGGGCAATCACAACTGGAAGCGAAGTGGTATGGGCTAAAAGGCAATCCATACAGTCATTCCAGATCTAGCTTGTCTAGCTTTTCCTTCACTATTTGTACTGAGGTAGTTAATGTGGTGTCTTAGCATACAATAAGCAAATTGCAAACCGCACGGCTAAGAAAGCCGTTAAGTTATAACAAGAAAATCTCAGGATTGTACCCATGGCCATGATTGATGTATGCCGTAGAATGTAGTGCAAAGCCTGAATCGGATGCTACAAGCACCCTTTATTCGTGTGGATGATATCTTATTCGCGCAGCAACGCTTATGAGCGCTCTGAATCTTAAGTATCAGACTTTCTTACGTCTTTGGTTCAACCCTCTGGAGGAAGTAGATTATTGCTTCTCTTGGGGTTAATCGGGCCGAGGGCTTGGCGGCAATTTTAGCCGCATATAGCCGAATCATCCCTGAAGTACATCTAGTGTGTTTCAACAACACTTCTACTCTCATTCTTGAGTCTGGCCCTTCCAGCCGTGACGACTCGTGCTGAGTTGAGATGCAAGACTAGGTTGTTTAGGATGCGAACTACACTCTTCCACCCTGACAATAGGCGTCTATCTTCCTTGCAAAGAAGAATGGAAGTGCAGCTTCGTACCCTCTCTTCTTCCAGAACACGTGCACAGGTATATTATGTAGTTGGGCAGGAATTGGAGAAGCGACTGAAGATTTGCCGATCGGCAGCATCCTTCGTTTGAATAGTCTGTTGAGCTGGTGGCTTCTGCCTTCTTGTCGACGCTTCTCGCGGCATGCCGACTTCGAGTCACAGCAAGAACGAAGTGAAGTATTATTCCTTCGCTTCCCTCTGACGTGTATAGCGGGCCTACGTTTAGAGAGTTATTGCTATGTCTACGGCGTGATGTTTCCTTGTCAAGTCTGGCAAGGTCTTGATAGGCTGTCGTTCTTCGAGAATGCTGTTCTCCTCGAACTCAAATACCGTTCCCAAGGCAAGCCAGTCAAGAGGCGTACCAACAAGAGCAGTCAACATCTGGGCTCTGCCGCCAACAAGAGAGATCCCCTACTCCAAATGACCCATGATTTTCTCGATGATTTCGCGCTTGTGGCATCGGGACCTGGAGGACCGGATAACGTTTCTGCCGTATGTATGGAGATTAGCGATCAGGACCAAGTTGTGGTATTGCGGGTGGCTAGGAACGGAGGCTCCAGCGAAGAGGCTCTCTGTCATCTGAGAAGCATCATCCAGATTGTGATCAAGAGCGGTTCGACAGGTTCGTTAACGAAATTGATTACTGCTTCCTGCTTCCCGCAGCCGCTCTTGTTTCATGTTCCATTGCTGATCAAATCATGACAAAGCCGGGCTTGACGTAAATCAAAGGCGGCGAGAAACTGTGTTGAGAATTCTGGACAGGTGCAGTGGTCGCCTCGTGAAACACGTCAAGACTTTAGAGAGAATGCTCCGATTTGTGCATGGCCGACTTCCTGATCAGTTTTGGAGTCCAAAATTTGCCTCGGAGTCCGCCGGAATAGAATCCTCACAGGATGTCGAGCTGCTCGGGAAGTACTGTGAAGGGACTCACGGACCCTACATGGGGGTTTGTCAAGATCGCCTGAAGCAATTTAAGGAGCTTGCTTCTGAATTGGCACCCGCTGCGGTCAATGTGAATTTCCAGAAAATGATTGCGCTGACCAAACTCGCCTACGACGTCCGCCGATCGAGCTCTTTCAAACGGTTCGTAGAGTTTAACCTTGCCAGCCCGGATAAGCCGGGTATCGCCGTTCCTACTCTACCTGATATAGTGGAGCGGATGGGACAGGTGTCCAAATTCTACAGAGCTGCAGTCACCTTGACGACATTTGTGGCGAAAGTACTGAAGCATGGTAGAACCATCGAGGTCAGAGCCATCCCTGCTGGGAAGATCCAAGTAGGCGAGTTGGCAGGCCGTACAGCCGCTCAGGTCCGCCGCAGAGGAGGGTATCGATTCAGCTCTTGTGGTGGAAACCAATTACGGAGCATGCTTGATCGCTGGCCAAAATATCGACAGCATGTAGAGCTTCAGCTCATCGTCTTCTACGAAGAGAACCCTAACCTCAAGCTCTACAGCAGCTACATTGGATGCAACAAGCGATCTTGCTATCTTTGTTACAGCTTCATCAAAGATCATGGCCGATTCGAGGTCGATGGCTGTCACCAATCGCTATATTCGCTGTGGACTGTTCCTGAAACGGTCTTTTTTGCCGACCACGGGTGCGCTCAGGCTTTCCAGAACGCCCTAAAACGGCTTTGCATCGACTTAGAGGGTAAAGTCTCGGCGCTGAGAGACCCAAAGTGGCCGCGTCCCGGATTCTGTACACACAATGAATCCGTTGCAAATCTATCGCGCGTATCGATGGCACTGACGGAGCAAATAAGAGTAGAGGCGTCCGCTGAGGACAACATGGGCGACTCAACAAGTGCGGCATCGGCGCAACATGGGAGGAGCCTACTCGCCAGGAGCACATCGGAGGCCATATCTTTGACAAATCTTGTAACAGTGCCGGAAGAACCCTTGGAAGAATCTCTAGATATTGACACAAACAACGAGAGACCAAACAGCGAGAAGACGGATTCAGCAGCTGCGAGCGTTGATGATCTTCCCCAAAGTGTTCCGTCAGCAACAATGACAGAGCTCATATCGTCGAGCTCGGCGGAGCAAGTTCGGCTCTCGTTACCAGCGACAAAAAAGCAGACTGCTTTATCCGATTCCAATCCCTGCTTGGTGAGAGCTTCCATTGATTTGCCGACCTTGAGCGCTCCCGGCGTGAACTTCGCCAAAGATTTGATCAAGGAAAACACGAATCCGGAAACTCGGGCTTCTCAACAAAGGCAACATCGACGGCGTCATCGACATCATCACGACGATCGCGGACGTCACATCCATCGTCCTCAGTTGCCTCGAGAGTTTTATCGCCATGTAAATCGGCTACACAAGCGTGTCGAACTCTCCACGTGGCATGAGGTAATGCCACAGACACGTAAGCGCCGGAAAAGACACGCTAAAAAATCCGGAGCACATAAACCATCGTCCACTCAAACAATGGCTGTCAATGAACCCAGTGCTTTCAAACGACTTTCATACTCTGTTGATAGAGGACAACGCCGACCTCAGCCCATCCAATCAGAGATTGATGGGAATGACCAGGGTTGTTTTTGTGGTCTCCTTGAGGCCTGCAGGCTAACGATAAAGAAGCTGCTCAGGGAGATGACAAACACTCGAGGTTAGGGCAAATCCAATACTCCTTACGAACTACAGAGCATTCCTCAACATTGAACAAAGTCAAGAATTCGGGGAACCAACACTTCGAACAAGGCAACTTGACAAAGTCTGAAGAGAGAATGAACGAATGTTGATGGGTTAGGAGAAGGTACGCGGTCACAATAGTCTAAGGACCATAATCATAGCAGTGAATCTGAAAGAAGCTCAAAGGCCAAGGCAAGGCACCAAACACCATGTTGTGTCCCTGGAAATCAGCGCGCTGTCAGAAATACCTCCCTTTCTCTTAAAGATAAGGAAGTAGAGCTGTAAATGACCGTGCTGAAGAGTACAGATCGGTTTTATAGAAAGCCCTTGAAAAGTGTGATGAAAGAGCAGAGAGATGAGATGAGTTTGCCAAACTCCGGGAAAGAATACGCAGAAAATTCGGCGTAATGTGGAGACTGTGTAACATAGATTCAAGAGTTATCTTAACAAGCAACAGACGCAATTGTGTGAAACCGAAAGAGGTCAGCACTTAGCCGTTATCATTCTGATATTAATATTCATGTCTGCTGCAGCCACCCACTCGGAAGAACTACCCAAATCATGCAAATCAAATGTTGATACATGTTCCGGAATTGGTTGCCGGAGGCCTGTGCGCTTTCACGAATACAAGAGTCTCAGCGCTTGAGGGCTCACATTCAATTATCGGTATACATATAGTTGTAAGTATTAAGTATTCGATTGATCAGCTGCTGGTTATAGTTTTGGATCTATCTGCACTAGGTGTTGGACTCTATCGTAGTTGCATGGCCATTGATCCAGCTATGCAAAGTACGCAAAAAACCAAGGGGTTGCAGATGCTCAAACCAAGGATGTTGATAGGCCGAGCACTCGCACGATTTTATGCAATGCAGTTCTGTAGCTCTGCAGCTCTGCACAACATCAACCAATGCAAGGGCATCTCAAAGCCGTTTGGTCTCGAAAAATCTTCAACCTTTGCAGCCCGCGGGCCAGAGCTCAGAGCTCGTGCTGCACCAATCGAGGGGATCCACAATGCCAGACCAAGTCAATTCAATCATCGAAGTGTGGGTGATCATCAAGGCGTTTTTGCATCTCGTTAATCTTTTTATCACGGAGGTAGCGATTGAAACGATCGGCAGACGGCACCGCTGATCTGGCGGTTGGCTGGGAGCAGCAGTACTCGTTAAACGCTCGAGCCAGTCATGCGATCAATCCGTGGTCTGGACTGCAGAAGTACGGATAGTAGCAGTGAGCGAAGCCTGGTATTTGGGCGTCTCAGAGTTTGCGCCCGGCACTTTTGACAGGTAGGGAAAGGGTCCGACTTTCGGTGGTACTGTACACATTATTTTGAAATTTCAAAGTATCAAGCTTTCTTCTTCGTGGTGTGTGAAGCGGCTTGCATCTGAGCTAGTTGTGATCCAATCCATATAACCAAATCGTCATGTAATAAGGATCGGACAATGCAATACCTTACGGCCGTTGGCGTCCCGTGTCATTTACACGTGCTGCTTCTGGTGCGTGGCATGGACTCCACGCGGCTCGCCATTTTGCATACAGCCTTGGTAGGAATTGTGATATGGTACCTTAGTCGTACAAGTACAGACTCGAGGAAATTAATGGGAAGCAAGCTTCGAGATGGATTGCTCCACGGAAAGAGACTTTCAGACCGGTGACACCATCCGCGGGAGCGGGAATCGCGGCTCTAGCCTGTGATACAAATATGTACTCTATAATAGACGAGATGTGAAGTACTCGTACTTAAACATGCTTGAGCCAGGCGCTCCCATCGTTATCTTTCCGAATGGACGAGTACTGGTACAGCCCGTGTTTTGTACGTACCTGAAGACTCTTGGTGAAACGCCCGATTGTACGATACATGGATGTGCTGCAGACTCAACGGTTTCCGTCCTGGATTCATCCACGCCGGATGAATGCGACGATCATGGATATTTTAAGTTCCCCATCTGCCCTTCGGACGCCACAACGTCGGAGAACTTGGTTTACGCGCAGGGTTTAAGCTTTGAGCGGTCCTGAAGGAGCAGGATCAATCTGTACGCCCTGTGCTTCCTCGATTGAGTTCAACCTAATCGGGTGTGTCCTTGAATCACTCTACAAGTAT
>JAABUP010005554.1_pt1 | contig 18975 bp, 19 predicted proteins | sample 5559201 | NCBI WGS metagenome assembly JAABUP01 (sample SAMN10711887, study PRJNA513373) | rock metagenome | isolation source: Antarctica rocks | place: Antarctica
ATGAGTGGTGTGAATTGGCAATGAAGCATTGCCACAACAGTGTGTCATCCTGCATTCCCTGTTCTTTGATGGAGTTGCACCATCGATGCTTTGCATGCATTGTGAGTCAGCAGCAAAGCTCTTACCGGAGGCCTTACCATGCATGTTGTTGGATGCATCAATGCTGTGTGGGAATGTTCAAGCCTTGGGGACCTCAGCAGTGATCTGCATGCTGAGAATGCTGTGTTCCTGGCTGCAGGTGTTGGCAGATTTGAGGTATGCAGAGGCACATGGCCCCTCAGTTCAGCATTCTTCGTCTCACCTTGGCACCAGGGGCAGCTCAGGACAGGGCCACAGCCCTTCTGTCTACCCCTCCTCACCCAAGGCTTCAACCAATCTGGTGGACATGAGCAGGGGTGAGCCAGGACAGAGCTGCAGCCCCTCTGTCCACTCTTCCTTGCCTCAGGGCATGCCCTTTGGTGGGACACTGGAAGGCAGCGGTCGTTTTGACAACGCAGCCTCCTTGGCTTTCAGCCCTGCAGCTGCGGCCCAGCTCACCCATCAGCGCACCCCAGCTGCTCTTGGCACAGCCGCTCAGAGGGACAGGAATGCTTCCTTTGGGGAGTCTCCAACAGCTGTTGGTCAGCAGCTAACTACAGACCCAGTGCGTCAGTATGACAGCAAGCCCCTGACCAATGACTGCGCACGTCCCTTGTCTCACCAGAGCCTGCAGAAGAGCAGTGGATCAGCGAGTGCAGCAGTGACTAACACTAGCAAGAAGCGAGCAGCCGAGGTCAGCTGTGCAGAGCCTGGTGCTAAGCAATTGACAGTAGCAGAAGGCGGTACTGTACTTGCAAGGCATCGTAGACAGGGCACCACAGCTGCGGGAGGTGCATTTGGTCATGTGGGTGAGGCCACAGCTGTGGCAGGTGGTGGTGCAGGCTGCACATCATATGCTGCAGTTACTGCTGATGGTGACGCTGACAAGGATGGTGACACTGCAATGGCTGATGGTGAGCCGAAAGGCAGGAGGCGCATAGTCAAGTTGAAGAAGAAGGACGTCACCAGGGCAGTTGGAGACCAGGGTTACCACGGTGGTGGGGAGGTCCAGGCAGAGGGCAGATGCTAAGCGCAGCCTCAGTCCGTAAACCGTTGCTGGATGTTGTTCTCAACTGCAGCAAGTCTTCTGGCTACTGCAGTGCAGCACAGCCCACATACAGCGTCAGGCGTGTCGAAAGTGAGAGTGTGCCGCCTTTGCCGCAGTTTCTCTTTTGTGTATACTCAGCTCCAAATTCGTCACATCCTTGTGAGTTGCTTTTGATGCCCGGCTTTTTCATTACAATGCAATCCTTTTTGTACCTTGCACAGCTTCTTTCAATTTGCTTTGTAGCTGCAGACTTGACTGCCTTGTAGCTATGTACAGAACTGCTTTGTAGCGAATGCACACACGGCTTTGTAGCTGTACCCTTGCTTGTTTTGTAGCTGCGCTCCCATCTGCTTTGTAGCTGTAGTCTCAGTTTTGCTTTGTAGATACAGCTTGCTGTGCTGTTCAGCTAAGCCACGGTAATCTTTTGACGCTTTGCCAAGCTGGGCTCTTTATGTTCCTCGCCATGTGTACGGTCACCATATGTAGGGACCCTTGCCATCTTTGCCTCAAAGTTTGCTGAGAACAAAGGTCGGCTTCATTTCCGTTTTTCCAGTTGTAAACAGCCTGTCATATAACATATGCATGATATACAACATCGGTGCCAGAACTTGCTGCAATGGCAGCGGCCAATGCATGCATATGTGCACTGACCAATTTACCGGTATTTAGATGTGTTACCAAGCTCGGCAGATCAGTGCATCCTTGGGAACGTGTATCTGAGATCCGATCTATTAAGCATACTGCTTCCCAGCAAGAAACATGACCTGAGTACTGTATTCGACAATTATGTTCAATCACAAAGCTATAACAACAATTATGTTCAGGTATAATGCACACTTGCACCAAGGACTACTGCCTGTGTCTTCTCATGAGATTGATCAGACGTGACCAGCAGATCTCAGCTCAGACGTAGCAACCAAGCTCAGCTGCCATTTTGCTTTGCTCCCAGCAAGGCTCAATTGCCATGCAGGTCAGGGGTACACGCCAAGCAAAAGCTCGCAGCACTAAAGCTTGTGTCTGGGAACATCAGCAAACTACAGAGTTTCTGGAATATGGTGCACTCACATGGCATGTGTAGGACACACATATGTAGCTTTGCTGCATGTGCTGCATCACAGTACACATATGCTGATGGACTGTTTACTGAAGCACCGTCAAATGCCTCATGGTGGGACGACCATGCGGACAGTTCCAGGGGCTTTGTAGACCCCCAAGGTGGGACACAATATTTCTCATTGTTTTCATATCGAGTGCTTTGCCAATCATGATGGAGCTTCGGCAAGCTCGCATGGCCAGCATTGCTCTGACCCTGAAACAAATAGCAGAAGTCACATCTAAGCCTGTGCACATCTTATATGAGTCAATGCAAGGTTTTGCTTGTCAGTGACAGCTGCTAAGGTGACTGATGCAGCTGAGACACTGGGAAGCAGGACGGCCAAACCCAGGCACCTCTGCGTGCATGCTGCAGTGAAGAAGATGTCATCAGGCTCTGCAAATCAGGGCATCTTTGAAGACACTCTCTTACAATCAACAGTTCAGAGAAAAATTCAGGCAGTGCAGCTTCGCTGGCATCGTCAGACACTCTGACAGTCTAAGGGCAGCATTGAGCAGAAGACCAACATGACAGCTGAACAAGAATTAGTGTCATACCTTGATGGACGATGCAGGGTAGCAGCTGAGGGAAATGCACTCAAAGACATTGCTCCTTGATGATCACCGTGTCCACTCAGCATCCCCACCAGCTCTAGCACATCATCCCTGCCGAAGGTGATGTTCTTGCTGAATGGAACAGCAGCGAGGGCTAGCTGACCATTTGCTTGCTCCTGGATGTCAAAGCCATTTTTTACAAACACGGCAAGGTTTTCTCGTACGGTGACACCTTCTCCGGGAGACAGGTCTAGCGTTTGAGGTCGCAGCAGCGGTTGCTTGTTCAGGACGGTGGTCGAAGCCAGGCGTTCAAAGTTGAACTTCTCGTCCGAGGCGTGCTGATCAATGATGAACAAATCCTGCCCCAAACGCACTACAATGAAGCCAAGATTGAACTGGCCAATGATGCGCATGCGCGGGAAGTCCGCCTGGTTGAACACCCTGTCCAGCTCTTGAGCTGCGGATGCGTTATCATCATCCGCAGCTGCCGTACTGGCGCACTGCATTGCATAACGGCGTTGAGCGTCATGCAGCACATCACTGTTTGCTGCAGGCACACACGAAGAGCAAGCAAGGATGGCAGCTTCACTTTGATATTGCAAGAAATGAGCACATGCCTGGCAGGTCCTCACATGAACATTTCCAAAGCCAGTGACAGTCCTACAATAGTGACTGCAGCAGCCTAAGCAAAAGTCCCATGACGGCTTACATCCTGATGTAAGAAGCAAGTTGACTCCCAAGGCTGACCTGCAAAGAGGCAGCTTCAAAGCGGCCTCTTTTGCTGCCCTGGTGCATTGCCATCAGGTCTGCAGCTGCTGTATCTCGCTGCCGCTTCAACCTTGCTCTCAACGCTGGCAAATCAAAGGCCACCTGCTGATCAGCAACCCGTGGATCTGCTGTTCTTGGTGTCCACTGTGCTTCTGATTCCTGATGTGAAGGCAGTAATTTGCACATTCCATTGATTGTTCATTTGCAACCGTAATATCCAATGCACAAGACTTTGTATGTAGTCTGCTTGTCTGCTTGTTCCCCATTGCCACAAAGCTCAATCTTGTAGGAGATGCATATGCAAAGCAGACAACAGACCCGGCATGGGCCCGGCTGTTTTCATGCTGGCACTCAATGCATCTGGCACAGGCTCACATCACATTTGAATGGTCCAAGTGATGATGACAAAGCTTCAAGATGCGTGTGATGAGTGGGAGACAGACATGTGCAGCACTGCAGCCTACCCGCAGCATGTCTGCATTCACCTCTTCCTCCTGTGCCATTGATGAGACCATCTGCACTGGCGTCACACCTGTAATACAGTGACCAGATTTGTTTGTTGTGTGGGAGGAAAGGGTCCACAACAGAATCATATGGTCTGTAAAGCCTGGCACCATATGCAAGATGGGTATCAAGCCTGTACTGTTTGTTACGCACAACAGGATGCTCGTATTGCATGCTCACACACTGCTTAGATTGCACTGCCTGTGACCTCTGTAATTTTCGCTGACAAGAAAGCAAGGTTTGCGTAGGAGAACAGCTAAGTATGGTGAAAAATATAATACTATTTCACTGACTGTGCCTGATCTCTAGTGTGTGTGCATGTCGTTATGCTGCTTTTGCATTTATAGGCTGGTGGGAAACACAGACCAAGACGATGCTTGCAATTCATCAGCATCTTGACTGACATGTGGCCAGATTCATAACATGACCTATAAATAGTAACAAACGTATGTCTTACCTGAAGACTGTGATGAGCTTTGCTTTTCAAAGCTGGGGGTGGCTTCTTCAGCTTCCATTGGATCAGACGCACTGTCACAAGTCAGAATAGATCTGATGCAAGCATCAGGAATTGTGCGTGAATGTGTATATCTACAAGTACAAACTCTTGATGTTGTGCACTGTGAAGCAGCATCAGTGATGAAGTATGCCTGTATAGACAGGTGCGGACACCAGCGTGACCACAGTCAAATATGCAGAGCAAGTAAGCTGATGAAGTAAACAGCATATGCAGCGCCTGCCCAAATCCGAATCCAGAAGCAGTGGTGATGAAGCTGCAGTCAGTGTACTATGACTGGGACCAAACAGCTTCACCACAATGTGCAGGCATGCATGTTGCATAACAGTCTTGCTGACAGTTCAAGCAAAACATGAAATCGACAGAACACATGCTTTTGCTTGAACAAATGAATGAGCAAGTGAGTGATTGAGTGAGTGCATGAGCCGGTGAGTGAGTGGGTTGCGCAATCTGAATGTGCATTAGTCCAACAGCAGACAGGCCATGGATTGCATGTGCAGACATTACCCAGCAGGAGTCAGACTGTACTGGACAGCAGCATCAGTTGGTGTATGACTAGCATGTGGCAACTGCCAGGTGTCCTCCTCTGGTGGTGCCATCTGGCTACCCCTGGCAGGAGCTGATACCCTAGGCGTGGAGACAAACCCTGACAGCAAGGCTTGGTGGGGCCCTGCTGAAGAAGAGGTGTGCTGAGTTGTCATAGATGTCAAAGAGGGTTGGAGGAAGGCGTGGAAGGGTTTTGGCATAGACCTGCAAGTTAGCAAGACTGTCAGTCAAGAATCAGAGTATGGATGGTATGGTAGGTCACATACGGCGTAACTGGATGTCATGTAGACAGGACCAGCTGTTTGACACAGTGCAAGCCAAAACATACAAACCCATCAAACTCCAAATATATCGGAAAAAGGTATTTTCAGACTTCATGATCTCATCAACAGTGCCCACCACGCAGATTTGCAAGCACCTGGAATCTGAAGAAGGCAGTGCAGAGCTATGTCCAGCTCTCCTGGTCACCACTTGACTAGGACCAGGCAGGCCCTGCTGTGAGTCATCATCTGAGTCACCACTGCTCTCAGCTTTGGCTTCATCCTCAGCAGCCGAGCTTTTGAGTCTTGAAGCAGATGGTGTGAGCTGTGTTCCTCTCTGTGAGACGCTCTGGGCTGATGGGTTGTTGACCTGGTAGGTAAACCTTGCAGACTCCCACAATTGCTGCAACGCCTGCAGTGGGTTCCTCCAAGGCTCAACATGTCAGCTGAGGCTGCGCAATTGTGGGGCGATGAGTGAACCGACACACAGGCTCAGCATTGAGCTGCAGGCTAGTATGGAAGCAAGCACACAAGTGATGCTGCTTTCTGCTGGCGAGGTGCTCGTTTCAATGTGTGAGTCAGAGAGACATGTCTGCCTTCATGACAGCAAGCAAGTGCATGTCAAGCAATCATCAAGTTCTGGCAGCGACACAGCGTTACCTTAATGTGTGCTGACAAGCATGTCATATAGTGGAAAGGCACAGATGTCATCCAGATGGATGAGTGGACAAGCAAGTGAGTGAATGAGTGAGCGAGTGAATGAATAATTGAGTAAGCGAGTGAGCCATTGTCACCTCTTGCAGAGCCTGCAGCACCTCTGCCTCATGGTGCAGGAACACCTTTCGCTTGTCAGGAGTCACATTCACATCATAACTGCATATAGACTCAGTTGTGTTTGGTCTGAATCTGTGATTCAGCAGCAGCTCCACATGTACTGCAACTGGCAAAGTTGAAACAAAAATGAAGCTGAATCATCTTTACGAAGTGGGCCCAAGCGTCCAGCATTAAGTAGGCATAGAATCCATTTGCCCGCCACAGATAGAGTTAGGCATGAGCAGAACAAAGAAGCAAGAGGCAGCATGCATTTATGCCATAAACTTTTTATCAGCCTGTCATGTGGAGATATTGTCACACTATGCTATCTGTGTGCCATGCAAGTTTGTACTATACACATCTTGTTTAAGTTCTGCATTCGTTCGTTCGTTCAATAGTTCATTTGATTGTTTGTTCGATTGTTTGTTCGCTCCTTTACCAGCTAGGGTGAGCAGGGTTAAGTGCGCACAGTCCTGAGCAGCTCCCTGTGTGGCAGGGTGATGAGTACAACATATGACCAAGCAAAGCAGCACAATCACCTATCCTTAGGAGTCTGTATGTCCAGGACCAAGCAAGGTCTGCTGGCTGCAGCTGCTGCGCTGGCCAGAGACCTGAATGCCTCATTCACCACCTTGATGACCTGCACAGCCATAGGACTGCTTGAGTGTAATGCAAGTTTGCATTCAAGTTTTTGCTAACTTGATAGACGTACATGCGAAACATGCAGGGTGTTGAGATGTAGTGTATGTTGCCGCATTGAACAAGGAAAAGTTACAACAGGAAAGTACCATCCTATGGTTTAAAAGAACATTGAGAGTTAACTCAGGGAACATCTGTTTTAATGGGATTCATTGGCGGTTTCCTTACCTACCAGACCATGAAGACGCTTCAGGACACCAACCAAGAGCAGGTGCCATTGTATCAGATCATGTCTCAGAGAACTCTGTGCAAAATCAACTGGCGTCATGCTCCATGGCTGTGTATAATCAGCATGTATGTCAAACATACCCTGGCCAGACTATGCAAGTGTTGCTGAGCTGATGCTCTGATGTAGCAGGGCTTGAGCCTCCTTTGTGACAGGCCCCTGGTCTGGTGCACACCTCTCATCAATCAGGAGCTATGTTGTCAGAAAGGCGGTCTGCTTGCTCCAACATGGGGTGCAATGAAGTCAGAGCCAAGCTATCACATCATGTCCTCTACTGTGTCCGCACCATTGTTGCAATACCACTAGACAAGCATGTCATGGGGTGCAAGGGCACAATTGTCGTGAAGATGGGTGGGTGGATGGGTGATTGGGTGAGTGAGTGAGTTTTTGAGTGAGTGAGTGAAGGAGTGAGTGAGTGAGTGAGTGAGTGAGTGAGTGAGTGAGTGAGTGAGTGAGGGAGTGAGGGAGTGAGGGAGCCAGCAAGCAATCAAACCAAAGTTGAGCTGTGAGCCTACCTTAGGCAAGTCAACAGGGCGGCCATTGACATAGCAGAACTGGCGGTCACCTCCTCCCCTACTGCCTGCCCCAGCTTTTGACACAAACCTGAGGAAGCCCAAAACTTAAGTCAGCAAAGTTTGATGAGTCCTGCTGCATGATGGTGTTGCATACCACTCAGGTGACCTGAAAGCCCAACATCATTGTGAGTTAAGTTGATGATTTTGTTGCATGATGGTGTTGGGTACCACTCAGGTGACCTAAAAGCCCAACACCAATGTGAGACAACCTGATCATTTTTGTTGCGTGATGGTGTTGCATGTCAATCAGGTGACCTAAAAGCCCAAGACCAATGTGAGCAAAGTTGATCATTCCTGTTGCATGATGGTTACTCAGGTGACTTGAAGCGGCCTGCCACCCTCCATGTGTAGCTTCCGTGTATTTGATTGTAAGTTGTAGTAATGCAGAAGTTTATCTTTCTGATTACAAAATGTGCGGTCTCATGCAAGATATGTGGGGCTGTCAGGTGCTGCAGAGAGGGAGAGAGAGAGAAGGCCTGGATACAGATGTGCAATCTTGCTTTGAATGACATGACCAAGGCAGCAAGAGCAACATATGGAACATATGCTGTCAGTGCCTTAAGCTCCGCGCATGGTGTTCATGTATGTCCTGTGGCGCTCACCCAACAAGTTTGGTGCCAGAAGCAGTCTCAGCATGTAGGGCAACCAGTCCTTCTGCCAGCCTAGACCCAAACACATTCACGATATTGTCCTTCAAGCACTTGCCCCCAGTGCTGGACAGAACTGTGCTGCGAGCTGCGGAGCCCACCTTGCACATACAGCACAGACAAGCTTGTCGTTGACTGGCAAATCAATGCTGCAAGAATCTTGACCTCTTGTATACAGGATCATCCAGAATGTAGAGATACATCGCCTCATTCTGTCCTGTCCTTTGCACTTTTGTAAGGAAACAGAGTGCCAGTTGCCAGACGCGCAGCTAGACTGGTATGCCTGAAAACTCAGCAATTATCTGTCACAAAGTTATGGCCAGGAACAGCGACCTGCTGTGTGCAGCAATTTGTGCATTCACTGCACAACAACCTCTGGAAACAATGTCCTGGCTCTTTGTCCAGCAAGCTGTGAGCATCATATGTCCAGCCGGCACATGCTGCTGCAGAAGCACATTCTGTCACATTGCTGCCTGTGACAGGTGCTGCACGATTGTTACGCAGCAGATGTGCTTGCTATAAGCCATTTGGGCAAAGCAGCTCACCTGGTTTGTGCAGATCATGCGCACCCCTGTGGAGATGAGGGCATATGCTTGGAGCACTGTCACTAGCTTGGCATACTCCCTTTTTATGTGCCGCATGAACTCCTGCATATGCGGAGACACATGGACAGTGAAACGTAGTTTTGCACACACTGCCTACCTATTGAGATCACTGACCATCACTGGGACTCACTGACACTCTGGAGCTTGACTACATAAGGGGATGCAACAATTGAGGCGTTATGTTGGATGCAAAAGCAATGTGCAGGTGCAGAGCGCGTCATGGACATTGTCTAATATGCTGCATCCTCCTGACTGCTCTAACTGGCAACCTAGTTCACAATAGGTGCCTGTGGGGAGCAGATGCAAACTCTCATTCTACCTTTGGTACACACACTTTGTACTGTAAGTATGACATGAATTGCGGGTGAACAAAAAATAGCAATGCCCAGCAAGCACCTTGAGTCACCTTGTGGCGCACAGGCAGGGTCTTGAAAAGATCCTTGACAGCTACCGTGGTGCCTACAGCCCTTGCTGTAGGCGTAGTGCCCACTAAGCTACCAGTATGATCATACGACAGCCTTTGTGCAGGATTGGTATTGGTGGTGCGACTAGTGATAGTGATTGAGGCCAAGGCACAGAGGGAACTTAGAGCCTCACCCCTGAACCCGAATGTGCTGACATCCTGAAAGGAGGCAAACTACTGAGCACTATTAACTAGTAGCAGGCAGACTGAGCTGGCAAGCTTGACGTGATGAAAACGGACTGACTCACTTGGAGGTCAGAAAAATGCTGCAGCTTGGACGTATGGTACTTCAGTGTGAGTGACTGAAAGTTGGCTGGCTCGACTCCGCTGCCATTGTCTGCGATCTCTATGAGCTCGCTCCCGTATTCTTTGAGACGCACCTGGGTATTTGGCCGGCTGTTTGAAAAGGTTTGACTTGTAAAGCACGTTCCTGCTCAAATGTGCTTGCCTCGACAGTACTTGCGCCAGCATCCAGAGCGTTCTCCACAATTTCTTTTACAGCGGTTGCTAGGTCTAAGATCACTTGGCCTGAACAGATACGATGCACAACACCCTTGTCTATTGCTCGGATCATGTTTTTCTGCAGCACAATTCGCTATACACAAAGTATCGCAGAGGGCCAAACGGATGCCGGAAGTCTACGCAGGTGGCCGAGCGTGCAGGTTCAGATCATAGCCCTTCGGCAGGGGTTGTCAGCGTAAGCCACATGCTGCATCTGCAGCAAGGCTGCAACCCATTCGTTGTAGACAATTTGAATGCTTCTGTACGCACTCGAAGCTGCGCATGCAAAACAATGAACACTTGGGTTTCCACGGACAGCTTCACGGATGCCGTACTTGCACACGCACGCTAGGTACTTGCATTCTGAGCGAAAGCCAGGCACCCATAGTGTTGAGATACAGAAGGAGCAATCCATTTGCTTCAATACGACACTGTGGCTGTTGGCCACACTTCAGGGTCCTCTGTTGCAAGTTGGCACCGTCAGCTTCCTCAATGTTACATTGCTGATACAGCGCGTCGTTCAGATTATCACACCGCTGGTGGCAAACCTACCCTGGCAGCATCTGAAAGGCAGCTACAATGGTGGTGCAAATAAAGGTGCACCTGTCTTGCAACCTCGTGCTGACTGTAGTGTAAAGTGCGCTGCCTGCTGTGAGGTGCAGCATTGACAGATAGGTCACGCAAATTACCTTGGTGTAGGTGTTTGGAGACCCCAGACGCCCAAACGAAACACATGCGTTCAAGATGCTTCCGCCTACTGCTGAAGACCAGACGCCTGGTGCGCTGTTGCTTCTAGCTGTAGGCTTTGGCATGGCTGCTCTTCTGCTAAAGGTATTCCACAAACAGATCTGCCCCTGGTCTGACTTGATTTTGCTCAAGGCTACCAACACATACCTCCAACCTTGCAATGGCATCAGGTGTCCATGATCACCTCAGCCAAGACTAGTCAGCTTACGTCGCCGTGTGTGTGTGTGTGTGTGTGTGTGCAGGTCAAGGCCTGTGCCTGGGCTGGTGTCGTCTGCATTGTCATGTGTGTTGCCAACATCAATAGTGCAGAATTGGATGTGAAGTCCATCATGAGTGCCGGCTCGTAAGTGACCAAAACCCTTCTACTGTACTGCTTTGTTTAATCTTGAAACAGCATCAGCCTCAAGTCATGTGCCTGTTGTAACTTTGCCAGAAGCAGCAGGGCTTGGCACAGGATCCATGTGCATCGCCCACTTCTTGAACATCAAGATTGAGTAAATGTCATGTTGTCATTGCAGGTTTGCAATTCTTGGGTTGGCATCCTCGTATATGCAAGCTCCTGCAGGGCCAGCTGGTCCCAAATAAGCCTCAGCAGGACCAGGGTTTGACAGGCTCAAGAAAGCTAGAGGTTGCCTGCACCTCTTGAAGCCTTTCTGATCACAAATTTGCAGGCAGCACTGTTTCAAACATGATATCGGCAAAGATTGTGCGGGTGGCCTGCAAATTGTCCAAGGCAAATTGGGGGCAAGACATGTCCTGCACTCAGTCCTTGCAGGCTGTCAATTGACAAGCCCTAAGCCAAATGTCTGTCAGAAGGGTTTCTGTAAAAGATGGTAGCACTGCGATGCAATTACATGGGTCGTCTCATCATACAGCAAGCTTAGGAATGAAATTAAGCTACTAAATTTTTAGTAATAAATCTGACGTCATGATGAGCTAGGTACATGCAAGACAAGTCTTCTCTTTTCAGAGCAGCCTGTGTTGTGCGTCTCTGTAAGGTCTACTCATACGATAGTGTGGACTGTCACGTAATGCAACCTCATTCAAACTAGACCTAGGGCAGCCAGGTGGACGAAGGCTCTTGATTTCACCAAACAAAAGCTTGTTAGGCAATGTATCAGTAGGCACAACTAGAATATGCTCAGAAAACATGCTTTCAGAACTGTTTGCTGGGCATGTGACACAAACAAAGTGCACTACGGACATCACAACTCACACGGCAGTTCTTGTCTTGTGACGTTGTGTTTCACAAATCAGCCGGGACCAATGCTACCTTTCGGATGGAGCTAAGCTGCTGTGACATTACCTTCGTCTGTCTGTTGGTAATGGTAGCATGCAGCCTGGTCCATTGCAAGCCTGTAAACTACATATGGTGTTAACCGATTGTCAAATGGTACAAGAACTAACAGTATGCATATCGTGCAACAACAAATGCGCTGCAGACATACTTTCTAGACTGATACACCATAGCCAATAGCCAGTCGGTAGACCTTGCCACTGTACAGGGATTTCTGCTGCTACTTTCAGCAGCAATCACAGGTGATCAAGAGTCAGATCTCAGCGGCTTGTGGCAGGTTGGCAGTCAACTTGGCACACCGTCCAGGCATCCTTTGATTCACCTGTTACTATCACAAGTTATCATCTGTTACTAACATACGTTATCTGATCAAGTTAGGTCTGAAGCAATCGGTCATAGTAAGACATGCAAAAGCAGCGCACTATCAATGTGTGCTATGCTATGTAGTATGACGCACTAGATAATGAGTTCTTGTCTTACGTGTTTAAGAACATTGTGGATATTTTGCTTGCAGGACACGACATGCTCCTCATTCTCACAGTATGGCTGCATGACATGATGTCAAAGCATCAATGATGACTTCAAGTATTCCCAAAAAATAAGCTTAGCAGCATTGCATGCTCATCAGCATTGTTACTACAACATACAGCATTTATCTCAATCTGACCACAAAGTACAAGCACATACAGACATATTCATTCCCTCCAGACACTCTGGCAACGAGACGCCAAGACGTGTTGGACTGCTGAGGCATCCAGTCTTGAGGTGCACAGCTGTTTCAGGCTCTGCCTTTCAGATCTGCTATCAGCTCATGGGATAGCACAGTGCATTAAATAACTGTACACAATTCCAGTCCTTTCCCCGTTTTATGCTCTGCACGCTGAAACCCTCTCAGGCTTGTGAGCCTGCATCACTCCTGCTTGCAGCAGAACCTGTGCGCTGTAGCGCATCCTCTGCAGCTGCTGCTTCCCATGCCTGAAAGTTTGCCAGCGCCCCCTCATACAATGGTGCTGAATCCTCAAACACATCTGCCATCGCCTTAAACAATGGCAGCCCTACAATGTTGAAAAAGCCAACCTGCACCGCAGGTGCAATCTGCGTTAAGTTCAGCAGCGATGGCTAAATCAGCTTACGGTATCTGGCCTATGTCAAGCATGCAGCAGGCTTGTGTGGAGATGTTCAGCAACTGAGGTCTATAGTCGAGTCAGGAGATTTTGGAAAGTGTTACATGTAAGGAACAAGGTACCTGGGATCGCGTGATACCCCCTCTTTGTGCTCTGTCCATCAAAGGACTCACAGACAGACCCACAGCCTTCTCCTGGTCACCCTGAACAAATCCAACTAGTCACGTCAGACAACAGGCTTGTTTGTTTGTGGTGAGTCACAACAACGTGTGCAGTGAGCACAGTCCATGGCGCAGGGACACCATAATATAATAAAATAATAAGTAAGTAATCAAAACATGGGGAGTTGCTTAGCCAACAGGCATCAGGTGCTTGCATTGCAAGTCAGCTCCATCCAGACAGGCTTGTTCTGAGCATCACAAATGTGCCGGTATGATATGCTTGGACCACACGGGTGAACACTCCAAAGCTAGGAGGACAATAAAGCAATGCACAGATTTGATGATGGTGGGCTGGGGCTGCTACCAGTCTCATGCACACTATCGTCACAGAAGCATGACACACAAGATTGCATATGAGCAGCGGTACACAGCGCCATACTCCAGGCAATGCTGAGGTGCTCAATGCATGTATGTCAGAGTGGTCAAGCAAGGATTTGGGTGGCCCCCCCTGGGTCAGTCAGGCGCCCCAGGCATTGTGCAGCAGACCCACCTGCTGAAAGAATTCCTCCTCCAGCTGGTAAGCCCAGCGTTTGTGTGTCTTGCAGTCTGCGGCCAAATGGCCAATGTCAGCGCACTTCAGCATCATCTGCATCAATGTAACAAGACATTTACAAAAATACCATAACTATTGTGGTGTACGGATGACATGAGCCGTGGCCGCACTTTTGGCTGTCTGTACCTCACCCCACTGCCACCAGTGTACTCTCAACATCTCCAACTTGTGCTGAACAGTCTCCTGCTTGCTAATGCGTTGCTATGCTTGCACTGGCAGTACTGTCTTCAGTCTGTTATAATCAGTACACAATGTGAGCTGGCAGCCACATTCCCATTTGCTATGGTCAGTGCTGTGAGGGAGCTGCACTTATGCAAATCAAGTCTCAAGTAAGGGTCCAGCGCGCGTGAGGTTGACGTCACTTTGGTGCCGCAACACCGGAGTTTTGACTTCTGATTCAGTTGTCTCATAATATAAGCGTAACACTGTCAGGCAAAACATGCAAGGCAGACGCTAGCAGCGTTTCAGGGCAGCCACGAAGGGTACCACTAGATGTTAGAAGCAAACAAAGTGATGTCTCCTCAGGGTTGTCACATTTGTGTCACAGCTGTGCCAATCGTGCAGGCTCATGCTGTGTCTTCTGTGGTTACGAACAGGATGTGATGTGATGCAATGCGATATGATGCAATGTCTTCTGTGGTCAAGAACATAATGGGCGTTGCAAAGATGCGACATGATGTGATATGATATGATATGATGTGACATGATGTGATGACCTGGCAGGCCAGCACTCTGTTCTCAGGCTTGATGTCCAGCCAGGCTGCGCCTGCGCTGCCAGTGCGCTGCAGCTCCACATTGCTGCTGCTCAAAGGGTACTTTGTGGCGGCCTGCGGTCCACATAGTTGGAGTCAGACAACGCAGCCAGATTCAGTCAGTGCCCACTTCATGCATGCCAGACTGAGGACGTGTTGGCAGCCTGCAGTCAGATGCACGCAGGCCTGCAAAGATGCAGGGCGAGCACTCAGCCAAGTATTTGCAGCTTTGATCCATGTAGTTAGATGCAGCAGCACCTGTCTGCAGGATCTTGCAAATGTGTCCGGCAGCTGCTATTTGGATCAAAGATTGCTTGCTTTTGTGGCCATAGTGATGCACCGAGGCTCCTGTGCAATTGCGGGACAGGATGCACATTCCCCATGTCAGTGAGCAGCATGGCTGAGAGGTTGTGTTCATTTGAGTCCTTGTATGACCGCTTCTGGGCAGAGTGCCAGAAATGCTGACAAAGAGAGGTTACTAAGATTTTTGTTTCCCAACTGCTGCAAACTGGCAATCAAAGTAGGTGTACAAGCTTGCTTATTTCTTTGGCAATTGAAAACAGTGAGTAGGTAAGCCAGACAGGCTCTGATTTGATGTTTCAACTACAAGAAATTAAGCTGTGTGCAATGCAATGCAGGGCAATGCAATCAGGTTTTATCGACAAGAAAATGTGATGGCGATTTAGCAGTTGTGACTGACCAGGAAGGTGGTCAGGATGCTGAAATGCTTCTTCATGTCCGTGCCCAGCACTTCGTCGCCCAAGATACACCGCCACCTCTCTATCTGCTCGCGTGACAAGTCCTGCATGAGCAGTAACCACTCCCTCATGCAACAGTGTGCCGCGAGACAGTGCCCTGCCGGGCATCAGCAAGGTTGTTGTGGTGTCACACCCAGCCGAAGGTTTCAGCACTGCTGTGTGTGTGTGTGTGTGTGTGTGTGTGTGTGTGTGTGTGTGTGTGTGTGTGTGTGTGTGTGTGTGTGTGTGTGTGTGTGTGTGTGTGTGTGTGTGTGTGTGTGCGTGTGCGTGTGCGTGTGCGTGTGCGTGTGCGTGCGTGCGTGCGTGCGTGCGTGCGTGCGTCTGCGCGTCTGCGCTCTCCAGCGTTATTTCGCATCGGATCCACCGCGCCTCATGCGGAAACGGCTGCGGCCATGGATGGCTTGAGCGCTGAGTCGATATACGACTTGCTTGACTCAACGTATATTCAAACGCCAAGCAGTGCATCGCTATCGAGCCTGCAAACCGTGCCGCGTTTGGCGTAGCTGTACAAAATTCCGCGGCGCAATAGCTCATGTTGGTCATATTGAGAGCTTCCTTTTGCTTCTGCTGTGATGAACTATCCATGCAACTTACAGACTCCGCCTCCTGGCCTCGTTGATCAGAGGGACTTGCGCCGGTCCATCATACCACCGAGGACTTCTATCATGGTATGTGCAGCTGCTGCTGACCTGCACAGTCTGCTGCTGGGTGCTGATACCAGCTATATTGTTGACAGGAGAGTGTCTTCGAGGAAACACCACTTACCACACGGCTAAAAAGGAGTCCAGGCAGCCTGACAGCATAAAAAGGTGCTGTTGTGCAATGTATGCAGCTTCTTGTACTGATCTGATGCTTGTACAAGTTTGTCGTAAGCGTTCAAATTGTGAGTGCTTACAGAGCACTGTTCCGGTTGAGTTTGATGTCATTGTCAGCTGCCCCTTAGCTAGCAGCGCTGTGAGAAAGCATACACAAGCTCTGTATTTTATCTGTCACACAAGTTGTTACAAGCATGACCTGTTGTAATATGCATGCTGCAGGTAGACATGCGCGTTCGCTACAAGCAGGCATACAAGACTGCTGGCTTCAAAACCAACAGAAAGGCAGAGGGGGTCCTCACAGCTGCAGTGATAGCTGCCCAAGCTATACCAAACAGCTTTGTGGAGCTCCATGACAGCTCAGGTGGAATGGCACATGTTGTCATCAGCATGAGTGACATGTCTGTCCAAGAACATGTGACAGATGCTGGGAAGCCCACAGCCAGACGCACTTGCCACCAGGGTCTGTTGCATTGCATGTGCAAACAAGGTGATCAGCCTCAGCCAAGGCTACATGGATGCGCAGATCATTCTGGCTCTTGGCACACAAGCTGGCACAAACATGCAAGGCTTGGACAAGCTGCACAGCAACACTGCCGCCCAGCCATAGTGGGAACTACGCAAGATAGCAAAGCTAACCGAGTAAGCACCTAGAAAGACACTAGCAATGTAGGCAGCTTCTGATTGGCGTCCACATGTAAGGTTGCATTGGTCTTCCACCTTGATACTGAATGCAGTGCAAGACTGTGTTGTCGACTGGGCGGGCTCATAGGCTGTCACCTGTTGTTGTATGTGATGCAAGCTCGCTGTTGCGAGTTTGGACATGACTGCATATGCACTGCACACAATTTCCAGGCCAGGTCAATCTGCAGGAACTGGACATAGGCAATCAAAAATTGCAACATCAACGCGTCCTGTGGCCTTTGATATCCCAGCTGTATCAGGTACTCATGCCTCCTGGTGCCCTGCTGCTGCATGATAGGCGTAGACCACGAGGCACCAGTACATCTCAAAGACCTGACGCAGTGCACGGCTGATGCCACCTGGCCAATTACAGCTGTTGGTCTGGCAAGTGGTGTTTACCCAGGTAGTGGCACTGTGCAGCATATTGCACAGTTGTCAGTCAACTGTCAGGCAATTGTGAGACAAACGTCAGTCACTGCCCTGTGTAGTCATGGAAAACCCAATACGTTGTCAGGACTGTGTGAAGCCTGTTTATCAGGGCTGCACGCTTCTGTACTGCCAAGCATGCAGAGTGACTGTCAAAGTACGGCAAGCTAGTCTCTGTCTGGTATTGTGGGCTTACCTTTAGGCCCTGGTTTGGCAGTGTGAATGACCGGCACACCATACATGCCCTGGTCGCTGGTGGAACAGCTGGAGAAGCTCATCCAAAACCACTAGGCCCAGTCCAACAGCCAGCATGACAACTGCCGGCAGCACTGGATGGAGAGTTCGCCACAGACTGAGCACATGCTCAGATGCAGCAAGCGGCAGAACCTTGTTGTCTTTGGCATAGCTGAGAGCTCTGCTTGTGCCACCCCAGAAGCACTGGCAGCACATGTTCAAGGTCTGCCCTATGAGGGTGTACTCAGCTCAGCAGCGCCTCTTGTCAGCTGCGCTTACCGTCTGGGCAAGTGGAAGGCAGCTCAGAAGAAGCCGGGAGCAGTTCTGGTTGAGCTCACCATGGTGTCAGCTAAGCACAGAGCTTTCAAGGCCTCCAGTTGCCTCAGAGCCAACCGTATCCGCCTGGATGAGGATTTCACTTCCCATCAGATGCAACTGCGCAAGGGCCTGTCCTCACACTTCTTGGGCCTGAAGATCAGAGGCTTCAAGCCTTTCTTCAGAGGCACAACCCTGAAGTACAGGGATGGTGGAGTGGTGCGCCAGTGTGCCAAGGGAGGGCTAACAAGATCAGACCGCCAGCTCCTACAGTTCCTGGCCCTCGCCCAGTACAGAGGCCTGAGCATACCAGTGTGGCAATGGATTCTACTGTGGTCCTGCGGCAGGCTGGTGTTTTGGTCAGCAGGGAGCTTGATTTTGGACCTGCCCTGCCTTTTACCTTGGGGACTGTGGGGTCTGACGGCAAGTTTCAGGACTGTGCCAGCCCCACTACCTCAGCTTCTGGGCTTATAGGCGCCTTTCTGGATTGATCCTCTCACACTCTGCTGTCACTCGGTGCCGAAAAACGATTTTGATGATTGCTCTGCTTTTCAGGTGCAGATGTGAACTCTGGATTAGGCGTATTGCACTTGCTCTAGCCTTTGCCTACGTTTATGGTGCCAACGGAGCATGTCTGTCTGGAGGTCACTGACATTTGTTTTTGACACAAATCAATGACACTAGGCAGGGTTGCTGAGGCTCTGCTACGAGCATTCATTCATTCATTCATTCATTCATTCATTCATTCATTCATTCATTCATTCATTCATTCATTCGATTTTAAAGGTCATTGGGGCCAATAATGACCATTGGACCAGTAGACTGAAAATGTCAAACAAAGATATCCAACTGTTCTAAAGCACTCTTGAAAACACTAATGCTCACAGCTGACGCACTCTAAGCTAAACTAAAGGTTATGTCCAGTTTGTGCTGCCACCAGGGTGTTCCTATGTTCAATACATTCCCTCAAAAACCTAGCTATGACTTTGGGATCATGTAGAGTAAAAAAAGAAGACAGTGTAAGGGCTGGGCCCCAAAATATGTTTGTGAATCTGCTCCTGATGGCACAATATGCAGGGCAATCAAACACAAAATGATGTTCATCCTCTGCTGAACCAGAAGCGCAGAAAACACAATGGCGTTGCTCCCTAGGCA
>JAABUP010005556.1_pt1 | contig 18973 bp, 22 predicted proteins | sample 5559201 | NCBI WGS metagenome assembly JAABUP01 (sample SAMN10711887, study PRJNA513373) | rock metagenome | isolation source: Antarctica rocks | place: Antarctica
ACAGCCCTTCCTCGAGGTCAGGGAAGAGAAATCGCAATTCCAACGGTATCACCAAATCTATCAACACCTCAACAGCGCAAGCGAACGGTAGAAGTATGGGACCAGGTAGTCCAAGAACACCTAGGAGCAACCTCCCGCCCTCAGCCTCATACCTCACTCGACTGATGTACCCTCTTCTCGACGAAGCGGATCGTTCTCTTTTGGACCCCAATAAAGGGCCCATAGGCGGCACCACATCACCTTTGCTACAAGAAACTACACTTATACCAGTTCCGATCATGGACGGTAATTCGACTGCGACAGATGGAGGAGACGAGTTCGATACCTCCGACTTCCTTCCAACGCCACCATTCCATCAAGGCGACTTTATGGATTTCATGCATTCATCTGGGCCACATGCGTACCCAGACTTCGCCACAGCTCCTCCATCTCCCGGTCTCAACAGTACAGACCACTTTCCTTCCAGCCCAGCTTGGACTACTAAAGAGAACCCCTATCTTCGAAATCCCGTTTTCCAAAGTCCTCTTGACATGTTGCCGATGGGTCGCGCCACACCCGCACAGACCACGCCGCGTCCATCCGCACCGCCACCTCCGCCTGTATCCCACAAGAGTAGCAACAGCACCAACACCAGTTCGAACCAAGAGCTGGGTCGACAGATTACAGAAGGAGGACAGACATGCGACTGTTTCGCTGCCTGCCTTCAGGTACTCCAGTCTCTTCACAACCACTCATGCCTCTTGTCATCCACGCAACAAGGTGGCCCACCTTTCGACATCGTCCTTACCATAAACCGAGAAGCAATGGAAAGCTGCTCCACAATGTTAGAGTGTGGCAGTTGTGTCTCGAAGAGCGGACGTTCAATATCAACAATGATGCTGGCTACAATCTTCGGAAAGGTGATGTCACTGTACAGGGCCGCCTGCTTCCTTAGGTTTGGGCCAAGCACTAGCATGCACGCAACGGCCCAGCTGGCCTTCGGTGCATACACGGTCACTGGGGAGAATAGGCAGTTGCTAGAGATAGAGATTCTGTTACTCGAATTGCGCAAGGTGGAGAGTATACTAGCTGTGTATTCGCGACGATTCCGTGAGAAGCAAGCGGAGAAGGATGATGAAACTAGTGTGTATGATGCGCTGACGGCTTATTTGGACAAGAACCTGCATTACATTGTTGAATTCTTGCAAATGCGCAAGGGGAGCTTTGAAATGACTATGATAGCGTTATAGCTTAGGTATAAGGTAATCTCTAATCTCGACATCTGTGAGGATTTAATCAACGGAGCTTGATATACACCGGAGTGCACTGAAGAGAGATTTTTGTGGAGCGATAGACACCCCGAACACCATGCATACTTCACCCCAGCTAAAATCTTCTCATCTCGCGCCTTCACTGTCCCGAGCCGCCTGAAATTGTTATGATTTGGCCTACTCAGGTTAGCATAGGCAAAGCAATCACATAGAGAGCAGCTAAAATCGGCTGCGGAAAGTTTCAACTCACCATTGACCCAACCACCATCCTCGCTTGCCAAGAACGCCACAACTCTCGCGACATCAACAGGTAAGGCGCATCTGCCCAGTGGACAATGCTGCGCCATCATATTCTCAATTTTCTCAGCCGGCCAAGTTCCATCTGCACCAGGGATGTACTTCCACGCAACCTGCGTGAACATGTCCGACTTTACTCCTCCAGGAGCAATCGCATTAACAGTCATACCCTTTTTGCCAAAGTCCTTGGCGAATGACTTTGTGATGCCATTCACAGCGGACTTGGACCCGGAGTAAAGGGCGTGATTCCCCACACTAATCAACCCTGCAGCAATCGATGACATGAGGATCAAGCGGCTGTTGGGCTCACAGTATTTGTAGGCGTGTTGGCCAACAAAGAATTGGGCACGAAGGTTCAAACCAAAGACGAGATCGAAACGCTCCTCGGTGATCTCCTCGGTTGCGTCAAAACTTTCCATGCCAGAGTTCGAGCACACAATGTCGATCTTGCCAAAGTGGGCTTTGGATTCCTCAAACAGTCTCGTGATCTCGGTCACTTTTGAAACATCTGCTTGGATTGCAAAGGCTTTGCTGCCCATTTCCTCGATCTGTTGTACCATTGCGTTGGCGCCATCGAGACCTTTGACGTAGTTGACAACCACGGAAGCGCCACGGCGTCCGAGCTCGAAGGCGATGCCGGCACCGATGCCGCGGGAAGCACCGGTCACCAAGGCGACTTTGCCAGTGAGGTTGGTGGGGACTTGGGATGTATAGGTGTTTGTGGTGTATCCAGTGGCGGTGTGAACGTTCTGGATCTTGTTTGAGGCTGCGTCGCCATTGGTATGCCCGTTTGTGTGACCATTGGTGCTGTGGTCGTTTGTCATGGGTGCGTTGACGAGGGTTTCGTCGATGGGCTTTCCGTCCATTGGGAGATCGGAAGGTGCTTCGGTGGACGGTGGCTCAGTGAGAGGTATTGGAGCCTCGAGAGCTGGCTGTGCGACTGAGGTAGATGGCTGCTCCATCGACGGCGGTTTGTTAGAAGTTTGCGCTTCAACAGCATTTGTGGACAAGTCGGGCATCTTGCAGAGTGTTGAAAGCGAGTTGGAAATGGTTAGAGCTGGCAATATTTACGATTATGATTTTGCGAACGTAGTAGGAGATTAAAGTATCAAGCCAAGAAGCAGCAAGTCTATATCTTCGATAAAAGAGATTATCCCCTGGAAAATGCAAAGTGGGTAGCCGCATATATCTCGTCTCCTCGGGCCTCGCACTCGCGGTGAGGCTGACAGCCGAACGGCAACACCCACGTTCCCATGTTGACGGCATAACGTCTATACCGACCGAGAAGCACGTTTCAGAATTCCCCCAACCCAGGAGGATTGCCAGAAACATGCTAAACGAAGTTTTCGATGACCGAATCGACGATGGCCGAACAAAATCAATCGGAGGCGCGTTCGGTGCACATTGCGCAGGCAAAGAATACTCAAAATTATTGAACGCGTCAACTAAGCTGATACAGGGAGATGCGTGTGCAAGCTAGAAGAGGCACTACGCTCACGCTATATAAGACACTCACCGAGCGGGACGACTCGGAGTAGGGATCTCGGAGAATTTGCGCCCAATCATACTATTGGTGCGGGACAAATATGAACGGACAAGGCTTCAAGGGGAGCTTGGCAGAGAGGGAATACCAGTTCATCCATGTCGATGTTGTTCATCTTGGGCTACTATGTAAGAGGCAGGCTTGGTATCAGTTTCCTTAGCTGTTGTTAGTGATCCTGGGCCTAACTTTATTTTGAAACGACAAGTATGGCAGGGATCATCAATACTAGCCCAGCAACATCAACAGGGAGCGTTGTCAGTGGCAGCAAGGTTCTGGATCAAGAAGATACTTTTATGCCAGATGGTGAGACTGTACCCATTGCACAAGAGTCCTCAACAAGCACGCTGTCAAAGGAAACGCAGCAAACAGAAGAACCCGCAGCAAGCACTCATGGAACACAGACTCCTCCAAGGAAATCCTCCCCAGCAGACACACCCGCAGCGGAGCCGCCTACACCAAGCATACGAACCGCGGATAGAGGTATCACTAAAGGATTCGCACCAGAAGACCTGGCGATGCAACGAAATCCTATGGTTACCGCAGATTCTTCCATGGTAGACCCTCAACCAGCAGAACGCACGGCAGAAGTACCGCGAGACTACTCACAACATAAAGAGACGGATTTCGTACAAGATCAGCGGCAAGAGACTTCGGTTACGGGCTGGTTGGTGCCTCCGCGGGCGGAAGAGCCATCGACAGCAGCGGAGCTAGCTCCGTTGACGGTCGAAACAGCAACAGGACAGTCAAGAATCTCATTCGAGGGTGCGTGCTCAAGCTCTGCTTTGCTCCATCTCCTGACACCGCACTTTGACTGTTATCCAACATGAAATCGAGACTTTTCTCCACCTCGAGAGAATATTTCCCCATCTGATGTTTTGGGACTCAGATTACCTCACCCTCTCGGAGATTACGTTCGAATGGGGTGACAGCTATGACGACAAGGATTGGGTGAGGCTACGCGCTATACTTGCACCGACTCTCATGGTGAAGGATATCCCTCTTCCAGCAAAACTGGATATATATGCATCAACTGACACCATTTACCCATAGGTCGATTACACAGACGTCAACGGCCACAAATGGGATTCCATGCCTGCGGAAGATTTCGTCGGCATTATGTCGCACATTGGCTTCGTCGGCGACCCCCTCGTCCATACCCAACACCACATCGGCGCCTCCAAATGGCAGAAAATCTCCGACGATGAAGTCGTTGGCCATCATCAGTTGAGAGCCGCGCATCAAAGATATACGGCGTTGGATATGAGAGTTGTGGAGAACAAGGGACATGGACATGCTATGGTTAAACATTTCTATAGGAAAGTTGGGGGAGAGTGGAAGTTGGCTGGGCTGAGACCAACGGTTAGGTGGAATGAGTTTGAGTTTGAGAAGATCTTTAAGGGGGTTTGAGTTCTTCATTGGCGGTCACGGATGTATGAACGATGTCATGAGAGCGTAGCCTGCTGGTTTTCTATAATGCACTTGGTCTTTTCTATGATGAGTGTATAAGAAGATGAAAAAAAAAGAATTATCTTTTTGTCGTATATTCCTTCCTTCTGGCCATCATTGTTTGAGAATGTGGGTATGAAGTCTTTGTTTTCTTTTGTCTTATCGACTGATGATTCCACATGTAGTAGGATTTATCAAGGTGAGGTACATGATATCCACATCAATTCTGGACCACATGTTTGACTGTGGAAGGATGAGTCCGTGTGCCACCGGTAAGCTTACCTTGGCTAAGCCGGTGGCCCCTGGAAAGCCCCCATAGAAGGGTACCTGAGGGACCTCCTCCTGGGTTGTTCACTAGGAGTCCACTCTTAGGGATCCCGGGCTCTGGCTGATTATTGTGATCGCGATATCATAGTTCTACCCAAGGCTGGGCTGTGTGGTCTATGGCTTTAGGCTTTGCTTGCGCGCCTGATAACGCCATCGGCCAGCCATCGAAACGGAGGAGGACTTTAGGTGCTCCATCCAGTGCTAGCTTCTCCTCGCAAGTAGGGTTTACATGACTAGTTCTTGATGAATGTTGAGGCCTATCAGCTTCACATTCGTACCCCCACCGCTGTTCTGTTATCACTATCTTGCTCACATTTCTCAGTTGGAAAAAGCGAGCTGACCTGCTTCAGGCGTCAAGCCTCCAATATGTTTACATGTCACCAATTTGCGCCCAATTGTCTCAGAATTGACCCAAAATTGACTTTGCAGACTTCAAGATTGGTGGCGTGGTGGCGTGGTGGCGGAATGGCGGAAGAGCCAACCCGGGGAACTACTGGCTTCTCACTGCCGGAACCGCGCCCTAATCTTCTTTAGTTCTATACTCTGCACTAAGAAGTTAGCCTGAAAGCGGATCTGAGATCTAACGGTTGCCGATCAAATCGATTGCCGAGAGGACCCCAAGATTACTCTATTTGAACCTCGACCGATCATTCGTTCAGCATGTCTCGCGTCTTAACAACTCTCCGAACTGCAGCAAATACAAGCATCATGACCGAGGTGTGCATAATAAGGGTAAATAGTAAAGGGTACTTTCATGCTGGTGAAAGCACAAAGTTCAGATTCAGATGCTGACCGTGGCATGATGCCTGCTCCTGCTTCGCTGAGGGCGACAGGACGGCCCCACTTTGGTGTCAGGTCATGGACACCGTCTCCTTATCGTCCATTGAAAGGGCGTTCTGCAGGAACCAGGATCAAGCTCTTTCGTATACCTCCACGGCGTTGTTTTGTACGTTCGCGTGCACTGACCAGATCTACCATCCTGAGTTTTGGGGCCCAATCGTGGGCTTTGAGCAAGATGCCCCATGAGCACATCGCCACTGCCGAAGGTGCTCTCTGTCGCCGGTGATGGTGACCTATACGCAATCATCAAGAGGCCCAGAGATGCCGAAAGTCTTCAAAATGCTGGGTCTCACGTAGCCCCCGAGCGTTTTTGCTTATTTACCCAAATTGAGACTCTACCACACTCGACATATTGTTTTTATGCACTTCATACCTGCATAAATCCCCTACCTTCCTTGTATTCTTCCGGTCCAATGAAAAGTCATGACAGATCCTAATGCATACCCAAAGGCCGACTATGGCCGGAACGTTAATTCTCCAGACGTGCTTATCATTGGAGCGGGGATTTCTGGTACGAATACGAGCCCCACCTGATGCAGCAGCAAGGTGGCTGACTGCAGAGTCTATGTACGCTGACGCTTGGGGGGTTTAGGGCTATGCACCGCCATCGATATGATCAAAGACGGCCAGGGACGAAACTTTGTCATCGTCGAAAAGGGCAACCAAGTTGGCGGAACGTGGAACGATAACATATATCCGGGCTGCTGTTGCGATGGTGCGTTTCATCTTATCCCCAGCGCTGACTTTGGCCGCTCTCCGTGGAGGATTTGCTGACAATACGCAGTCCTCAGCCACCTCTATTCCTACTCCTTCGAACCAAATTCCAAATGGACACGCGAATATCCCGGACAAGAGGAGATACAAGACTATCTGATCGGTGTCGCGCACAAGTACCAGCTTTATAGGCATATACGCTTCAATACAGCGGTGGACGAGGCTCGTTGGGACGACACCAACAACAAATGGCGGACAAGGATAAAACGGATTGGTGGGAAAGAGGCAGAGATTGGGGAGTCCTATACCATAAATTCAGACTTTCTGGTCTCTGCAGTTGGTCAGCTCAACGAGCCGCATTACCCTGAAGTACCGGGCCTCGATATTTTCAATGGAAAGATCATGCACTCGGCGCGTTGGGACTGGGACTACAGCTTGCGAGGCAAAAGAGTAGGGATAATAGGCACGGGAGCTACGGCAGCTCAAATCATACCCGAGATAACACCACAATGTTCTCAGCTGGTTGTCTTTCAACGGACACCCGCCTGGGTAATGCCACGGCACGACCACGCTATAAGTCCAACGAGACAGGCCATCTACAAATACGTGCCCTTTGTCAGGAAACGGTACCGAGCCAGCCTCATGGACATTCGCGAATCTATCTTCGATGCCGCCTTTGACCCGTCCAGCGCCAAACACTCACTTGTCACAAATGTGTCTCACAATCATATGCACACTCAACTTACCGGCGACTGTTGCACGTCACTGAGCGAAAAGCTGACGCCGAAATATCCTTTCAGCTGCAAACGCATTATAGTCAGCGACGACTACTACCCTGCTTTGACCAAACCCAACGTCTTTCTCGAAACCACTGCCATCTCCCAAGTTACGCCTACAGGCATCACAATGGCCAACGGAACTCATCATGAACTCGACTGCATAATTCTAGCGACTGGTTTCCGCACCACGAAGTTTCTATACCCAATCCGTATCTACGGTTCGGGCGGGCACTCACTATCAGAGGCATGGGAGAAGGGCGCCAGCGCATACCTGGGCATCACAGTCCCCTCTCTCCCAAATTTCGCCATGCTCTACGGGCCGAATACCAACCTGGCGTACAACAGCTTGATACTGCAAATCGAAGCCCAGTCCTCCTACATCAAGACCCTAATCAGTGCCGTGCTGGACTCGAAACGCAAAGGCAAGACATTGAGGTTGGAGCCGAAAGTTGAGGTTGTCGACCGCTACAATTCAGAGGTGCAAGAGAGATTGGGAAAGAGCACATACGCAGATTCGAGCTGTACCAGCTGGTTCAAGGATGAACATGGGAGAATTACCACGAATTGGTGTGGGAGTGCTATAGACTACCAAGAAAGAGTGAATTTTGTCGATTGGAGCGACTACGATATACTTGGCACTGCAGCCGTGGACGTGGAGAGGAAAGGTAAGACAAGATGGAGGAGGAGGGTCGAGGAGACGCAGGTGAGTGACAGGGTGCTTGGAGTGGGCGCTGCCGGCGTTTTCTTGTTTGGCATGGCTGTTGCCGGCTGGTGGGGGGGATGGGGTTTAAGATGGTAGATCTTGTTTTTGTTATGCCTTTTAGCCGGTCTTGTTTGTTGCTGATAATTGGATGATGGTGGACACGGGACAGACTACGCACATATACGATTGTAACGAAATATATCTTGTGATTCCTATATCTTGTGATTCCTATATCTTGTGATTCCTATATCTTCTCAAATCGACATAAAGAGTGTCGTTGTTGGCTAGTACTTTGAATATTGAGAGAAATATCGAATCGGTGGCTATCATCAACTTGTGCTGATGTTTAATATTATAGAGATTCATCAGTACAATTGCCTTGCATATTGAGAGGCACATTCATTCGGTTTACACATCGAAAATTAATTATTCTTATAGTACGTATGTATCCATTCAGCTTTAAAGCATTCTGCAAAACGATGAAACAACTTCCGCATCCCCTTAATGAAAGTCTCATCCTTCCACCAAACATTCATCCTCAATCAGGGCCTCCGCCCACGGCCGCTCGAAGCCTCCGGGTAATGTGGATTGCAGAGACTAGCACTCGGAGCCACGGGTCCAGCAAGCGCAGGCATGACACCAAACCCAGTCTGATTATACGCAGCACAAGTAGCATTACCAAAGGCCCACCGCGCACAAGTCCTATCATCATCATCATCAGCTCACACCTCTTTCATCCGGCCAAACAATCAAAATCAAAATCAAAAATCGAAAGTCGAAAATAAAAACTCACGCATCATCTCCACACATCCCCTGGATCTCAGCCGGCTGATCCCTGGCGATTTTCTGCGCCGGCGAACACTTTTTGTTGAAGATATTATCGAGACCGATACCGATGGATATCGCATCCCCGACATGCGTCACCAGATCCGGCCCTTGCACCCCGAGACTCACGGCCGCGTCGTAGATGTTGTGGATGAAGTAGTGCATGGATGGCGCGGACAGATCCATGAATCGATGCACCTGCGCTTGGCTGGCGGAGCCGGTGTAGGCGGGGAAGGAGGGGGAGGTGCAGCCGAGGATTATGCCGATGTAGTGGTAGAGGTGCGTGAAGAGGGTGTGTTGGTTGGAGGTCGTGTCCCAGGCTGCGATGTTGGACCGGAGGGCGGGGATGGAGCCGCCGTCGAGGAAATTGATCGCGGTGGGGTTCTGGGGGTTGGGGGGTTAGGAAGGACTCTGTTCTTTTTTGATGGGCTTGGAGGGCTTACACCGTTTCTGTTGTTGCTGGCGTAGGTTCCGTTGAAGTAGGGTACCAGGTTTATGTTTGTTACTGTGAAGCACGGATCTCGGTATACGGCCTGCGGGTCGAGTATACCGGTACTTTGATAGGTGCCATTTGGATTTGCGGGCCAGAGGTTTGGTAGAGGGACATAGTCGCCGGTGAAGGCCAGGTTGACAAGCCGGGTGATCCATTTAAGCTGCGTCGAATTTGCGGGTGTGTACCTCTCGCATAGTGTTTCGTTGGTTTTGTTCAGAGTGTGTAGAACGAGGGAATGGAGAGGAAGCTCTTGAATGGCGACTGGGAGGAGATTGCATTGATCTTGAGCGGCGGCGAGGGTCACGAGGACGACGAGAAGGGTGGAGAGCTTGGCAAACATTTTGATACTCTGGGGAGGAATATTCGCTTGGCACAGATAACAGACAGCGGAGGGATAGATTATGTGAGGACAAAAGTCCTTGACCAAGACCATAAAGCCTAGCTAAGGCACCGACACCGTCGTCTGGCAAAGACACCATCACCGTAGAGAATGCCTCTAGACTCATCATCAGATGTCCTGCTCAGGAGTGTTGAAGAAGTCACCCCTCGTATTCGGCCAATGGTGTACTCTTCACTCTCTCTCTCTCTGATGATCCAGCGTAGCGTGGCGACAATCAGCAACGCTCAACGACCAGACCCACTCCCACGTTCCAGAGATCTAGACCCCTCGTAAGAGATCCCCATTCGGAGAATTTCGCGTGCAACGTTGGTGCATTTGCATATGCAAGCCACATCCACGAGCTCGGTAATCACCGTTTCGTATCCGATAAACAAACGCGTCCTCCTTCCTCCTTTCGCTCGGGAATCTGGCAATCCGCGTTATTGACTTTAGATACATGCGAAGTCGACAATCAGGAACAATGCCTTATGCGAGATTGATGTCTGTAGTGATTTGTAATGCGAAATCCGGTCAACGAAAGTCAATTTATTCTCCGAGGGATTGCAATGGCCGGATCGTTGACCGCTGTGGAATTCATGGTATGCAGGGCCGTTGGACTCGATAATGTGGCGTTGATGGAACCGTTTCGATGGAAAAGCCGGTTCTCTCCCGCGCGGAGTGTTGGATGAAAAGTGGGAGACCTTTCCGCTGGCGCGATGACGACGTGAGCCTCATGATCACCTTGTACGAGCTAGGTAGCCTTTGAGTGACTAAGTGTCGAAGGATTCGGTAGTGTCAGCGCATATTTGAAGACAGCATGGTATTTAGAGCTGAGGAGAAAGCGATGGAATGGTTTTCTATTGGGAACATTTTTACGTAGAGTGAGGATTAAACTGTATATTAAGTATTTGACACCACAAACTATGTACCAATTCGCTGTAATCATACAAGCCATATTATGGAGATTAATTGCTGGCGTACAAGAGAATGAACACTACAATCCAGAATCAATCTGACGAACAGTAGTACCGCCAGAATATGTAGCCCAATCTCTGCAATTCTGGAACGCGGTCGATGGGATGTTGTACTTCATGATCTCGTCAGGGTTTTCTAGAATGTTGGCGTAAAGGCCGCCAGAGACATGCCATGCGATGTGGCAATGGAAAGGCCAGACACCTGGATTATCAGATTCCCATTGTAGAACCTATTGTGTAGGATGTTAATGGTATTGATCGAGGCGGGGAAGATGTGTGACAAGGCATGGAGACACATACTATGTAGCCCAACGCTGGCATAATCTGGACATCGCGTCGCTGTGGATTATTCGCATTGACAATTGTGCCGTCCCATGTGCCAGTTCCCGAGGCCAAGACAGACCTTTACCACCCACATCAGAACTTGTAGATATATACGACAGGATTTTGACTCACATTTCGTGACCGTGAAGATGCCATGGGTGACTCGTGGGACTCAGGTTGGTAACCACAACCCTTATCGTAGTATTGGTGCCAACGTTATACACATTCCAATTTGGATTAAATGGATAAGATGTGTTTCCCTTGTTGGCCAGAAGCAGAATCGGGTTGTTGTAGTCGGCGCGGAAAGCAGATTCGTTGATTGTCCAGACAAGGTTTCCAGTTGCATTGATAGATACATTAACGGCCATGTCGATTGTAGTGGATGGGTTTCCAGCGGCAATCGGGTACGCTGGAGTAGTTTTTGTCAAGTCATCATTCTCGCAAGGTGCAGTATTGTCGACCTGGGCAATCGAATTATTGCCAGGCGCCGCAGTTTTGTTGGCGTGCTCGTAGTATATGGTGGCGAGAGCGAGGGGCTGGTTGGCTGGCTCCGTACATTCGCCACTGGACATCATAGAGCGCATCCAGACAACGTCTGTAGGCTCGCCAGTTGCTTCGACTACTACATCGCTTCTTTGGCCAACCTATACCAATGATTAGCTAAATTTAGAAAGATGGCAGTGAGGGTCGTCTTACCCCAAGAGTAACAATGTTGGTAGTGTAGGGCTCTATGGGAATGAAGTCATTGGCAAATACCGTCATTGTGTGGTTATCGATGCTAAACTTCTGAATTGCGCCAATTCCAGAATTGATCAAGCGAAGCCTATGCTTCTTTCCACTCTGGAAATTGAACTTTGCCAGTCCCGCGTTATTGACGCAGGGACCAGTAGTACTGTTTGAATTGGCATTCGGGCAAGCAAAGTTCATCTTCCCATTGATGAGATTGTTATCAGACGCCGGGCGAACAGCTGCAAGACCAGCTGGTGTCTTGAGCACCACCCCTACTACACCCTCAAGGATCTGAAAGTACGGGGTGTGGTAATAGTCATTCAGAGTAACCGGCCCTAGGTCAATGTCGAAGGGGGAGTTTGTAGGGCCATGGATGACCATAGGGCCCCAAAGACCATCTGCCATTTGACTTGAGAAATGCGAGTGATAGAAACTGCTGCCGTATGGAGTGGCTTGGAAACTCTGCGTGTAGCTACCCCCTGGTGAGATTGGGCACATCGATACGGCAGGTACACCATCATTCCACTCTGAATTCTGTTGGTTCACGCCGTGATAATGGATTGTAGTGCCCTCTTCGGGGTTTGAAATTGCGTTGTTCACGGTTACTTGAATCGTGTCTCCCCAGTTGGCTTCGATTGGTGGCTGCGAGTGGATGGTAAGCTCATGTTCATCAAGCAAGATTCATACAAAGACTCACGCCGGGATATTGGCCATTGATGAGGAGCATATCTTTGGAGTAGCCATCAGGCGCTATAGTTCCTCGGGCAATGGTGAATTCGTATTTGCGGACCACCCCGGTATTTGGTGGTCCTGTGTAGGGATCCGAATTTGACGTGCTCTTTGGGCCCCACGGCCATCCATTCACCATGGGCTGTTTTAAGTCAGACGAATTTTGATTTCCCGCGGGCAAAATTGACACAGAGGGGCACCAGTAGCTTTGTCTCTTGCGTAGTAATTTGCATCCCCACGTTTGATTGAGGCATGTGAGGGAGGGGGCTCAAGCTGAAAAATCTGACATACATTGTTGGTGAGGAATGGTGGGTATTTAGGGGCTTGAAGGGTTCCCATATCAGATCCGCCTGCGGAGAAACTGGTCAGCAGGCTCTAGATTTCTCGGGAGCAGCAGTACGGAGCGGCATAATTATGGAGTCTGGATACATACCGTTTGTTTGCGTCTGAGATATGGCAGCTACCATTGCAGTGGCACCTTGAAGCAACCTCGAAGTGACCGTCATCTTGATGGGGTATTAAGACGCGTAAACCAAGACAACAGAGGATTCGAATCCCTGAGAAACTGGGAGCACGCGAGAATGCTAGGACACAATTATGCGAATATGCCAGACGCGTGAGTTAAGGCAGTGAAAGGTTTGAATCTTAAGGAAATGGACGGGATGCAAGCCTATAAGCAATGGCCACAGCTGAGGAAGTCAAGAAAATACACTAGAAGCAAGTGCTGCAATCATGATCAAACAAACAATGACGCGCATCTCGACGTTATTTCCCAGGTCGGCCAAGTTCTTCTCCCAAAAGGGACGGCCAAATGCAGGGACACCAGAGGTATGATACGCATGGCTGAACCTGAAGGCCAAGGCGGGTATAGTCTGTGTATCTTACGGATGAAAGACGTCCAAAGCTGGCCATGACAGGCGAGAAGTGCCTAGAACAAACTGGACAAGAGGCGTTGTAGATGTTGATTCCTTGGATTTTCGGTCTTGGGCTGCTTTGCGGTAAGCACAAGTATGGGTTATCAACTTTTAACGGTTAGTACAGCAATTCACCGAGACTTTAATATGTTCAAATGATTGAATCGCTCGAATGAAAGAGATGTGGTGGATGTTTAAGGATTACCGAAAGGTGCATGAGCGAGGTCTGGAAGAAGTCCCTGGATGATCTGCAAGGCTAGCTGGTTCTGGGTCTAGCAAATTCTTGGCAGTGCGAAACCAATTAGGGATGGAAGGTTTCTGTGGTTTCTTGGACAGATTTGTATCGTAGACACTCGAATTTCTGGAATGGAAAAAGTGTTGGTGGAGCTGAGGTTGACTATCTTTTCAAGCAAATGTCTTTTCTTTTGCTTTTCGTTTTATAGTGTCTCCTGAACTGAAGTTCTTGACGTTGCTGTAGACACATCAGGCTTGCTCGAGCAGGATCCAACCTCGTCCTTACTGGCCATAGCGGAGAGGTCAAGTTACTTCGAATAGTTGGACAGGTTTTCATGACTAGCAGTGCCAGTATTAGAGTGCTGAATCTGCCTCCTACCTTGTTGGAGAGTATTCGAAGGACGACCTCTTGGGACAGATGTGATTGGCTGGGCTTGAGTGAGGACGACCAAAGAGAGCTGCTTCGAAACATTTGGGTATTCCTTGGGCTCGAAGTGCAAAAGCCTTGGTGTATGCAATCATCGTGCCTGAGATGACCGAAGTGAGAATCTTGGGTGTGATAACCAGGGCTGGTGCCTTTCGAACCAGAGCCGTCACTTAGGAAAACGGCAGATATATTCTTCATAATGTCCTTCTCGAGTGCTTTCACGGGCAGTGGAGGCTGACGTGCCCTCGTAGATTGCGTAAGCATTTGCTTCAGCTTTGATATGTCCGCATGTATATTCCTCGTCTCTTCGAGCTGCTTGTTAATCGTCCCCTAACCCTTGGCGTGTACTCCAGGATCTTCGCCCAATGTTTGCTGTACGAGATCTAGCTTGTCGCTCGGGAAAATTTTCGTCTCCGTCTGGCTGCCAACAGTCTTATTCAACACTGTGGTGTCGGCGGTATTTCAGTACCCAACGGTCGCGTTTCCGTTGGCAGATCGGTCTGGATGACAGTGGTATATGCTCGATCTACGGATGAGCTACCAATCGCGCCAGCTATACGCTCGATAGGGCGAGCGTCTCCGCATCTGTAAGGGTATGATGTGGAAGGACTCACAGAAGTTGCGTATGCATCAGCAGACTGATAGTGGAGACATGGCCTGATAGTGTTGTCCTCGACTCCTGCACGTCTTCTTCACAGGTGGCATAGTATTGTTTTCTTCTGCCAAAGACCTTGAATCTCCTCTTTTTACGTCCTAGGTCCTAAAAGACTTCTCAGACTTCGAGAGCATCCTAGGGAACGCCTCCAGGGGTCTCTGGCACGCTCCCGCGGCAGCTCTGATGGCGTCGGGATGGGCGAGCTCATGGTAGGCGGGCTGTAGCTCGAATGGTCGCGATAAGGCCATTTGCAGACTCTCGAGTTCGAGGATGCAACTATAATACTTGGCGGTACTTCGCTGTTTCATTAGTTGTCGTCGGCGCCGCCTGGTCTCTTTTAGATTTGAGATAACACTTACGCCGAATAAGACGACCCTCATCGGAAGATTTGAACCGAACAGAGTGTGAGGTTTAAGCTGCCCGTAAAGAGCAAACAAATTGACCTGCTTGGCGTATAGGCTTGCCCTTGCAGCCTCAAACAAATGAATAGGGTGCAGAAGCGCCTCGAGGATTTCCAGCCAGCACGCACTGCAACAACACCGACGGGTGCAAGTTGTTCATTAAGAAGGTCTATGCTGTGGGAGCTATCTAGCGATATGCCAAGGCGCTAGGCCATATTCCAACAGGAACTTCTGGTTTGAAGTAGTTTCTGACTCCACAGGGATCATGACAGTCTTTTTCGGAGCTGCATCGAGCTTCACCCTTCCTCCTCTTACGAATAGCTCGGAAGTCAATTTGCGAATTGTTCACAAGAATCCACCCACGACTTCAGTCGAGACCGATCCTAAATACAAAATTCCCACTCGAGAAAGCAACAAAGCGGGTTTGACCGCATGCCAAGTGGGTCTACAGTCCAGAGGAGTCCTTCGTTATCGTCCAAGTACTGAAATCTTGCGTTGGAAAAATTGGCAGCAGGCGGGGAATCACTCCAGGCGGCAACAGCTTCTGTACCATTGGTTACTCGATCCCGGAAACAGCCGCAACGGCCGCTTAGGTCTTCTACCTCCTCCCCTTTGTCAGTCTAAACCATACCCTTGCTGCACCAGAAAGGATGTCCTTTCGTGTACTTATCTGGCACGATCTCCAAGCCGCAGTGAGAATATGTCGCTCTCCCAAGCGACGACTGGTACTTCGAATGGTGATATATGCATTCGAGTTCCTCAAGTTCTCGGTATGTCAATTTCTCGAAATACACGTCCCGCTTGTACCGATTTTCTTCATGCCGGTCAGTAGGGCGGAAGACTTCGAAATAAAGACAAAGCCGCCATAATGCTCGACGACTTCGGTGAACCTCGGTTGGGGACGTTTGTTGGTCAAGATATTCAGCTTGAAAGCTAAGATGTCTGTCCTCTCGTACTACGGCTGCTCTAATCTTATCTGCAATCGGGAGCAATTGAACACTAATAACAGAGGCTTCAGCTAGGGCTATTTGGCTCAAAATGTGGTCGCGGTCGTGGAGTAGAGCCATGGGTGATAAGACGAGCAGGCTCTCCTCTAGTGCACGGTCTACGGATGGGGCATCAGTTTCAAGATGAGTATTGAGGCAGAGTCTGAGACTTTTCGTGTCCAGGTAGCCCCTAATATAACGTCAGCTTATGGTTAGATACGCGTACATGAGCTTCTGCAACTCGTAAGTCATGTTCCCATTCCCTATCACGGCGACTAGAATGTCTCGAGGGCGCGCTTGTAAAATCAACATTAACTTGTCAGTCAGCTTCTAATAGGGCATAGAGAGTAGGTGTGCCATCCAGGTGGCCCATAGTCTGCTCAATAATTTCCTTTGGGAGGTCGAAGATTCTGGTAGCGTACCCTTGCGCAGCGTCAGCAAGAATTGCTATCTCAAGGACGTTTCTCGCAGATCTCACCCGGAACATGTGGTACAGGAGAGGCTTGCTGTGGGAAGGACTCGTAGTTCTAGTCGTTGGTGAACGAAATCTATGGTATAGCAGAGTTAAAGAAGCGCAGGTCATGGGGTATAATGCCATTATAAGCTTCCAAAAGCCGGACGTGGGTTTAGAGCTAGTAGTCACAAAGGCTTAAAGGTAATTCAAGTCCCGCAAACTAAATCTAATCGATACGACAGTAACGTGACAAATACAGAGTAGACTGAACGTCGTCAGCAGGTTATAACCTGTCTCCATGAGCTCTTAGGAGCTTCTGCCGAGAGACTAGATAACGTAACAAGATACTGTCTGGTAAGTTGAAAGTTACTGCTGGAAGCTTCGAGTACAAGCATCGTGGCGAGATCAGGACGCCGTTCTTTATCCATGGAGATGGTGACTTCAAAAAACCTCATAATCTTTCTCCATTATGCACAAGCCGTCTACCCCTCGGATACAAGATGTACTTGTCCAAATAAGCGCTGCTGCGAGACTTGTGCCTGTGTAGTGCATCCAAGGTACTTGGGTTATGAAATTGACGGGGTATTCTTTGTCATGAAGCGATCCCAAGATTGAACACCGTGAAGAGGAAGTATGGCTTGCTATTGGCCCACAAGGGTGGCATTAAGTTATCTATTTTCTTGAATAAGCTTCTAGCTGATTTCTTTAAACGAGAATGCTCATAATTTATCTTCAAACAGAACTACGTTGGCCGGAGACGAAGTGAAAGGACTTATGACGCACGGTGGCTCCCAAGCTAAAGTGTCGGCGCGAATGTGTAGTAAGATTGGCAGCTGACTTTTATAGAATGTTTTTGAGCTTCCACAGCCTTGAGCCTTCTTGCTCTGACCCAGCGGCGACGATGCTTGAATGCAAGGGCCCGTGATACCTCCTTTTTAGTTGGCGCTCAAGCGATTAGTTGTTGACAATCTGAGCATCTGAAGCTTGTAACACAGGCATTTATCGTGCTTCCAGAGTACTAGCCCCAAAATCCCGACTAATCGCAGCGCTCAAAAAGCCGGACCAATCACCAGCGACGTGTAAAAATTTTGAGGCGAATTTGGCGCCGAAAACACGGATCAAGCATTACCATCGTCCATCATCGATTAACAATTCCATACCTTGCCACACCCATCGCCCTCATCTTGAACCATGCACCACCCACGAACGAAGTAGCAGTGATAGCAACAAGCCAAGGATCCGTTCCCAGCGGACTCCCGCTCTGTACAGCTGCCGTCAAATATCCAATCTGCCAGAGCTTATATACAGCGGTAAAGACCAGCCCCACGGCAGCGGCGTTCACACCGCTTAGAATTGCCAGAAACCAAGCCTTGTCCCGTAAGATGCGCCATAATCCTGTGAAACCCACGACGATGAAGAGACCGGGAGCGTACATTGCGACAAAGGCGATCAGAGCGCCAATGTATGGTGGAACAGATGTGCGCGCGACAGCTAGTGAGCCCAGGTAGACTGCGAAATTGAAATTCGGCCCTGGGAAGGCCTGGATGACTGCGAGACCTAGGAGGAAATCCCGTGGTGACACCCAACCTGGGTTGACGATGTATTCGCGAAGGAGCGGTATGACGACTGGGCCACCGCCACAGATGATGGTACCAGCCAAGTAAAGGGATGAGAAGAGCGAGAAAGACTGCGAGGGCCGGGCAGTGACAGCGTGTAGGGTCAAAGTCAAGACGAACGTTACCAAGAAGAAGACAAATATGCCTGTGCCGACTTTCCACGTCATCGAACCGAAGTCACATGGCGAATTTTTATGCTGACTTATAGAGTCAGATGGACTCGGTGGAGGCGGTGCTGGCCTTGGGTTCCGAAAAGCGCCGTCAGAACATAGATCATCTCGAGCCGAGTATGCTGGTGGAGGGGGCAAAGGCTTCCACAAGCCTTGCGATGAACGAGAGTCGCCGCACCAGTGACCTATCTCCAGGTCCGAAAGTTTGTTCCCCTGAAGTTTCTTGTCCTTCGGTGGTTTCCGTCCCAGTCGTTTGAAGCAGTCCTCAATTTCACGGACGTATCCGAGATCCCATATCAGAGTTACGAGGCCACAGCCGGCCATGATAATCGGATAATACCACAATGCTGTATAAAGCATCCCCATGATCCCACCAAGGTATACCAGGAATCTTGTGAGCTTGTCCGTGATAGCTCGTTCGGAGAGTTGAATAGCGGCTAGAGCGATGATGCCTACTGTTGCTGCGTTGAGGCCAGAGAGCAGCGCGTACACAGGAGTCGGCAGGGTGCTTCCAACGTAAGCTATGCCCACGGACAGACCGTACATGCTGATCGCACCTGGTAGGCTGCTGCAAGGTCAGATGGTCCATGTGCGGGAGAGTCGTTCCATGCCTCACCAAAACAAGAGGAAGGCGAGAGCGCCTCCAGAAAAGCCACTGTGAATCGTGTTGATGCAGAAAAGCATCTTGGTACTCGCAGATCCCGGCAATGCTTGACTGATTGCAAAAATCTGTTGATACTGGACAACTTTTAGCGAAACGTGTT
>JAABUP010005557.1_pt1 | contig 18969 bp, 16 predicted proteins | sample 5559201 | NCBI WGS metagenome assembly JAABUP01 (sample SAMN10711887, study PRJNA513373) | rock metagenome | isolation source: Antarctica rocks | place: Antarctica
AAGTACATCAGAAATCGATAAGAATGCTCCTTTGTGGCTAGTCTCATACAAAATCCAAGATCAGCATCGCAACCCAACTTCCGAATATCCCGGGCCATAGCCATGGCGTTTGATGGAAGGTAAGTACCTTAGGTCATGCACGGCAGCAAAGGGAGATGCCAGTTAGGGAGAGCCCACGTGCGCGGCTTGGAGAAAACAGCGTATAGACTAGTCTCGTTGATCTCAATCACAGCGTGTACCGTATCAGGCAACCAAAGGACAAGTGCAGCATCCGCCAGTGAGACTTCCTCGCATGGTGATGCTTCCTGAGGACACGCTCCAAGTTGCCGCAGAGGATCTTCGGACGGCAATACGGAACTTTATATAGTTACGTTGCATCCAGATCATCTCCATGGGATGAATTACTGATGTCAAGTGAGATTTCCACATGGTCATCGGATGTAGAGATTTGTGGCCAACTACAGCACAGAGAAAGAAGGAGAGGCACACGTTAAAACTTCAGGATCAAGTGCTATCACTGCTTCAACAGAAGTCGTGTCAGGAGCCTTCAACCCAAAGATCTGATTCTTAGATTTGTGTGAGGGGTATCACATTTGTGCGTTCTTACTGTTCAGCTATGGTCAAGGTGTTTGGACCACTGACACAAGGACACCAATGAGCTTGGATCGCTGGTCACTATTGTATGCCTCGTGCTCCAAGCGCGGAGCAGCAATGCCGAGTGTCCCTGTTCGTAGTGATCACCAACATTTACTACCTAGGTAGAGCGTTGAGGCAGGATCAGATTGCGGTTCTCCCACGTTTGGAAGTTGCACAATTGAGGATTTTGGTAGCTAATAAGGCGCACGCAGGTAGTTAGCTATATGCATGCTGTCAGAGGTCCGTCATGTGGGTATCTATTCGGTGCATCATGAAATGTGTATCGTTTCATCCACAAGTTGAGTAGCATCGTCGACCATGCGCAGGGCCCGAAAGGGTATTGATATAGCCGATATCCTCCAGCAGTGAGTTCAGCAAGAAGTTTAACGTCGTAACAGGACGTTGCCCGTTTACTAGTCCTTCCGATTGATGAAGCAATCTTCTATTGTAGAATATCAGTTTCGCTCTAGTACCGGTATTTTCTTCAAAGCTCCGGCTTCGGGAAGGGATATACACACCTGATGAACGTCCAGCACTTGTATTCGACAGCAAACGACTTTGTGCGGACCATTCTATAAGATCACCAATCTCACGACAAGCTGAATGCCGAAGCCAGGGGGCATCTCCCAGGCAATCTGGAAAAGTCCACACGCATCTTTTCCTGTCTTAGTAATGCTGTCAGATATGTTGTAGAGAGTCGATTATGCTGCCAGAAATCTTCAGGCTTCCCACACGTCTCGGACTTCGCTCACACCGCGGTTTGACGGCCGAAGATCTTGCGAATCCAGGACTTGCAGATCAGTTGAATTGGAAAGTGACGAAGTGTGCTTGAATATCATAATGAATCCTCTTCCACGGACGATATAAATGTCCGAGGCCAGGGAGCTTGATCAGAGACCTTACGGAAGTGGTTCGTACCGTAATCAACAACGCTCGGAGGCTGAACGTGATAATCGGCAAGGACTTAGGTCGCCAACATCAGAAGCCAAAGCCAATGGAGAAGTATTAAAGTGAGAAAGCGCACCGGATAGCTGAAGCTGACTGACACTAGAATGCATTGTGCAGGCCCACTTTGTGTTCTGGTGCTCCTGGCTTTTGGTTGGAACTTTTCAACTTTCGAACGGGCGTTGCACCCGGGAGGGCTGCAGAAGTAACTCGTTATTGCGGGCCTCATGTGCTATTGTACCGCTTGATCACACTCTCCAATCGCTGCAATAACTCGTCCTTTCTGTCCTTCCCACACCAACTTCCCTCGATTCCCGCTCTTGCGACCGCATTCCATTCCTGGATTGTCAAACCAAAAGCCTCTTGGACCGAACAATAATTGTCTAAGATATATCCACCGAAATATGCCGGATCATCACTATTGATCGAAAACCTCACCCCCGCATCTAGGAACTTGCGGATTGGGAGCTCGTCCACACTCTTCACGCACCGTAATCGAACATTGGATAAGGGACACATCGTCACTAGCATCTTCTTCCTCGCTACGTCTGCCATCAGGGCGACGTCCTCGGCGAGCCGGATGCCATGGTCAATTCGCTGGATGTCAAGGGAGGATATCGCGCCGCGAACATACGACGCAGGACCTTCTTCACCTGCGTGTGCTGTTCTTCTAATCCCGGCCTCCTTGGCTGATGCGTAGACGGTCCTGAAAAGTTCAGGAGGGAAGTCCTTCTCACTTGAGTCAAGCCCGATGCCCGCCAAAGAGCCATTCTTCAAATCCTCCTTCGCCGCCTCGAACGTCTCCTCGGCGGATTTGACAGGCAGGTGACGTAAAAAGCATAGTATGAGCATTGTCGAGATCCCCAGCTCATGTTCAGCCCTCCGACACGCCGTGATGAAGCCTTCCAGTACGGTTCTATACGCGACGTTTCTCCCCGTGTGCGCCTGCGGGTCGAAGAAAACCTCGGCATGTAGTACCCCGTCCGCTTTCGCCCTCAGGAAGTACTCCCAGGCTAAGGCCTCGAAATCGTCCGCCTTTAGTAACACGGACATGCCGATGAAGTAGTAATGGAGAAAGTCGTCAAGGGAGGTGAAGCGCGTGTAGCGGTCTAGGAGCGACTCGGGGCATGAGAAGGAGGCATCGACGGTAGAAGAGGGCAGAGTAATAGAATTCTGTGCGGCAAGACGGAAGAGGAGAGAGGGCGACAGGGAGCCTTCGAGGTGCATGTGATGCTCGCATTTGGGGAGAGCGGCGAGGAAGTGGTGAAGCGGAGAATGACACATGGTGGCTAAGTCAATGTAATAGAGGGCAACAAAGCAGAGATAGTCCGCGATGCTACAGGTAATCAGGGACCTTGCTACACCTGTGCAGAGGCATTATGGTCGAGGACGCGAGGAAATTGGGTTCAGGGAGAAAAGCGGTTGGTTTAGCCCAGTATCAAGCACAGACCAGGCACCGACGCCCTGAGCTCGGCAAGCGTCCGATAGGCAGGAGTACATGTAATCTTCGACGTTCTGTTTACATCTTGGTCGTTGAATAATGCTGTTCTTCTCGTTGAGCTGAATCTCCAGTGGAGTAGCACAACAAAGCTAGACGTCACACGCCTCGAGTTGCTGTGAATAAAAAGTTCAAGTGGTGCTCATGGCAAATCATGACGTGATGGACGAATCAACGGATAGGACTGATCATACAGTAGTCCCGGGGAATTAGGATTTCGTAAGGTCGGTAACAGCCAATTATTATTTGACTTCGACTGGCAGGGCAGAACTTCCGACTGGCGGGTATTGCCACTGCTTGCCGGCGACTTACCCGTACCGATCGACGACAGGGCGGGCGTTGTCGGGACCCTTTCAGCCTCATCTGACGAAACACGGGTACCGTACAACAGACGAGTTTTTTATCTGTAATCAATTATTTTGTTACGTTTGACCGGAATAACCGTTTGACCGGAATGCCCGTGAACTCTTCTACCGGGGACCGTTGCATACTACTATCTTTACGTGTCACATCACATGTACCTCTGCATGCTTCTGCTCGTCAAGTGACACGCACAGGTGGCCAGAAATCGCCGCGATGCACAGTAGCTGTTGAGGGTAACCGACAAGGTGTGATGCAGTGAAAGAGCCCTTCTTGCAAGACAGGGTACTCGGACTCGGAGTAGGCGGGATCCTAGACTGGCTTGAGCAAGTGGGTTCGACGATCTGCAAGGCCTTGGCCGCAGTCAGACGCGAGTCCAAGACTGGACTGGACTCTGCTTGTATTCGTACTTGTACTCGTACTCGTACTTGTATCTCGGCTCCATCCGGGCACAACATCTACACAACTAATGTGAATGTAAACTCTGGCTTGCCTCTCCAGGATCTCTTCCGACCCGTTACTTTTACTTTACAGGCTCCAGATCAAATCATCTACTCGTACTCGCGCGTAAGTCATGGAAATGCCCCACATTCCAAAGCGCCGTGTCGTAGCCGTACCTTAACTGGTTATATTATGTCAAACTAAATCCCAGTTTCAGTCATCCGCCTCCAAAGCCAAGGTCTTGGCGTAAGCATTGGGCCTAATCGTTATCTGGAACGGATGGTGTGGTGTAACTTAGTCGAACCACTACTGCATACTGCTGTACATAACGCCTGTCCACCGCAAGAGAAGAGATATCTCGCATGGAACGGCAAACTCGTTCGCTTTGCTTCGAACAGAATAAGGCGTTGTTGCTGGCTGTATCAAACAGCCATATGTCAGGCATGTCACACACGTACGAGTAGGTGCTCGTACACGCTCGTATATCGTTGGCTTGGACTTGAACCTCGGTTGTCGCGCAGCTCTGAGAAGACGTTAAGGTACCAGTAGGGTACGTGTAATGTGATGTTTGAAGGGATGGGCCGAAGAGATCGTCGCTGGAAAGTTCCGAAAGTCCTATATGAACTACCTAAGGTACCTGTAGGGATACTTATACATTGCTGAAATATAACAGCTAGCCAGTGTTATATCTCAGAGATGGAAATATAACAGAGCCTCTTCATGACCTCACTCAATGATGACTAACAAATCACATACATGAGAACATGACGGGACATGAACAGATCTAAGGTATGCATAATAATATGCATAACTATATCTCAACAGTGTATGCTTGAAATACAACAGTTAATTACAACTTCTGTTCTTAACGAAAGCTTGGCATTGAAGATGCCCCTACCTTTTGCCCCATTTCTCTAGTCCTCCCAGCCCTGTGAACAGGATTTATCGGGTCCGCATGGCTTTTGAGCCATGTGCGCCACTTCTCCATGCTAGCCCTGGATACATGTAGAGATTATTTGTCTTCTGTTCATCATTGGTTTGTGGAACGACGATCAAATGCCGAATGAGTGGGAAAACCTCCGGCGTGTATGCCGGCTTCTAGCTTCTACATTCTTCGTCACTGCGAATCTGTCACAGAATTACACAATCGTTGCCTCGACCATTCCAATTCCAATATTCGCCATCCCCCCTTGTGGCGATTTCGAAAACCCTGCAAAATCTTTCCTTGGTCTCGGAGGACAACACAACACCACGAAGTACGTCATTAGTTCGCCGAATGCGCTACGACTGTCTCGATTGATGGCGAGAAGGATATGTATTGACGCTTCATAGGCAGCCATACAAGTGGAGAGGCTGATGGGACTCGTGTTTTGCAGCTGAAGTGACGTTTGTTCATCGACTTCATGGTAAAGCCATTCCTGTTAGGGAATCTAGTTGCCGAAGATGCGACAGGGGTTGTGGTGCTCATCCGCGATGATGCGAGGGGGACTTAGGACTTTTGTAGTTTTAGGCCGGCGATCCTCACATCCCTTGCAGTCGCGTGCAAATCGCTGGGCCGAAGACATGTCCCTTCTGAGGGAAAGATCTGTTTCGACAGATGTCTTCTTACCGACTTCGTTCATCTCGCCGACATGGTGCGGGCCAGATGCAGTGGGAGCTGACAACGTGCCCTGGAATTATCCGAGTGCGGTTACACTGCCAGGGATGTTCTAGTCTTTGCCCTATTTGACAGTTCGAGGCCTTCAGGGACCTCGTCTTCCTTCTGGCCTCAACCACCATCGTTCCTTCACTACTTTGCGTCTGGCAGGACCGAACCTAAGCTGTCCATGGCCCGACAGCTTTCCTGCTGCCAGCCCCGCGCTTTTCTGGAGTGAACTGTTTTCCCTACATGGTGTTTATCACGCGTTGCGAGGCTCCGCAGCCGATTCGGAGTTGCTCCGCTCCTTGAAGGTCACTGTCGAGCACGAACGATGCCTAGTTCATTCCCCCAGTCTCCACACCTACAACAATCCGCCCCGCCGTACGACCTTTCCACCCATCCGTCAACGGTGTCACGTCGGGAATCGTTCCCACCAAGCGGCAGCATACTCAACATGAGGTCACAAGTTGGCCCGCCAAGTGGTCTGAATAGCTCTCATCCAAACCATATAGCCATGCCACCGGCCCCAAGCCTCGTATCCGGGAGCCACAATCTCTCCTACGACTCTGCTTCCGCTTCTCCAGGTACTGGGTCATTAGATCAACCGATCTGGGACACTATCAACCCCACTGCTCCAGGGACACCTAATCTATCCCACTCTCAGCTATCTTCCGCTGGTCTCCAGGCGCAGAAAAGAGCGTACCGCCAACGTCGAAAAGATCCGAGCTGCGATGCATGCAGAGAGCGTAAAGTCAAGGTGAGTAATTCCAGAATCCTTGTCTTCGTCATCGCTGGAGCTAATCGCTCCGGTAGTGCGATGCCACCGATACTTCAAGCTGTTCAGAATGTACAAGTCGAAATGTCAAATGTCAGTTCACGAAGGAGACCAATAGGAGGATGTCATCAATCAAGTGATCCCTCAGTGCCTGGCACCTGCTCCAGATCACTTCTAACCATCCATAGGCAAGTCCAAGATCTCGAGAAACAGCTAGAGCAAGCAAAACAGCAATTAAACCACCTTCGATCTATCATGACAGACAGTGGCCCAGTGGATTTTGACCATGAATTCATTCGACCGCCGGTATTGGATTTCCCGGGAGTCAGACCGAAACCGCAAAAGCGCCAGACACCACCAGAAATGGCAGATCTCCAACGTGTACGCTCGAACCTGCGCTATCAAGGTCGTGGCATTCTCAAGCCACCTCCTCCGTACGAACCGCTTGGATCCCTACCTCCGTCCCTCTCCCAGCTTCCTAACCTTCCTCCGAAGCACGTCGCTGACCACCTTCTGAGGCAATATTATTCTTCAGTCCAGTTGATAATACCTGTGCTTCACTGGCCTTCCTTCTCCCATGAATACGAAACGGTGTACAGGAATGGTACACTACAAGGCGTACCTCCGGCCTGGGGCTCTGTACTCTACAACGTATTTGCCTGTGGTGTTTTGCACAGTGCGGATTCATCGGATGGTCGACTGGTCGAAGGCAAGACCTATCTTGAAGCGTCTCGAATGTTGACCGATCTTTGGACCGACGAATTCACTATGGATCATGCTCGTTCCGCTCTTCTATCGAGTATCTTCCTCACCGAGATGAACATGAAGTCTGCCGCATGGATATGGCTGGGATCTGCTCTCAGAATCTCTCAAGATATCGGTTTGCATAATGAGTCCGGGCCGTGGCCTGTGATCGAAGGCGAGATGCGTAGACGGGTATGGTGGGCCATTTACATATGGGATAGGTGAGGGCTTTGCGGCATTCCTACACGGAGCTGCGAGCTGATGCATTCAGACTACTTTCCCTAGAGCTTGGGCGACCCGTAATGATTGATGATCAAGACTGTGACGTTGATCTCCCGAGTCCCGTGGATGACCACTTCATCCAAGCAAATGGAATTTTCGTAGCTCCCGACGCCCCTCAACCCACCAATTCCCTTCTTACAACAATACATGTCGCCCATTGCATCTCACAACTTATCAAGGTCCTCAGGGGTCCTTCTATCGCATCTTCCACGCTCCGGGCCTTCGACAAGCACTTCGACGCATGCATGGCCGTATTTCCTCCGCACTGCCAAATCAATGCAATTCAGTACCTCGATCCTCGGTCGCTGGCACCAATGATCTATTTACAGAATGCTCGCATCGTCCTCCACAGACACAATCTCTGTCCTTCCTGCGCCCCGGATGTTCGGATTGCAGCGATCGATGACTGCGTGGCGGCAGCGAGAGACACGCTTCAACTCCTCTCCCGAAGTATGCAGACTCCGCCAAGTTCACCGCGCCACACGTCCACGACCTCACCCAACTCGTGGCAGTGCCGTCTTGCCACTGCTGCCAGCGCCATGCTCTGCACTCACATATGGCACTGTGTTCTGTTTCTTTGCTTGCGAGGCGAGTACGGCGCGGCGCTGCTCTGTGTTCGTGTGAGTGCGGCCATCGGCGATGTGCGTCCTGTAAACGCCGCCTGCCGCCGACACCTCACCTTCTTCTTGGATTGCCTGGTTGCAAAACTCCGGCGAGGCGAAGGTGGCGATCTGGAGACCGACGAAGAGTTGATCGCGTATGTATCTGGCGATCTCCAAAGCAGCACCGAGAACAGCTGGATTTGGCGGGACGTTAGCCTAGACAGTAAGCTTGATCAGACAGAAAGTCAACAGCGCGGCAATCCTGGAGGAGAGTATGGAAGGGGAGAAGAAAATTTGCTGCGGACGAGCTTGCCCAACGAGGAGACCAAAGACTGGAGCGGCTGGGAGAGGGTGGAGTGGGTTTTGCAGCACCTGGTGAGCGAGCAGCAGCGGCGGCAGTCCCAAAGGATCGAGCCACCATTGCAGCAACAGGTGGAGCAAGGATTCCTTGAGCCCAGAGGAGATGCTGCTGGTCCACACGTGAGTCACGTAAGCTCGAGCAGAATCAGCATCGCAAACATCATCTAAAGAGGTGGAGAATCCCGCAAGTCAGAAGTCAGTTTACCGCGGTGAACATAGGAGATGCAGGTAGCCTCTGCAGGCAGACCAAAAGCTTTTAGCAAGTGTCCATTTCGCCTTGGTCCGACAGGAGGTTCGCTGTAGGTGCACAGGGACTGCTACGAGCCCGGGTCTGGCTTCATGTACAAATGCACGCATGGAATAGTGTCAAATGGATGCAGACGAAAAGAGGGCACCCAGCTAAACGGTGACTATCGTGAAGTCTACGCAGACTTCGCACGTTTGAAAATCAAACAAACCACAGCATGTTCTGGGAAAGTGACACGGTGTGGACCTCGGCACCCACTTAACAATTGAGACTAAGCCGTCGGTTCTGTCGAAACTCCCACAGTATCATTGTGAACAAGGACCGGAGGTGTAAAAGGTCTTTCAAAATTGTCTAGATCAACGCTTGAGCCCTGAACATGAACACCAGCGAATAAATGTCCCGCTCAATTCCCTCCGCCCCCATCGTGTCAGCTCCGGAAAGACGACCCCCTGAAGCGAAAACCTTGCGCAGGAGCGCGTTGGTGGTCATGCGATGCGTCCTCCATCATCGATGAGTGAGATCAGAGTGCTCGACTCATCGCAGTAAGGCCTTGGCTCTCCAGAAAGCTGAACGACTTTCCTCGTTTGTGCACACGGCATGGCAAAAGTTGGGAACACCCATCGACGAGCCAAATCGTACGGAGCAAGCGGCAAAGATTCAGGACGTCCCGGAGGGTACATTTGGTGCTGCCTCAGGTTGAGTGGAAATTCACGCGAGAGCGCGAAAAGATGAGACTACTATGACATATGTACGGCGGCCGTGATCGCCTTGCGCGTCGTTGGGTTCGTCGTCATTGCTTTGCACAGGATATGTCCAACATGTGAAACGAGAATGGGTTTCTTAGGGGCCTCCAGCAGCAAATCTGTAGGGAAAGGCAATGACTTTGCAAACAGTCCTACAGTGTCACAGACACTTGTCGATGATAGCAATGTCTGTGTGAACGGCGATAGGTCTGCGGCTATGACGCCGGCTCCGGCAGTGAAGAGGAAAATGTAAATGATTTAGTCCGACAGCACTGTCGGTGGCCAGCTCAAGACGATGGCTTAGTATGTGCAAGATAACGCGGTACATGGAAATGGTATCCAAACTAGCTACGCACTCGATGTTCAAAAGACCAGGTTGGATATCGGAAAGATAGACGCTCACATACACGGTCGATGACCCCCTTGATTAACTCATACCTGCTCCAATTGCGTCAGTCCCTGCAGATCCTCCACCGCCGAACTCCGAACTTCAGATTCATCATCATTAGGAGAGACAAAATATTCCCGTTTGGGATCTTCCGAATCTGTCATCTTCGCCGTGGGAGACACAGAAGGCATCATGGCACTCAGCCCACAATCCGTCGCGCTCGCGAAGGATGTGTGGACAATGTTGTCGATGGCTGAAGGCACTGCGTATGCTGGCATCGGCTTGTTCGCGAGGAAAAAGGCAAGTATAGTCAGGAGGAGAATAGCTACATTGCGTTTATCCTGGGCCAGGAGGATGAGGTAGTTCCGGACAAGAGTGAACAATGGGACGTCGTGTCCTCGACGCACATGACTTCGAGAACCGGCCTGTGACTGCTTCGCGGATGTGTCGTCATATAGTCCATCGACATACGCCTGAGGATCATCACCGTATATCTCCCTCCTCCTTTCCTCATCTAGAGCCCTGGCTCTACATTCCTCATCTGCATTCTCCCTCGGGGTGTTCTCTTCATCCTCGTCCGCTTCTTCCCCCTTCATACCTATCTTTTCTTCCTCTCTGACTCGGTCCTCCTCTTCCTGCCGCATCTCCAACTCTCTCCTCATCTGCTCATCAACCCACGGCTGTATCTCTACATCAACCCTCTCCATCTCCCGCCACGCTGCGCCCCACGCCCCGGCCCGCATTAGCCCATTCGCAGCAAAGATCTTGATATCCCATCTCCTGCTACCAGTACCGTTGCTGCCGAAGCGACCGTCACGAATACGGCGGCCGCAGTCTATGCAGATATCGGCGTCGTCGATGTCACCATCATCGTCTTCTGCGTCGGATTGTGTTGGTTCATCGTCGGGGTCCACATGTAAATGTCCACACTTTAAGATCCTTGGTAGCTTAAGCTCTAAACTCTCTAGTAGCCGCTCTTCGAGGAGATCGTAGTCTTCCCTTGGGTGTGGGATCAGGATCCCTCTTTCAAGTACTGTGTCTGTCATCTTCTCCCGGAGAAGCTTCCAGTTCTCGAGGATGTAGCCAGGCAGCACGCCCGCCATCACTTCCGCCGAGTACAATACATTCGCCGGGAGAAGCGTCACATGCAGCAAGACAAGCGGGTATTCCTTTTTGACCTTTTTCTCGGGACTAAGCCTCGAGGGCGTGCGCATGGCTCCGTATTGAGAACGGTTGTTCCGCGGTGTACCACTGCGAGATGGAGTGGACCGTTTGTGCTGTAGCTGGGAATGCGGTGAAGTGAGATACGGAGGCGGTGTGGTGCCCATTTGCATTGCGCGTACCGAGGAGGTGTTGCGGAAAGGTGAGCGGTGGTTGGTGGGTGTGTAGGGCGAGGAAGGCTTGGCGTTGGGTACACATGATGCGTCTCGTGATTCGCAAGGTATTTCGGACATGTCATCGTCCGAATGGTGTGATGTTCGTGGGGAGGAGTCACGGGAGGTTTCATCAAAGATGACTTCGTCTGGACCGCTGGAATGGCACGCTGATCCGGAGAGGGAACCGTTGTGGTCGCCCTCGTCGTGATCACACTCGATGCTGTCAATTGGAAGGTCTTGGGGTTGTAACGTTTCTCGAAAATGTGCGTTTTGGGGTTCAGGAGATGCACCGATGAAGGAACGCTGGAACGTTGGATCTGGCGTCGGGATGGCTGACAGTTCATGGTGAATCTGAAAGTCTTCCACAGAAGTATGCTCCATATTGTTCGCTATACAGCTCGAATGAGCTTTGCTCCGGGTTTGCTGCAGGCAGATGTATCGCGTCGAGCAGCAACGAGGTTGTGAAAAGTGCCAAAAGAGCTTCTTTTGCTTGAAACAAGAGTCTTGAGCGCTAACGGAATTCATATGATCGTTGGCAGAAACCGTAATGTTGGCGTGTATTGGTTGAGTCGCCATGGCAACATTCTTGGAGCGGCTGCCCAGGTACATATTCGCTTAAAATCTTGTGATGTGGATATTACTAGTTATTGACACTGTCTAAAAGGTCATCATTTGGCGGTTGCGTTGCGGTTCCGCTCACGGCGCACTACAAGACTCCCGAATAAAACTTGGAATTGAGGTGTATTCATCTATCGTGTATGCTCTATAATTTAGTATTACAGACACAAGGAACATGCCAAGGTGTCGAGTCTATCTCTATCCGTGCAAGGAATCCTGAAGGCGCAGAAGATGGAAAACAGAGATGAAGGAAGAAGCACACGCAAGTAAGACAGCAGCCAAGAGAATCTAGGATGCAAAGAAGAGACGTCTCCGTCCATGACAATGTGCGATGACCCAATGCCACCTCACCGTATAAGTCAGCGATCTATTGTGCCAACTCAACTCCTCCAGTTGCATTCAATGCCTTCTTGATGTCACCTACTTCAAATTAGCATGAATCGAACAATCGAGTATAATGTTAGGTTACCATATATGGAAAATTGTCCCGCGGTGATCAATCCTACAAGGAACAAACGTGCACCGATACCAGTATAGCTTCCCCGAAGTCCAAGTTCCTTCGCGATCTTGATCAAGCGGCTTGTTGTTCCTTCGCCCGGCAAACCTTTGGTCTTGTTGATCTTGCTTAGCATGGTGTCGGCGGGTTGCGAGACGATGGCAGCAGCGAAACCTGCGATCAGACCGGAGCCAAGATTGATTCCAGTCTGCATGAGGTCTGACGTTGTGGACTTGTCGACCCGCTTATAGACGGCTTCAGCGACCTTCTCGTAGACCACAAATTTTGCCATGGTGTACGGGACTCTACTCACATATCAGCTTGTAATCGCTCGTCGCAGGACGAGTCGCCTTCGCACTCACTGTTTGAACAGGATGGGTCCGAAACCAGAGTAGAAAGCGCCAATGCCCTCATTCTTGGCTATCTTCCCGAACCCACTTACTAAGCCTGATGCGAATGTTGGTTCGGACACAAGACGGATTCTTGTGGCTTCGAGCGGGCAGAGTGCGATGTCTGCGAAAAACTCAGCAGCAGCGGACGAGGCAAGATAAACGGCCGTGCGGTTATTCGAGGCGGTCTCATATCCGAAGTAGTTGATGCACTGCTGCTTGAAGAGCTCGTAGCCTCCGAACTTGAACGCGCCTTGGAGAAAGTACCCTGCGGCGGTGGGACCAAAGCCTGTCAGCAGAGCCCCAGCACCTTCGCTCGCAATGACCTGTCGGAAGCCGCCGACCATGCCCCGATTGTATTTAACAGGGTCCAGCTGGATACGCGTCTTGACGCTGAGCGGATATGTCGTTAGCAATAAGTCTTACGTTCCACCGAGGTCCAAGAACACAAGTTCATCGATCGCCAGGGGAGCTGCTTTGGTTGCCAACCCAAGTCACTTACACATCGACAGGTGTGAGACCCCCATGGGTGACAGAACAGCAGACTGCACCCGCCAGCGCAAATCTCGAGTACAATGCTAGGCCGCTGAGCTTTTCGGGAGTTTGCGCGCTGGTTTTCTGGACAATGGCATCGAGCTTCGTCGACCCTGTGGATGAAGGGGGAGCGGATGCAGCCATGGTGATAGTAGTACGCGGAGGGGGCCCGAAGGTCTAGGACTGTCGCCTTGTAGGAATGAGGTTGAGGGGAGGGGAAATTCTTCGTGATTGTGGTCGCCGGCCAAAGATTGCAAGCTTTGTTTCGGAAGAATTAGGGAGGGTTTTGCCGGAGAAACTCCAAAGTCCGAGCTCTTATGTTCGTACTTGCGTGTTACGGCAACTGCGTGAGAAAACCCCATCACCAACCTTCAGGCCTTGCACAACAAATGTCAAGCGGCAGTGTGGAGAACCTCGTTATGACAGCTCCAGGCGCCTCAGGAGAAACCCTCATGCATAGCAGTGGTTGTTGTTCTCTATCTGTAAATCGGAATATTCTAATCTATCAACCATCAGATCTTGCAGAAAATCTTCTTCAATGTCCGCTACCATTCTATCTCCGAGTCTCATTCCTTTATATATCACACATCCAGCACAGCAGAAGATACATGCTAATGATATGGAACACGGCGCACCTGTTGCTGCGATATGCATATTCTTTCTCACATCATAATTCTCTCGCGGCCCCTAGAAATCTCGTCAGCCTATATAGGCCTGTGTCAACTGGTAGTTTCCACACAGATCACGAAGATATCATCAGGTTTTGGACCTTTACAAACTGACATAGAACCAGAAGTATTAGACCGAGGTCATCGTCTGCTAACACTAGCGCTAGATACTGAACAGTTACAGGCCCCAGCTTGCACAGCCCTACTTTTGTACAAGAGCTTTAGCTTGCGACACTATCAGCATAGCTGTCAAGAATCTAATTCAGTTTTTCATACGTGGTGCAAATTTAGCGTCCCGACAATATCGAGATCCCATATCGTAATGAAATCCTTCAGAGCCGGAGGAGCACACGACGTACAATAGGTTGTGAATAGGCAAATCGCCTTGTCAAAGTACAAACTACGACCATCTCGATCAGAAAAGATCGGCAGACTTGAACGCATTTGGCAACGTAGGCAACCGAGTTTCGATCAGGCCTGCCGAATGCAGCAGAATCCTTTCGCTGACGGCGGGCCGGCATTAATAAACGCTTGATTGGAACAGCACTGACCAAGCAAGGACGTGCATGATGCTCCGCGTGTCGTTGTATGCTTGAAGTACGAAGCTGTAACACGAGAAGGGGCCGTTGTGAGATGATAGTCATGAGTATCAAGTACGTGTAAGTAAGGTATACACATAACGGTGCGTCAGTATGTGCGCGCCTTGTGGCGCCAAAGCTGGTCAATGAGCGGAAGAGCCCGCGGACTTCTCCTTTTGCCCTTGTTCTATGATGATATACGACGTAGATCATTGGTTGTGTTAACACTGGTGGAATATCAGGGTTAGCGTTAGTCAGAACATGAGAAACAAGGTTCCAACGTGTATGACGATCGGCGCCATGTCCCTTGTCTTTTGATGGAATATTCTTGGTGTCTTCGGCACATCTCGCTTATCTTAGCGCTGCGGCAATCGTCAAAGATTACGGTTTCGAGCATAGCTCGCGCTGCACGGACCAGGCAGGTTTTGACTGGAAGCTTGGGCCAACCTGACATGTGCGGTTCTGACATATCGCTCTACAAGCGATAGCAATTACTCCAGAAACTCGAAGAGGGCCGTGAGCATGAGCATGCGACCAGGAGTCCAGTCTGTGACAATGGTTGGCGGCTTTGGTGTTTCAGGTTGCAGATGTTTGGACACGTTGAAAACCTTTGGAGGCGTAGTCATTGGACCCCTTTGTATCATATCGTCGAAACCAAGGTGGCGAAACGACGTTGCCAGCCAGCCAAAATGTCATACGTACCGCCCGTACATGTTCACGTCGCCGGCCCTGGTACTGTATGCCCACAGCCGCCGTCGGTACGTGAGCTAGACTCAGTTGGAAATGTCAGGCGAGATAGAACGATCGCTTCAAGCTTGTTTCAAACTACGCCTGACTGTGGTGACGAGGGGAGATTGCGCGCCGGTTATCTGGGAGACTCGACAAAAGCAGAGAATGGTCTTGACGAAGGAAGAAGCATGGATCAGCACCACGCCTTTTATCTGGAGGTACGGTACTTGCAAGGGCACATGATCAACTCCAGCTTGCATGTCGAGTATGCGTTGAGGTAGGATCTGAATCCGTCTATCACTGCGAATGCCTAACCTGATTGGACGATGAAGGCGTCAATATCAATCGATGGATCCTTTAATCAGGGAATTAGCAATGACTTTGCGGAGTACCGACTACCCCTAGTGCACAGGTACTTTGTACCTATGAGCGAGCGCCTTACCCCTAGAGCAGAGCGGCTCTTCGAAGCGATCGGCACAGGCTGAGCTACTGGAAGCCACCACCTCCAGGCAGTTTTACTCCGTACACCTCACAACATCGATCTGGTGTGGGTGACTAGTGACTAGCGCTCAGCCCTCGACCAGACGTATCGACCAATCATCCAGCCTGATGAGCAATCCCTGCCCTTGCCGTCCCTCCCGCATGCTGTAGCACGTTGCAGACGGCGTGACGGGGGGTTTGGACAAGCACTGGCCCTGGACGATATTTGTATCGTGATGACGCTTCGTCCTGTCATGGGCAACGCTGTCTGTCCCCATACGGCCATACGCCATACGCCACACCCTCCGTCTCTCTCGTTCTCTTCTGACCGTTCCCCCATCCTACTTTTCCCATGCCACAGTATTCCACATCTTTCTCGCGATCCTGGAACCCCGCAAAACGCAGGGGTGGGCTCGCTGCGCGTGAGGGACCTTGAACCCTGGCCGGCTTCAGCCCTCAGCAGCGATAGGTATCAACAGATGCACGTGATGAATGTGTTTGAGATCAGCGGTGATCTACAATTTGTTTTAAAGAGCGCTTGGACGTCCTCGATGCTCTCCCGCTTTTCCAGAAGGTCTATTCTTACTGCTCAATAACGTCCATCATACTGCCATTACTCTTCATCCGCGCTCCTTCGCAATATGCTCCTGTACCACAGACCTGTCCCAGCCAAAATACCCAAACGACGTTCACGAGCAGGTGAGCACAGCCGATCCTCCTCCTCTCCCAGATCACGTAACGCTTGCATTGTTGCCATCGATGCTGATTTTTGTCTTGTTCCCCCGCTACAGGCTGCGTTCACTGGTGAGTTTTCTCTATCCAAGCTCGCACCAGGGCTTTGTGTGCTAATGACTCGTTCAGCAAAGAGAAGAAGAAAAAATGCAATGAAGAACGCCCTCAGTGCGATCGGTGCCTGGAGCGAGGACTCAAGTGCGAATACGAGCCGGTGAAGCCTCGCAAGCGGAGAAGGACTGTCTCGAATCCTGAGCACTCCATCATGCGACCTCCTACGACCGCCCCGGGGCAGCACATGGGCTTTCATGACAGACTGCAAGCATTACGGCAAAATTCCAGCTCAGGATCCTCCATTTTGTCGGGTTCACCGACTCCTCCATTACCGGCAATAGCTGAAAATTGGGAGGCGCACAGCGCACATTCGGTTTTCTCAAGCTCGGCCTCCAGCTGTGGCAGTGACACGCTTCTGGATATCGGTTCTCCACTACCGCCTTTCAACCCTTTGGAAGGCTTCTCCAAGAGTGCGCCTGAAGTGGGCGATGTCAAACCCCTGCAGATGGATCCTCTGGATGGGTTTGCGAAAGAAGACTTCGATGAAGAGATTACCACGACACGGGACATGCTCACACCCATATCAGCCAGAACGAGCAGTGCGTACCCGGATCTGCCAATGATGGCGCCGAGCACATGCGGCTCGCCTTACGACTTCAGTACGCCTGCCTTCGCAGAGTTCACTAACAATGACTCTCGGAGGCACCTTCTGGACCACTTTTGCACCGTTTTCAGTCACCTTTTGGTTTTCAAAGAGGATACGGGGAATCCTTTTCGGCAGTTGGTCCTCCCGATAGCGCATAAAAGCCCTCCCCTCCTGAACGCAATCTACGCCATCTCGAGTGCGCATTTGGAGCACCAAGGCCTGCAGACAGGAGAGAGGGCGCTCGACCTACACTCTAAAGCTTTGCAAGGATTAGCGCAGCTCATCGCTGAGAAGGATAGGGGCAATCGGGACGAGGTTCTGGCGGTCATCATGCTCCTGGTGTACTACGAGGTATGAAACACGGGGATGCCATTAAATCTTGCAAAGTTGCTAATGTCTTATTCAGGTCGTTCGAAGTGGCTCCTCCGTCAGTTTGAACAGCCATCTAAGAGGCGCTTTATCGATCATGCGCGAGCGGCGCGGAAAACGAGGTCCAACAAGCACATTCCTCGAGCGGGTCCGTCTGAGCCTTTAGAAAGTAGCGTTGCATTTGACTAACGGGCCTTACAGACATTCCGCTATTTTGACGTAATCTGCGCTCTCTCCTTTGGCGCTGGCCCTCTTTCCGGTACAATCCTGTCTCAAAATCAGTCGAGCGAAATGGTATCAATTCGCGAAACATCCGCCATGTCTGCAGTTGACACCCTTTTCGGCCTGGTGGCCGATCTCTGGCCCATCATCCACCGCCTCTCCACTCTCTATCGCATGAAAACCGAACTTGAGAAGGAAGAAATGGCCAGCCCAGGTTGCGAAAAGGCCACGGAAATGCGCGGCGATTTTGAAAACAATGCGTCTACCGTCGAACTCGCTCTCCACCAATGGACGCCGAAGATCCCTGCCTCCTTGGTCACCACAGAAACCCCTGCCGACGACTCCCGGTTGCAGTCCATTCTCAACAACGCCGAAGCATACAAGCAGGCCTGTTTCATTTTTCTCAACCGAAGCATCTTCGGCCTCCCGCGCAACTCTTCCAAAATCCGAACTCCGACTAAACAAGCTTTGCAAGCTTGTCTGCGCGTTGTCATTTTCTCCGGACCCATGTGCGCGTTACTGTGGCCATTGTTCACAGCCTCTTGTGAGGCCGTTGATGACGTCGATCGCAATGTAGCAAGGACAGTTTTCAGGCATTTGGAAAGTAGACAGGCCATGCAGAATATCGTTACCGCATGGGAGGTTGCGGAGGAGGTGTGGAGAAGGGGTGATTCAGGGGATGCGGAGAGGGGTTGGAGGGATGTTGCAATGGACTTGGGGAGGGAGGTCGTCTTTGGTTGAAAAAGCGTTGACACTGTATCTCTACTGCATACGTGGTTGACTCGACTCTTTAGCATTAGATTTCTTTCATCTCGGTGGTGTTTTTGTTTTTGGGAGGACATATTAGATTTCCTTGGTGACCTGTAAAAATACATAGACCATTGGTATGGAGTTTCCGAGAGTCTCGTACCAGACGCATCACAACCACTCAAAGCACTTGCACCTGCTCGTCCGTGTAGTCCCTCGATTATATGCTTCTCCCCACATCGCTGGCAGATTCGCCGTGGCTTTCGTGCCGCAACCTGCAGGGAAAGACTCCGTTTGCTTGTGTAGCTCTGAACTTCCGATAATCCCGTCCAGACACATCGGTGTGCGGAAAAATAGCGTGAAGAAGCACAAAGATGGGGCAACTCGCCTGCAACGGCCAACCGTTGTGTTGGACTGCCACTCCGCCTTATGCACGTTGAAAGAGATGCTCCCTACCCCCCTGTATCAAGCACTTTCGCCATCCATCGGAGGTTTCAGTGCCAAGTATAAGTCACTGGGGAGTATGCCAGCCTCATGCGCACTTACGAAGCAACGTAGCCCTAAGATTGAATTCTGCAGACGCCGCTTCAACAGTGCTAGGGGTTTATCAAGCGCTCGGCACTCGGCAAAAGAAACTCTACAAGTCTCCATTACAAAAGCACAGTCCGTTG
>JAABUP010005558.1_pt1 | contig 18965 bp, 17 predicted proteins | sample 5559201 | NCBI WGS metagenome assembly JAABUP01 (sample SAMN10711887, study PRJNA513373) | rock metagenome | isolation source: Antarctica rocks | place: Antarctica
TCGCCCTCATGCGCCTGCGCACGCTGCGCCTCAACGGCGACTGGGACCGCTACTGGCGCCAGCGTCAGGCTCCCTCGCTCCTCGCGGCCTGACCCCAGGACTTCTGCGCGCTAACAAAAATTCACGAGCCCTGGGCGTGGTATCGATCGTGTAGACGATGGCGGGTCGGGGACCCCTTTTGAGACGCGCGTCGGAGGCGGCGAGCAGCGGCAGCAGCGGCAGCAGCGCCTGCGTCCATAGGGCGTCGTAGGGTCGGGCCGTGAGCAGCGGGAGCGCGTGCGTCGTCGAGCGCAGCGTGCCTTTCTGCGAGGAGCGCAGCACGGGCAGACGCTCGATCAGCCCACCCTCCCGATACGGGACGATGGGGAAAACGTCGATCGCGACGCCCGCGGGCGGATCGACCAAGCGCAGGTTCTCATATTGCGTGCGCACCCCCGCGACCATCCAGGGCAGCAGGGCCACGCGCAGCTGGCGCTCGTGCGCCGGGTGAAGGGTCGGTCCCGACATATATCGCTTCTCCTCTCCGCGCAGGAGCTACCCTGCTCCCATGGGTTCGCGCGACGTCCGCGACGCTCGTGGCGCGAGCAACTCCGCGACCGGCCGGCCGCGCAGCAGCTCAGCGAAGGCGCGACGCCCACCCAACTCGGAGGCGAGCCTATCATAGTAGCGCAGGTGAAACAGCAGGCTGCACGCCGCGTTGCCGAGCAGGGTGTAGCCGGTCCGGTCGGCCACGCGCGCCAGCACCCCCAGGGCCAGCACGGCCGGGCGCAGCAAGGGTGGCCGACCAATGCACAGGCGCACCGCGTGGCTGCGCCCGCGATACCCGTCGGCCACGGCCTCCTGCACCCACGGCCGCCCCGCGCGCCATCGTCATGTCGGCCGCGCCGTAGGCGACGGGCAGACGCAGCCAGGAGTCGAAGCTGCGCCGGACGTAGTGCCAGCCGCGCGCCTCGGGGAGGAAAACGAAGCGCAGCCCCCGCTCCTGGAGACGGTATGCCAGCTCGACGTCCTCCGCACGCTCGAAGTGGGCGTCGAAGCCACCGGCCGCGAGGATATGCTCGCGGCGCACGGAAGCGTTGCCGGTGTAGAAATGGCGCGGGCCGGGCGGCCATAGTCCGTTCGAGAGGAAATAGTACTGGCGACAGAGCGTCCCCTCTTCCCAGGCGCCCCAGGCGTTGAGGCGGAGATTGGGGGGCGGCAACAAGGGTCCGATGGCCACACACGTGTCCTGGCCGGCCTGCGCCTTCAGGTGCGCCGCGATCAGACCTTCGTCGGGCACGACGTCGTCATCGAGGAAGACGACGAGAGACGCCCGCGCGACGCACACGCCGCGGTTGCGCGCGGCGGCCGGGCCGCCGTTCTCCTGTGCGAGTACATGCAGAGGATAGGGTAACTCCGATGCTATCGCGCGACAGGCCGCGGCCGAATCATCTACATCGCCGTCGCAAACGACGACCACCTCGAAAGCGCCCGGCGGCGCGTCCTGTCGCCCCAGCGCCCGCAGCACGCGCAGCAGTGAGGCGCGACGGCCGTGTGTCGGCAGCACGACGCTGGCCGGCGGCCCCGGCCCCATCACCCCCGGCCCCATCTCGCGTCGCCCCGGCTCGCGTTCCTCATGATAGCGAGGATGCGGCGCGCGTTCGCCGCGCTATCGTACTCCTGCTCGGCTCGGGCGCGACCGCGCGCGCCCATGGCGCGACGGAGCGCGGCGTCGCCCACGAGCCCCTCGAGCGCCGCTGCGAGGGCCGCCGCGTTGCCAGGCGGCGTCAGAAGCCCTGTCTCACCATCGCACACGGCCTCCCCGATCGCCCCCACGTCCGATGCGACGACCGGCAGGCCCGCCGCCATCGCCTCCTGCACCGCGAGCGGGAAACAGTCGGCCAGCGTGGGCAGCACGAAGATATCGGCCATCGCGTAGAGTTCCCGCAGGGCGTCGCTGTTGGGGGCAAGGTCGCGGTAGACGCAGACCCCGGGGGCGGGCGCGACGGCGCCCTTGGTGACGAGGCGCAGCTCGCAGTGGTCGCGCAGCCCGGCGAAGGCCTGCAGGAGGATCTCCCCCCCCTTGCGCGCAAAATCCGCGCCGACGAAGAGAATGCGCAAGGGTCCCTCATCCACGCGGGGACGCGAGCCGGGCCGCGGCCACAGTGCCAGGTCCACGCCTGGAGCGACGACGCTGATGCGGTCAGGCGCAACCCCGTAGTCGTCAACGAGCGAGCGGCGCGCCCAGTTGCACCAAGCGACCAGGGCGCTGGCCTCACGTAGCGCGCGGCCGTTGAGCCGGCGCTTGAGCCCCTCGACGGCTCCGCCCGCAGAGTGGTGGCCATAGGCCGCGCCGACCGCGTCGTAGTTGAGCGGCGTGGCGTCGAGCGAGATGACGGTGGGCACGCGCCGCATGAGCCCTGCCGAGAGCAACGTCGTGACCTGCGTGTGGAAGAACAGGGCGTCATAGCGGTCGCGGGCGCCGTCGCGCGCCAGGGCGCGGCGCGCCCGCAGGCTGGAACGCACCGACCAATTGTCGCGCAGCGGCGGCAGCGTCTCCAGCGTCCCGCGTGGCGGGAAGGCGAGCGGATACCAGGAGGCCTCCACGTCGCGCTCGGCGTCGATCGTCGCGCGCATGTTCTTGTAGTGCGTGACGTGGCCGAGCGTCTGCTCCATCACGAAGCCGAAGCGATAGGGGCGGCTATTCGTGGCGGTCATGCGCCAGGACCGCCCATACGTGTCGGCGGCGCAACGAGCCGTGCCGGGTCTCCGCGGTTGTCGTGGGCGCCGGCGAGGGCAAGGGCGGTCCTGGGCGCGCTGGGGACGCGCCCTGACCGACGCCAGAAGCCCTTGTTACCGAGGGCGACCTGGCCGTCCGCGACGACGGGGGCGACGACGGTGAGCCTGCTCAACAGACCGAAGAGGACGCCGACCGTGATGAGGTTGCGCACCCCTGTCCACTGGATGTCCAGGTAGCCGACGATGACCTCCTGCATCACCAATGAGGCGATCAACACAGCGAGCCCTTTCAGGTAGGGGTCGCGCAGACACCCCGCCAGCCGGACCGCCTGCGCGACCGATGTGCCAATGAGCAGCCAGAATAGCAGGTAGCCGATCGAGCCCAGGCGCATCCACACCCATAGGACGCTGTTGTGCGGGGCAATCCTGGCGAACACGTAGCCGACATCGATCAGGCCATACGGCGTCAGGAAGGGTTTGCCGAAGCCGTAACCGATGATGGGGCTCGTGCGCATGGTGTAGAGGATGTCCGCGTCCTCGTAAGCGCGGTATTGGTTCGAGCTGGCGTCGCTCGGGGTAGGTGCAGAGTTCGAGGCGATGGCGCGCGCAGGTTCCCCAATGAGACCCGGCGTGTTCTGGAAGGTCGCGTAGTAGGGCTGCCACAGCACGGTCACGGCAAGGAGTACGATGACGATGACGCGTCGGCGCGCCGGGTACACGACCAGGGTTATCAGGCAGACAGCGAGGAGGCCGACGGCCAGGGCGAGCACGGCGGCGCGCCGCTGGTTGGCCAGGTCGGTGGCGACCAGGATGGGCAACAGGGGCAGCGCCACCAGCTTCATGCGGCGCGGGCCTGTGTACAGGAACAGGACCAAGGCCAGGGTGATGCCAGCGTTGAAGAAGTAGGATTGGGAGTGCTCGAAGAGCTGCCGGGAGCCGCCGAGGCTGCCGTGTAAGGTGACGACGTAGCGGAAGACGCCCTGCGCGCCTTTTACGCCGGCCCCTAGGAGGATGATCCACACGAGCGCGTCGACCTGCCGGCGCGTCTTGACGAGGTTGCACGTCAGGACGTAGAGCACAAGTATGGCGCCCTGGCCGCGCACTTCCCACAGCGAGAGCGTGTAGTCGCCGCCCGTGAGCAAGCCGTTCACCTCGCCCACGAGGATCAGCGCCATGTAGAGCCCCAGCGGCAGCATGAGTGACCCCCGGTCAAAGCGCAACCGGCGCGCCGCGACGTCTTTGAGCAGCCAGGCCAGCAGCACGAAGACCATGAAGATCTCGGACAGGCTGTAGGGCAACCCCTTGACGTGCGTCCACGTCGAGAGGTCCTGGAAGAACGGTAAACTGCGGCCGAGGTCGTCCGGGTACGACTGCCCGAAAGCTGTCTCCTGCATGACGGCCGCCGCCAGGAGGACATAGACACCCCGCACGGGGCGACGCCAGACACACACGAGCACGATGGGCACGGCGAGGGCGCCCGCGATGGCAACGGCGTTGACCGACTGCAAGAGCAGCCACGCGCTCAGCACGGTGACAGCCACGACGATGGCGGCCATCAAGGCCGATTGCCGGCGTGCCCGTGCTCGCAATGTCCCGACGTCGAGGTTGCCCGTCCCCCGGCGCGCGCCGTGTTGGCGGCTATCCCGCGCTATAAGCATAGATCATATAGATTAGGATAACCACGCCCACGGCCGCGTACGTCAGCCGGCCGAGCCGCCTGCTGATGATGCCCAAGCCGACGAAGGCGAAAAGCATGATAATGACTGGTACCACAAATGTTCATTCCTCTCGACTCGACGATTTTCGACGTCAGCAGGCGCGACGCCTACTAATTCTATACCCTCCGACCGGGCAGGAACCGTCGAGCGAAGCGGGACGGGCGCGGCGCATCGTTGAGGATGATCCCCTGCGGCGGCTTCTCCAAGCGGCCGATCGCCTCGCGCACGATGTCGGCCGAGGTCACACCCGACCGCACGACCAACACCACGGCATCGGCGACACCAGCCGCGAGGGCGCTGTAGCCCCGATCAAGCAGGGGCGGCAGATCAAGGATGACGACCCCCTCGAGGCCGTGCGGCGACCGCAACGGGTCGTGCGCCTTGACGCGATGGAGCAGGCGCGCGGAATCGGGGCCGGGGGCGCCCGTCGTGATGACCGAGAGTTTCTCGGAGATGACGCGCCCGACCTCTTTGAGCCGATACTCGCCGCGCAGCGCCTCGGAGAGACCGGGGACAAGTGCGACATCGAGGCGCCGGGCCAATGAGGGCCGGTCTAGGTCCATCTCAACGAGCGAGATAGGCACGTCCAGGTCGACCGCCAGGGTCTGCGCCAACCCGAGCGCGACCGTCGTCCGGCCCTCGCCGCCCACGGCGCTGGTCACGCCGATAATGACCGGCTGGACGTTGATCGGCAGGTCCAGCGCGCTAAAGATACGCCGGTACGTGTCGTACAGACGCACGTCGTCAAGGCCCTCCCTCCTAATAGGGTGTATGGTCCCCGCCTCCTGTGCCACCTGGATCGAAAACATCGCTGATACTGTTCCTTACGCGCCGCTCGTCCGAGCGCGCGGCGCGCCCGCCCCGCCGCGGCCATTCGCGCGCTGCCGTGCGTGCGGCACGACACCAAGCACCGGCAGCTCGAGCAACTGCGGCACGTCATCGACGAAGCGCAGGCTTCGATCGAGCGCCGTACGTAGGAGTACGAAGCCGCCGCCCAAAAGCAGGCCGAGGGCTAGCGCGACGAGGAGGGAGATGAGCTTCTTATTGGGACCATGGACGACCCCTGGGTAGGTCTGGAAGCCGAAGGAGAACGTGGTGGTCGTCCCGCCCGGCAGCGCTGGCCCAAGCGCGTCGCTCTTGTTCTGTATGTCCCTGATCGACCCCGCTATGCTGTTGATCGACCCCTGGTCGATCTGCACCTGTTGATAGAGTCCGTTGAGCGTGGGATCGAATAACGTATGCTGCGCGATGGCGTCGGGGGTCAATCCATAATGCTTCTGCCTCAAGTACTTGAGCAGAGCCTTATCGTCACGCGCCATGTGCTGCTTCACGCCGTTGAACTGCTTCCTCAACGTCGTCTGCTGGTCCCCATACAGCCCCTGCTGTTGCTGCACCGTCTGTTGGTCGGCCTGGACCAGGACGGCCCCCAGGACGGCCTGGGCCACCCGCTGGTCGCCGGTGTCCGAGCCGTACGAGACGCTGACGAGGTTGTACCCTGGCGCGGAGACCTGCACATTCGACGACAGGTCGGTGACGACGGCGTCCGTCCCGGCGCTGCCACGTCGGGCAAGCGCCTGTGCGTACGTGGGAGTACTGCTCGCGACAAGCTGGTCAAATGACGGGTCGCGCACGAGCTGGCCGATGATGGCGGCCTCGTTCTGGGCGGGGGTCTGGCCGCTATTGTAGATGGTGAGCGCGCCAAGTACGGACTGGTTCGCGCGGATATACTGGCTGGCATAGGCGGTCTGCGTCCGCGTCTCTTTGTCGAAGTGATACACGGCCAGCGGCAACACGACAACCGGTATGAGCGCGATATACCAATAGCGCAAGAAGGTGTAAAGGTAGCGCCTCATCTCATTTCACCATATGATCCGGGGTGTTAAACATAGACATGGATGGTAGATATGCTCGCGACGCTATGTCGCGCGCCGAGCCGCGGCAGCGCGTTCCCTACAAACTAATAGTAGCAGGACGTCGCCCTAAGGATTAAAGCCGGCCACCCTCATTACCCTCACCTTCTCTCACACGTCAAGGAGCGCGCGTCCCAACGCCGGCCGCGGTTGAGGGACCGGTTAGCCGTGGATTGGGGGTGAGTGCCGCGACGTCGCGCACCGCCTCCTCCATGCGCCGGACGTAGTCGGCCAGTGTGAACCGCTCCTCGACCATCGCGCGGCCATTCGCGCCCAACCGCCGCGCCTCGTCGGGATGGGCGAGCAGGTAGCGGATACGTTCACGCAACCCCTTAACATCGCCCGGCGTCACGTAGAACCCGTTCCATCCGTCGACAACAAAGTCGTCGCGCTGCGCGATCCTGGACACGACGACGGCTTTACCCATGGCCATCGCCTCCAGGATCACCGTGTAGCCGGCCGAGAACGGAACGTCGTACAGCGGGACGACGACGAAGAGGGACTCCGCGTACAGCCGTCGTAAGGCTTCGTACGTGCCGTAGCTGCGCGCCTCGACGCGCTGGGGCAGGGTATCGTGCGAGATGTTGAGCGCCTGCGGGAACCAGGCGCTATCCGCCGCGATTTTGACGTCCACCTCGATGTCGCGCGTCGCCTCGATCAGCGTGGCGTAATCACGACTGGCCGTCCCCGCGCTGCAGATTTGATCCTTGAGCGGGACCGCGGGGTCGGGACGAAAGAAATCGTGGTCGACATGCCAGTAGATGACCTGAATGCGGCCGTGGCCAATACCGTAGCGCCCGGCCAGGATGTCGGCCTGCGCCCGCGACAGGCACTGGAAACGGGCGACGGCGGAGCCGACCTTGAGCCTACCGAGGTAGAAAGCCGGCCGCCGGGTCGCGATATTGTGGCAGGTCAGGATGATGGGTGTTCGGCCGCGTACAATCCTGGTCAGCAGAGCCAGCTTCAACCCGATATCCTCACCCGTCGCAATGACGGCCTGGCTGCCGCGCGCCCGCCACAGGGCAATGAGCGCGACGGCCCAGGGCGTACCGAACCAGCGCTCCACCAGCTTGACCAACGGGTTGGAAGACCGCGCCACCGTGCGCGTGTCGACGATGCGAGGAGGGGGGCGCAGCGCGCGGCGCAGCGCCAGGTAGTCTGGCAGCGGACGATGCGCGTCGAGTTCAGTGACCATGGCCGATATGTCGACCCCGCTCGCGAGCAAGCATCTTATCCGTATCACAGGATAGATATCGGCCGGGATGCGGTCGAGTTTAACCCTGTTGCCCGGCATAGTCATGTCGGCGCCGCGGTTCACGCGATATGGGCACCGGCGCGACGGTCCCTACCGGTGTCCTCCCCGGTCGAGATATCGTCGCCATCGAGCATGCCGGCGACCGAGCGCGCGGTTGGTGTGCCGGTGCGGCGCTGGGCCATCAGGCGCAGAAACACCGGCATGTCGTCGATGAAGTAGCGCTTCCACAGGCGCGTCGGCTCCTGCATCACGCGGTAGGCCCACTCCAGGCCGTGTCGCTGCATCCAGACAGGGGCGCGCCGGACACGCCCTGCTAGCATGTCGAAGGAGCCGCCAACGCCCATGCAGACGGGCACATCCAGGTGGCGCATGTGCGCACTGATCCATTCATCCTGCTTCGGCGCCCCGAAGGCCACGAAGAGCATGTCCGGCTGCGCCTCCTGGATCAGGCGCACCGTCTTCTCATCCTCTTCCGCTGAGAATGCATCCTTCACGGGCGGGGCGTAGGCGCCCACGACGCATACACCGGGGCAACGCGCCTGCAGCACCGTCGCCACCTCCGCGGCGACGCCAGGGCCAGCCCCCAGCAAGAAGATTTTGTAGCCGCGCGCGGCCGCCAATGTCGCGCATTCGAGGATGAGCTCCACGCCTGTAACGCGCTCGGACAGCGGATCGCCCAACAGGCGCGCCCCCCAGAGCAACGGCATACCATCCGCAACCGCTAGGTCGGCGGTGTTGATAAGTCTTTTGAAGGCCGGATTCTCGACGCCGAGGCGCAGGAAATCCACGTTGACGGTCACGATCTGATGTGGCCTACCGGTGCGCACGAAAGTGTCTATGCGAGCGACAGCACCCTTGATGTCGACTTTATCGATCCACATGTCAAGCAGGTTTACGCGGTAACGCATGGTGCCGGCTCCCTAACGAGCGTTAATCAAGGGCTGTGCTCTTGCGCAAATGATATCAGAGCGATGTTAAGATGAGGTTAAAATCAGGTTAAAAACAGATGGTCTTGGCGATGGGATTCGCCATAGCCCGGGACGTGGGGGCGGCGTGAGGACTAGCAGTCTGTCGGAGAGAACGACGCGATGGTTGCGTGACCGGGGTAGCGCTGCCGGGGTGGGGGGCCTTGCCTCTGGCCGCATGTGAGCGCGGCGCGGTCAGGGGTGGACAACAGCCGCGGATGACCGCGGGCAAGGAGGATGCACGCCGCCACTCCTCCTACTAGTAGACCGAGGACAAGGTATGGAAGCGCTTGAGATTGAAGGCCAGACAGATCAGGAGCCACTCGCCGCCCGCTGCCACCTCGCCCCGCAACGAGAATTGGCGGAAGCCAAGCACCTCCGTGATGATGCCCAAGACGGGCTCGACGGTATATTTGCGCGCGCGGTAGATCGCTTGACCCACCGCGGTCTTAAGCTTGTAGGCCATCTTGACCTGGGCGCTGGCGTCCTCCGGCGGCGGGTCGGGCTCCGGCGCGAAGCGTCCCTGCCAACTCTGGTGATGGGGCTCACGCCCGGTCGCGATGTAAGGCTCGATCGCCCGGCTGGCGCACGCCGCCAACGTCGCGGGGCCCCAGTAGCCATGGTCCAGCGCCGCCGCGTCCGGCGTGCCGACCTCCGGCGGGATGGCCGCGAGCGTGGGTTCGGCCTCATGTGTGTCGTTGGGGTGGTTGGAGAGCGACGTCCCCACGATGAGCAAGCTGTCCTGCTCCACCGCGATCTGGGCGTTATAGTCTTGGTCGAAGCCCTGGTCGGTCGGGTTCTTCATGAGGCGCGACGTGGGGTCGGTAAAGTTGTACTGGTCGCCCGCGCGGGGACCCGGTACGGGCGGCGTGGGCGCGCGCCCGCCGGGGCGACGACCGCTGGCGCGCTCCTTCTCTGCCCGGTGCGCCACCTTCTCCTCATGGGCCGCCCGCTCCAGGGCGTCGCGCTCACGGGCGCGCGCCTCGATGACCGACTTGGCCTCCATCAACCGTGCCAGGTGGTCCGCGCGCCGCGCGATCTCGTCACGCACCACCAGCCCATCGGGCCGCTCACGCTCGTCCAGCCGCTCCGCCAGCGCGAACAACTCCTCCACCTCGGCGCGCAACCGGGCTTCGAGTTCCCTCAACCGCTTGTAGCTCACGGCTTTGCTCTTGGAGGCGTCGGCGTGGATCTTGGTCCCGTCCAGGCTGATCGTGCCCAGCGTGAGCACGCCCGCCTCCTGCGCCAGCAGCAGCACCTGCACGAACAACCCCTTGAGGTCGGGCAAAAAGGTGCGCCGGAAGGCGGCGATGGTGTCATGGTCGGGATGCCGGTTGCCCGCGATGAACCGGAAGGGCACCGACTCGTAGGTCGCCCGCTCGATCTTGCGCGAGCTGAACACGCCCGTCGCGTACCCATAGAGGAGCAGGGCGAGCAATACCTCCGGCGCGTAGGGCTCGCCGCCATGGGACCCGTAGCGGGCGTAGAGCGCCGAGAGGTCGAGCAGCGCCACGCTATCCACCACGAAGCGCGCCAGATGCTCCGGCGGCAGGCAATCGCCCAGGCGCACCGTCAGGTCGAGCGCCGCCTCATAATCCACGGTCTTGAATGTTCGGCTCATGCTTATTACTCTACCACCACAGACGGGGCGGAGAGTCCGCTTCTCTTCGACAAACTGCTAGGAAGGCGAGATCGGCAAAATCATCGGCTCCACCTCCGCAGGGGCGCGCCGCACGCCTGCGCGTTCGACTGTCGCAAACTTTCTTGGCCAGGCGCTTCCACTACTACAGACCGCACGGGCCTTTGTCACCCGAAGCGAACGACTGATTCGGTGTCCTGGTCGTCGACAGGGGGCTGTGGACCGACATAGACAGCATAACACACTCCTGTTAAGATCCTGTTAAGATCGATAGTCAAAACAATGCGTTTATCTCGTCTTGCGTACCGAAATAGTGCAATTAACGTAATGGTTCGATGAGATCTTGCGGTGTGCCGCACTAGTGCAGCCACCGGGCGGGTAGCCGCTGGGGTATCGACAGAACTGTCTCGCGGTGTGCTAGCTACTACCTCTCCCCACGATCGGCGGCCGGCCGGACTCTGTACCCGATGCCCTGGACGGTTTGAATCACCTGCGAGTCATCGGGCAATCGCTCGACCTTTTCGCGTAAGTAACGAATATGCGTCCGAATGACGCCTCTATCGGGGGCGTCGCCCCACCCCCCGAGATGACTCACGATGCGCTCCGTCGACACGGCCTGGCCTTCGTGCGCGCACAGCAACTGGAGGATATGGCTCTGTGTCGGCGTCAGGGCGACGCAGGTGGCGCCGTCGACAATCCGGTGAAGCGAGGGTTCGAACACGGCGCTGCCGATCCTGTACGTCGCTTCTTGCGTGTCCTGGCGCTGCGTGTCGCGCGACACGAGATCGATCCGCCGCAGCACCGCTTTGACACGGCCGACGATCATAGCTGCGCTGAACGGCTTTTTCACATAATCGTCGGCCCCTTCGGCAAGGGCCTCCAGCACATCCTCTTCCCGCGCCGTTGTCGAGAGTACGATAACGGGCGTGCGCTCGTGTAACGACGAGAGTAGTTGGCGCCCGGCGACGGCCGGAGTGTCGAGGTCCAGAATGACCAGGTGCGGCCGCAACTCCTGGGCGGCGCGCAACGCCGCCATCCTCGTCTGGGCGGTGAGCACCTCGTCCCCCGCGCGCACGAACGCGCGGCGCAACTGGTCGATCAGATTTTTATCGTCGCTGATACATAAAATCGCGGCCATCCATCCGTCCTAACCCGTCATCGCCGTCCATGCCATCCATGTATTACATATCGGCATAGCCAACATATCCTATGAGCAGGTCCAAGTCGATTCGGACGGGGACGAGTCCGCTGCATCTCCAAGGCCATCCCTGCGTCAACCGTGGGCGCATGGGGTGGCTTGAGCCCATTGCGCTCTCACATATAAAGACGCGCGTATCGCCATGAATCTTACGCTGCATCGCATCTGTTTTCCCCTACCACTACCGCATCAATGCGAATAGCTAGCCGTAGGGCCGGGCCGGCGCGGCTTATCCTTCAGGGGTGGATAAGGGGATCTGTGATGTAACAACACTCGGAGGCCATGCCGTCCACGGATACCTCCGTGGCGGGGGCGCCGCCGCAGGTCGCGCGGCGATGGCCTGCCGGCCGGTCATGGGCGCGTATCGCCATCCGTATCCGTTCGTGGCGCTTCCCGCAGGGGAGTAGGAGCAAGGCGCGTTTCGTCGCGCCACACAAAGGTAGGCGCCAGCACGACGGTGGGCCTGGAGGACGAGGGATCTTTCGCAAGTCCCAGAGATAAAGGGCGTGGCGTGCGCGGTGCGACAAAAAAGGAGGAAGGGACGCGGGCTGTGGCGTCCCTTCCTCCTAATTCCGTGTTGTGGTTTGTTGGTGTGAGCCTATCGTGCAGTCTTACTTGGCCGCGCTGTGCCGGCGACGGCGATACAGGAAGATGCCCAGAGGCAGCAGGCCGGTGGCGAGCAACTCGCCGCTACCCAACTCCGGCGTCGCGGCGCCCGAGTTGCCAAACCCGATGACCGAGGAGGTAGATATTTTCATCGTACCGGCTATGGTGCACCGAAGCAGAACGTTCAACACAGTAGCGCCAGTTGTATCCACCGTGTAGTCGTAGTTCTGGAACGAACATGTACCCAATGTGTTGTTGGCCAGGGTGCTGGTACCACCCGTGTTGCTAAGGGTCTCGCAAGCGCCCTGTACCTTGTTGAAAGCGCCCGACTGCGTCACCGTGAGCTGGCTGGTTGTTCCGTTAGGAGTGAACGTCACAGTCGCGCCGTTTACAGTCACCTGGGCAGTCCCACTGGTGAAGACGTCCCCACCACTATTACCGTTGGTGATGGTGTTCGGCTGCAACGAGCCGCTGGCGCATGCCACAGCAGCGGCCGGGTTAGCATGAACGGTGGCGGCGTGGGCCGACGTCGCGAACGCCGCCGATGTGCCGGCCACCAAGGCCGCCGCCACAGCGGTGCGCGCGGCGATGCGGAGCGAACGAGGGGAGGATGCGCCTATCTTTGACATCAACCTGTGTTCTCCTAAAATTCAACCAACTACCAGGCGCTTCCGCCAACAAACCACGGTCACGTCCGGGCTGGGAGGAGTAGCCTGTTTCGCGCCCTGGAGGTATCATAGCAGACCTGATGTTAAAATCGTGTTAAGATCGGGGGGCAAACAGGGCGAAACTGTGTTAAATTGCCGCCCGCGTGACTCGTTATAACGCGGTGTGGATGCAACCGCGGACAAGTAGAGCGGCCTATGGTTGCGTTCACCCCGTTACGATGCTATTTCTCCCGCTGTACGTCCGCGCGCAGCGTCGACAGGACGGGCGCGAGGAGGCGCGTCGCTGTCGCGCGCGCCGCCGCGTCGCCGGAGGCGGCGTAGGCGGGCACGGACACGCGCACCATGTAGTAGGGGCCCCCGCCATGCACGATGTCCCACGCGGCGTCCAGCAGGTTGTCAGTTGAGCGGGCCGTAACGCCGCTGGGGCTCACTACCGCGTAGGCCAGAACATAGCGGTTAGCCAGATGCTGGACGACCAGCACGCTGGTCGGCGCCGTCGTCCCATCGGGCAGGCGCAGGATTTGGCGGTCGCGGAGAAGCGATTGGTAGCCCTGCCCTTCGTAGCTGAGCTCGCCGCTCCAGCGCAGCATGCTCTTGGTCATGGTGGATCGCTCGAGGTAGAGATCGGCCACGCTGCCCCGCGCGTCGCCGAGCTGCCACTCGCGGTGCCACCAGCTCGGCGCCCAGCCCATGAGGTAGGAGTTGCCGACCTGTCGCCACCCTGTCCCCGCGATCAACTGGGTGGCCGACGGGGCCGCCGCAGCCCGCGCCGTGGGCCGCGCCGTGGCCATCACGGAGGTGGTCAGCAGGGCGAGCGCTACGATAAGGCCATGGCGCCAATACGCGGATAGCATTTCAACACCTTTCCGACGAGGAAGAACAATCCGAACGCGATCAGGAAGATGACCGCGTCAAAAGCGCCGTGGATGAAAGAGTCGACCACGGCCAGCCCGACCACCTGCGACAACACGAGCACAAGGGTCACGCGCGCGATGTTGGCGACCAGGACGATCGGCAAGATTAACAAGAGCAGCAGCAGGCGTCGCGGCAGTGCGCTCTGCGCCAGGCCGGCGATCAAGATGCCAAGGCAGAGCAAGGCCAGCAGCGAGTTCATGCCGCTGCAGGCTTCAGCGACCACGAAGTGGAAGTTGCCGGCGTACAGGTCGACCCCGTTGCGCCGCATGGGGACGCCGAGGAGTGACGCGGCCTGCGCAGAGTAGCGCGCCGTGATCCCTTGCATTTGGAAGCCGATCGGGACGAAGAGTCCACGGTACAGGCTCAGGCCGATGGTAAGGAACATGATGGGAAAGAAGCTGACCCGCGCCGTCTTCACCCCATACAGGTACGTGAGCGCGCCTAGCGCCGTCAACAAGAACGAGGCCCCGCCGATGGCGCGGATCGAGCTGTGCATATCGACGACTAGCAATGCCATGCCGCACAGGATCAAGGGCAGGCCGGCCCATGCCCCTCTTCCCAAGCTCCGCCGAATGGTCTCGCGCCGCAACCAGAGCAGACCCACCGAAACGAGCGGCATGGCGAACCCGAACGACAACTCTTCGTCGACGCTCCACAAGTCGATGGCGTGGGCGAACACGGGCAGATAGAGCACGAACAATGCGATCGCCACGATAACCGCCGCGATCGTAGGTCCCCAGCCTATAGCAGGGGCCTGCAGCGGGGCAACGACGTCCCCTTGACCCCGATTTTTCCGATCTCGCGCGCCGAACGGCATAGACGGCATTAACAAGCACCCCCGTAACCACATACGAGCCAACCAGGCGGAGCCAGGCAAGTCTCACTATCTACAGTACCACACGGGCTGCTAAATGGGCTGCTAGGACTTGGTTCAAATGGACTTGACAGTGTTGCGCCGAGCATGCGCTGAACCATGTCTAGAAGGAGTAACGGGGAGAGCGGCAACGTTGTTGCCGCTCTCCCCGTTACTCCTTCCGCCGCGCGCGAGCCGTGCGCACCCAACGGGTGTCCCCCAAACCGGTCGCGGCCGCGATATAGACGCCTATCTTCCACATGACGTAGAGCGGGGAGAAGAGCAGGGCGGCGTAGGTGCGCGCGTTCGCGTCCACGAGGCGTAGCCCTATTATGACGTACAAAACCTGCCCCAGTGCGATGGCGGTCGCCAGCCTGCGCGCCGCGCGCGCGCGCAGGGCCACGGCGACCGCGAAGGTGAGCGTCGCCAGGCCAGTCAAAAGCGACAGCGGGGGCACCAGCTGCTCGGCCACGGCATCGAGCCGGACGAAGTCGCGCCGGCGCAGGCCGTCCGCGAGCAGGCGCGGGCCGAACCGGCGCAGCAGTTGCAGCCGTCCTCGCTCCCAGCGCACGTTCTGGCTGCGCGACGCGCGTAGCGAGGAGGGCATCTCGGCAAGCACGATGGCCTCGGGGGCGTACGACACCTTGAGCCCCTCCTCCACGAGGCGCAGGTGAAACTCGGCGTCCTCGGCCAGGCTGAAAGCGTCCCACCCGAAACGATCCAGGATCGCCGCCGCGAAGCACATGCCGTTGCCGCGCAGGCCCGTCGAGAGCCGCAGCGCGTCGCGCCCGCGCGGCCGTAGCCCATTGTAGAGGGCCAGGGCGACGTAGCGCAGCGCCGCCGGCCACGACTCGTCGCTATTGAGCACGCCGTAGTAGGCCTGGATCACCTCGTCGCCGCGCGCCAGGCGCCGGTTCATGGCCGCCAGAAAGGTCGGCGACACGACCGAGTCCGCGTCGACGACGATGTACGCGTCGACGTCTACCCCGCCCTCGCGCAACCGCTCGAACAGGTAGCGGAGCGCGTAGCCTTTACCGCGCCGGCTCTCGTCGCGGCGTTCGTACATCGCCGCCCCCCCGGCCGTCGCGGCCGCCGCGGTGCCATCGGCGCAGTTATCGGCGACGACGTGCACGCTGTAGAGCGCGCGCGGGTACTCCAGCGCGGCGAGGCTTTCCAGCAGATGGGCCAGCAACAACTCTTCGTCGTGCGCCGGTATCAGGATGGCGAAACGAGCGCGCGCCGGCGCCGGCGCCGGCGCGCGCCGCCAGAGGAGCGCGGCGAGGCTCAACGCGTCGAGATAGAGCACCAACGCGGCCATGGGTATCTGAACGACGACGAGGATCGACCGCACAAGTTTCATCAACATACGTCTATTATCGGACTTGGAGCCTGCGACTCTCAGTCCGTCGGGCTTCGGCGGGAGCCGGCCGCGCCAGGGGCAGCTGATACTTGAGCAGCCACCACACCGCGAGCAGGTAGACCGGGACGAAGAAGAGCACGGCCACAGCGTAGCCGTGCGCCAGGTGGAAGAAACGGTACATCATGTTGCCGATCATATACATTACCAGCAAGGCGCAGGCGCTCAACGTCAGGTACGACGAGGCCAACCACACCGGCGTCCGGGGGGACAGCATCAAGAACGGGACGATCCAGATGAGGTACTCGACAGTAAAGCCTGCCGAGAGGGCGAAGAAGATCAGGATAAGGGTGATGATGGTGTATTCGAGGTCCTGGCGCCGGCGCCGCGCGAGGAACGCCAGGGCCACGATCAGGATCGCGAGCTCGGTCACCTTGCCCAGGGTCGCAATCACCGCCGGCGTGATCAGGTGGGTGGGTCCGAGGATGCTGACGGAGAGCCCGATACCCCACCAATCGATCAAGCTGCTGTAACCCAGGACCCGGCCGGCAAAGGCCCGGAGCGGCGTATGGTAGGCCGCCAGGTACGCCGCCGTGGCCATGGCCAGCGGCACAGCGGCCAGCAGGGCCAGGAGAGTCCGCTGCGCCCACGACCGCGGCAGCAGGACGAAAGCGGGCAAGATGAGCAGCGGCCACGTCTTGATGAGCACAGCAAGGCCGAGGGCCAGGCCGGCGACGACGAGCGCGGAAGGCGCCAAACGCCCGCCTCTCGCCGCCCCCAAGGCATACCACGCGACAAGAGCGCACAGCAAGGGGATCGAGTCGAATTGCCCGTGGAACGAGGTGACAAGGATACTGACGGGGTTGAGGGCGTAAATCATGCCCGCCGTGAGCGCCGTCTGTCGGGCGACGCCACAGCGCGCCAGGCCGGCCGCGATGAGCGGGCCGATGGCCGCATCGGCAAGAACGGGCGGGATCTTGACCAGCACGACAAACGGTAACAACGCACCCGTCCCTTGGGATAGCGCCACCTCGAGGCCCGATAACCATAGATGGAGCGGCAGGTATGGATAGCGGCCGGCGACCAGGGGCGATGTGTAAACGTCCTGACCCGCCAGCACGACCTCGCCGACAAGGTGGTATGACGTGATGTCGAAGGTGGCCCCCCGGTTGAAGACCAGCGCCGGGATAAGCCGCGCGATCAGCCCCACAAGCGCGATCATCGAGAGGGTGCCACGCTGTGCGAAACGGGGAGCGCGCCGCCTACTCTCGAAGTACGCGGGAATCAGCGTCAACGTCGCCGCGAGGGACAGTAAAATCCACGAGACGCCGAAAACACCATCTATCCAGCTGTTAGCGATCACTCCCGGTCAGCCCGAACAGTGGTAGAAACGTACAAACCCAACCCCCGCTTGCTCGCCGGTCCCACGAAAACGATGCCGCGCCAGCGCCCCAGCGCCCCAGCGCCCCCTGGTAAGAATGATGCATGCGCAACAGGGTGAAAACATCTAGCCCGTCCATCAGGAAGATAGCACACATTGCCGTACCCAGTTGTATGTAGCCTGCATCTCATCCTATAGCGGGAGCATCGGCCTCCACCCGTCCACCCATATCGGCGGGTGTACCCGCGATGAGCGCCGCCAGGCGCGCCGTAAAGAGATCCAGGCCCATCGTTTCCTCGACGAGTCGCCGCCCATTCAGGCCCATAAGACGCGCCTGCTCAGGATGCGCGAGGAGGAAAAGGATGGCGCGGCGCAACTCCGCCACGTCGCCCGGCCGGACGTAGAACCCGGTGTGCCCCTCCGCCGCGTCGCCGGCCGCCCCGAGCAGGCGCGCCCAACCGGGCTGCGTCTCGCGGCTCGGGTCGGCCCGGCTCGCGCGCCGCCGGTCGCGCACCACGTCGGTCTGTCCGCGCGTGTGCGACACGATCACGGCCTTGCTCATCGCCATAGCCTCCAGGATCGTGGTGATACCGGCCTGGTTCTCGACATCGCGTAGCGGGACCACGACGAACAGCGCGGAGGCGTAGAGCTCGCGCAGGTCCGCGTAGTCGAGCGAGACGATGCGCACGTTGGGGGGCAGCGGCCCGGTGCCGGCGCCCCGCTCGAATCGGAAGGCCGACCACCCGCTCGCCGCCGCGATCGCGACATCGACAGGCAGGCCGGCGACGGCCTCGACCAGGGTGTCGTAGTCGCGATATTCCAGGCCGGCGCTGCAGATCCTGTCCTCGGCCGGCGCCAGCGCCGGAGCGTCACGCGACGACCAGAAACGCTCGTCGACCTGGTACGGCACGAGCGCCACCCGTTCCGACGACAAACCCAGCGTGCGTACCGCCAGGCGACCCTGCAAGGACGAATGCACGACTACGCAATCGATCGTCCTCTCCAGGCGCAAGGCGCGGACGAGCGCCTGCTTGCCCCGTGGCGAGAGCAGGTGTCCGATCATGGTCAGGCGCGGGCGTGGGCCGGGGCGCGCGAAGCGGTAGAGCGCGGCCAGCGCAAAGCCGCTCGTTTCCTGGTCGACGTAGATGGCATCGTAGCGACGCGAAAGGGTCCAGGCCAGCAGCGCCTGGGCTAGGGCCGGGCCGGCGAGACGGCGTGCCAGGCGCGTCCAGGGGCGCGCGGCAAGCGCGGCGAGATCAAGCACGTCCGCGCCGAGCGCGCGCCGCAACTCGTCGTAGTCCTTGCGCGGGGAGCGCCTAGCCGCCGCAGTCGCGCGCTCCCGTGCCACGTCGATCGTCGCGTTGATCACCAACAGCACGCGCACCGGCTACCCTATCCTCTCCTCGCCTCCACCCCCGTCATTATAGGACGGATAGGACGAAACGTCCTCTATTATCTCCATCAGAGGCCTCGGCTACCGCGCCGTGGACATGCAGGCTCTCGTAGACGCCACCCACGCGGCGGACGCCCACCAGCCGATCATCCTCAACGGCCTCGACTAAGGGACGCGGAAAGAATTATGTATCCCGATGACCCGAAGGCATATAAGGGATGTCCACGAACCACTTGGCGAGGTGGGGGAGCCGCGTGAGCTGGGCTTCCACCGCCACCATGGCTCCCTTGGTTAAGGTGATGCCGGTCGTATAGGTGGTCGTCACGAGTGCGACGACGGGATGGGCGCCCTTCCACGTCATGGAGGCGGTGTAGCCGCACACCGCGTCG
>JAABUP010005560.1_pt1 | contig 18960 bp, 23 predicted proteins | sample 5559201 | NCBI WGS metagenome assembly JAABUP01 (sample SAMN10711887, study PRJNA513373) | rock metagenome | isolation source: Antarctica rocks | place: Antarctica
CCGCTGGTGGAACCGGTTGGTGACGCGGCGGATCGAGGATTGGTCGGCCAGGTCCGCGGTGAGCACCTCCACCCCAGGGTTGCCGGTCGCTGCGACGATGTGATTGCGGGCGGCCTCTCCGCTCGCGGGGCTGCGGGCCAGGAGCACCACGGTCGCGCCGCGGCGGGCGAGTTCGGTGCTGATCGCCCGGCCCATCCCGCCGGTCGCGCCGGTCACCATGCATACCCTGCCGTGCAGGTCGCCGCTCATCCGGTGATGGCGGGTGCGAGTCCGGTGAAGGCCGGGGAGGCGGTCTCGCGGAGCAGGAAGTCGGCCACATCGGCTCGGGCGATCCTGGATCGGAGCCCGATCGAAAGGTCTGTGCCGGTGCGGTAGCTGCCGGTGCGTGGCCCGTTCGTCAACGCGGTGGGTCGCACGATGGTCCAGCTCAGTTCGGATCCGCGGACGAGAGCCTCCATCGTCTCCTTGTCGCGCATGCTGTTGGCCTTCATGACCCACAGCAGCTTTGAGTACAGCGACCGGTCGTGGGTTTCGGCGGCGCCGTAGGCACTGACGACCGCCAGCCGGTTCACGCCATGGTCGCGCATCACGGCGAGAACCGATCGGATCGCGTCGGTGCACACCGTGGTCACCCCCCTGCGGTCGCTGCCCAGCGCACTGATCACGGCGTCCTGCCCCTGGACGGCGTTTTCGACGACCGCCAGGTCCGCGAGCGAGCCGACGATCACCCGCAGCCGCTCCTGCACCGCGAGCGCACCTGGTCGGCGGGCCACCGCGGTCACCTGATGACCGGCGTCCAGCGCCTGCTCCACTACCTGCGCACCGGTGCCACCGGTCGCTCCGAACACCGCGATCTTCACCGTCGACCTGCTCCCACACCCGGACCCACGGTTGGAGTCTCCAAGGGATACTCTCACTGTCCGGCCAAGTGTTGGAGTTGTCAAGTATTGGAAGCTAAAAGTATGCTTGGAGTGTGGTCACCGATCCGCGACCGGAAGAACCGCTGATCTACGCGCTGCTGGACCTCGTTCTGGGCCTCGCCGACCGCACCCTCGCGCTGATCGCCGACGTCCTGCGTGAGCTCGACCTGACCCAGCCGCTGGCCGACGCGCTGTGGCAACTCGACCCGAAGGCGCCCGCGCCGTCGATGCGCGAACTGGCCGCCCGGTTGCGCTGCGACCCCTCGACGGTCACCTTCCTGGCCGACCGGCTGGAAGTGAAGAACCTCGCCTCCCGGGAGGTCGACCAGAAAAACCGACGGGTCAAGACCCTGAATCTCACCCCGGCCGGCCGGAAGGCCAGGCGCACCTTGGTCCGCGCCATGACCACCCGCTCACCCATCGCCCGCCTCACCCCCGACGACCAGCACCGACTCCATCAACTGCTGACCCTCGCCATCGACCCAGACTGACAACAAACTGATGTGCCGCCAGGGCCACTGGCCCGAAGTACACGGGCGACTAAGCTGCCGCATTCACCCGGACCCCGCCTGGGCCCGAACTCGGCGACCCACGCTTTGGTCAGGAGCTGGAGGGTGCCCCTACTTAATCCGTGGAGCGGCCATAGCGGGTCGTCGCCGGGTTCGGCGGTTTCGTCGCCGGCACTTGTCGGCCGCGATGTCGAGCACGCGAATGTCTGGACGTCTGGAGTTGGTTACGTCCGGGTCTGGGCGGATCCGGTTCGGTGATCGGTCGCCCAGGCGGTCAAGTCAGCTTCCGTGTACTACCCGGGTGTTTGGGTGGTGAGGATGATTTTGCCTTTCGCGTGGCCGGCGGCGAGGTGTTCCAAGGCTTGTGGCGCCTGCTGCAGGTCGACTTTGCGGTCGAGCAGGATCCGGATGTCGTCGTCGAGCATCTGCACGACCGTGCGGAGTCGTTGGGCGTCGGAGGAGTGGAAGAGGAATTCGGCGCGCAGTCCCCGTGCGGAGGCCCGTTGGGTGTCGGGCGGCATCGGCACCGCGACCAGCAGGCCTCCCGGTCGCAGGATGTCCAGCGATTGGGCCTCCACGGCGCCGCCGACGGTGTCGATCACGATGTCGACATCGGTGGTCTGGGACTGCAGCGGCCCGGCGGTGTAGTCGATGACTTGGTCGGCGCCGAGGTCGCGTGCGATGTGCAGGCCGGCCCCTGAGGCGGTGGTGATGACGTGGGCGTTGAGTTTGTGGGCCATCTGCACGGCGAAGCTGCCGACTCCGCCGGCGCCGCCCTGGATCAGCACCCTCTGCCCGGCTTGCACATGGGCGACTTCGGTGAGTGCCTGCCAGGCGGTCGCAGCGGCGGTGACAGCGCCGGAGGCCAAAAACAGTGGAATGGACGTGGGTGCGGCGACGAGTTGTTCCGCCGGGACAACTGCGAACTCCGCGTATGCACCTCCTGCGGACGGGTCCGGCCGGGCCACGACCTGGTCACCGACGACCCAACCCACGACGCCGTCGCCGACTGCGGTGATGGTTCCGGAGATGTCGGTTCCTAGTGTGTAGGGAAATGTGACGGGGAAGAAGTCGTGCATGTACCCGGCGGTGATCTTGAGATCCAGTGGGTTGGTTGCTGCGCCGGCTACCCGCACGAGGACATCGCCCGGGCCGGTCGAGGGGTCCTCGATGTCGCAGATTGTGGGGGTGGCGCCGTAGCTGGTGATCTGGATGGCTTTCACTGGGTCTCCTGTGCGATGTGTGGGGCACGGCCCACCTGGTTGAAGAATCCGAACCAGTCCTCCAGGTGCCAGGTTCGCGCCAGGCGCCCGTCCTGGACGTCGTGGAATTCGTGGATCGGGATGCGGACCTCTCGCCCGGTCGCGGGGATGCCGAACATGTCGCCGGTGTGGGTGCCGCGCATCTCGGCGCGGACGCCGATCTTGCCGTTGCCTTCCTGGCCGCGACCGTCGATCACGTCGTGAACAACGATCTGAAAATCGGTGAAGGATTGTCCGATTCCTTTGATCATCGGTTTGATGCCGTCCGGGCCGGGTCCCTGTCCGGGACCCAGCGGAATGTCGTCCCACTCGGGGGTGACGACCTCGTCGAGCAGGTCGGTGTCGCCGGAAAACGCTCGGTAGAACGTCTCGACGAGTTGAGGCAGTGAATCGCATGCTGGGCTCCTTGGTTGTGGTGTTATCGGGGGGCTGGAAGGTCGATGAGGTGGTCAATTCCCAGGGCGGCGAAAAAGGCCCGCTGGCGTTCGGACCTGACTTCGTCTATGTCCTCGACGCCCTTTTGCTGGGCGTCGACGATCACTCGGCGGGGGCGCAGGCCGCGGGGCCGGCGCAGCACCTCGACAAGGGCGTCGCCGACAGAACCGACGTCCGCGGTGTGGCCTTGGTGGGTGATATCAATCGCTTCCAGCCGCGCCGGAATCTGGGCTACCGCAGCCGCGAAGTCGCCGTACTGCGCCACCACCGCGGGTTCTGCGGGTGGGTTGCTGTGGGCGAAGTGCTCCGTCCCCTGCGTGAACGCACCGGGCACCAGGATGATGGTGTCGATGCCAAACTGGGTGGCCTCGAAGCCGATCGACTCAGCGAACGCTTCGCCCGCGGCTTTGCTGGCAACGTAGGTAGCCATGAACGGTTCCACGATGTGTGCTGTCGTGCTGCTCATGTAGACAAGGGTTCCGGCGCCTTGACGTCGCATCACCGGCAGCACCGCGCGACTCATCCGCAGCCAGGAGACCGCGTTGGTGTCCAGGATCGTCAAGAACTGTTCGGGGGTGAACGCTTCCGCGACACCCGACATGAGCATGCCGGCGTTGTTGACGACGACGTCCAGATGTCCCTGCTCGAACAGCACTTGATCGACCGCGGCGCGGCAGCCGGTTTCGGACAGAACGTCAAGATCCAGCGGTCGCAGCGTGACCTCGTGCTCCGCCGCGAACCGCTGTGCGGCCTGGGCCCGATCGGCCGACCGGGAAGCGAGGTCGCGCATGCCGGCATAGACAGTGTGACCGGCAAGGGCCAGCTGTTGGGCGATAGCCCGGCCAAGTCCCGACCCGGCCCCGGTGACCACGACAACCTGGTGAGCATCACCGGACTCGGCGGCGGTCATACCAGCCCTCCGTTGACTCGAACGACCTGGCCACTGATCCATCCGGCGGCCGGCGAAATGAGCAGGGACACTGCATCGGCGATGTCAACCGGCTGGCCAAGTCGGCGTTGCGGGACCATGCCGGCCAGCCGCTCGAGGTCTAACGGGGTCTTCCCCGCGAGGAACAACTCGGTCTCAACTGGCCCGGGGGCGACGGCGTTGACCGTGACACCGCGAGCCCCCAACTCCTTGGCCAGGACCCTGGTGAAACCTTCGACTGCCCCTTTTGTCGCGTTGTAAAGGCCATATCCAGGGGCGTTCAACGCCAGCGTCGTGCTCGAGAACGTGACAATCCGGCCCCAGTCGCGAACACGTTTGGCCGCCTCCCGCAGCGCGTTGAACGTGCCCCGGATGTTGATCTGGACGTGGTCGGCGAAGTCCTCATCCGTCGTATCGACCATCAGCGCCGGACGCATGATCCCGGCCGAGGTGACAACGAAATCGACACCGCCGAACTCGGATTGCACTTGATCGAACAACGTCTGTACCTGCTCGGCGTCGGCCACATCCGCACGAACCGCGATCGCACTGCCCCCGGCATTGCGAATGGCCCCCACTATCTGCTCGGCCGCCCCGGATGACCAGGCGTAGTTCACAGCCACCGCGACGCCATCGCCTGCGAGCCGCTCGGCGACGGCGCGGCCGATCCCGCGTGACGCACCAGTAATCACCGCAACCTTCGTTCCACCCATGGCTCAGTCTCTGCTCCCGGCTCCGTCGCGTGGCTCGGCTTGTTGCCTCCGCCGACAGCGACGGTGCCAGGCCGTGCTCGCAACAGCTAGGCGACGTCCATACAGGTGACGACAACACCTGGCTCACCGGACGCCTCAAACGGCGGCCAGCTACTCGGCAGGGGTGCACCAGACCGCTGCTGAGACCGCGACCAGGACAGGAGGTGGTGCTGACGTCACCTGGCTGTGGCGGGACTCGCCAGCACACAATGGTGTGATGAACCTGTTCGAGATGGGGGGCTTCCTAAAGTCGAGGCGGGATCGGCTTAAGCCACGGGACCTGGGGTTGCATGAAGGCCCCCGACGGCGTGTCGCAGGGCTGCGACGCGATGAAGTCGCGAACATGGCAGGCGCGTCCGTCGACTACTACACGCAACTCGAGCAGGGCCGCGGAGCGCAACCGTCCGAGCAGATGCTCGCTGCTCTTTCCCGAGCCCTTCGACTGACGCTGGACGAGCGCAACCACCTCCATTACCTCGCAGGCCGGCCACTGCCTCCTACCGGGAGCGCGAACGCCCATATCCACCCAGGAATGCTCGACCTACTGGACCGGCTCACCTCGACCCCCGCACAGATCATCAGCGACCTCAGCGTCACACTCGTCCAAAATCGCATGGCCGCCGCGCTGCTGGGCTGGCCCAGGCACACCACAGGAATCAACGCCAGCTTCATCTACCAGTGGTTCACCGAACCAGAAGCGCGACAGCTCTACCACCCAGTGGAACACCAGCACCAATCTCAAGTATTCGTCGCCGACCTCCGAGCAGTCGCCGCACGCCGCGGCAGCGGTCAACTCGTAGCCGACCTCACCGGTCGGCTACTCAAAGAAAGTCAGGAATTCGTCGACCTGTGGGCACGGCAAGAAGTCGCGATACGGCGATCGGACCGCAAACGACTCATACACCCAACCCTGGGCGAACTAGAACTCAACTGCCTCAACCTGCTCAGCGAGGACGGCACCCAGCGGCTGCTCTGGTTCACCCCCACGCCCGGAACAACGGCCGTCGAAAAACTAGAACTACTCAATGTGATCGGCAACCTAGGCGGCGCTGACAACGACACCCGAGAAGGCCTTGTCGTACCCAGCTAAGAGAGCTGAACGCGGATGCGCCTCTCATTAGGTCGGTGATCTTAGGATTCGGACCGCGCAGCCTTCGCGCTTTTCTTGCCCGCACTGCGCCGCTCTGCAACCTGGCGCTGTGGCCCGCACCGCCGACGGGTTCGAATCGCAGTTCGCGACCCAGCCGATGACCTTGCGGTGGGGCGGAGGGGCCGTAGTAGTCCGAGCGGGGAAAGCCTCGCACATGGCGAAGGGCCCCAGCGGATTGAGGCAGCAGGCAGTCATGATCGGAGGCGCTGGTGAATATCGGTGATCAGCCGTGGCCGGACCCGGTGGGTGCGGCGGGGCGGGTACGAGACATGCAGGTCGCCGGGGTCGCGTCCGGCGGGGACGGCGGTCAGCCCTCGGTGGCGAGGGCTGTTTGGAAGATGCCGAAGTTTCCAGTCATCCAGCGGGCCGTCAGCTTGAGTCTGGCAATCCGCCAACCGCTAGAGGTTCGCTCGAACCGATTCGTGTAATACCCGTAAACGGTTTGGTCGCTATCGCCAGTGCTGTTCGGGTTGTGATGCCTGGCCCGAACGTATGCGACACATGTGGCGTGATCATCGTCTTCAAACGTGATCACATGATTGGTGATCATGTGCTGGGTTGCCTTGAAAGACTCCATCCTCGGAGCGGTCCCCTTGACAAAATCGTCGGCCTGGACACGGACGACGGGTTGACCGAAGCCGTCACTGAAGTCGACCTCGACTTCGTCTGTGAAGCAGTGATGACGCGAAGTGAAGCGGCTGCAGCGACCCGCAGCGCTCTCGTGCGCGCAGCGTCCGGACTGCTCGATGAGGGGGGACCTGACGCGGTAACGCTCCGAGCAGTGGGGGCCTGTGCCGGAGTCTCGCGCGGCGCACCCTACGGGCACTTCGCCAACAAGGAGCATCTGCTGACCGCCCTGGCCGTCAACGCCTGGAACTCGCTAGCCGACAACGTGGAACAGCTGCGGGCCGACCCGAATGCCACCCCAAGCTTACGGCTCGAGAGAGCCCTTCTAACGCTCATCGAGGTCGGACGCCGACAACCGCATCTATATACGCTGATGTTCACCGCCCCGGCGACTGGCCCGCAGGCCGCCGCGGCCGCGAACCGCCTGCAGGATCAGTTCCTCGCCGTCGTCACCGACCTCGTCGGCGAAGCCGATGCTCTGCGCTATGGCGCGCTGCTGATGTCGAGCGCTCACGGGATCGCAGGATTGGAGCTCAGCGGACATCTGTCGAAAGACAAGTGGAAGGTCGACGGGGAGCAACTCGTGCGCATGCTGGTCGATGCGATCGGGTCCGGCCTCACCAACGCTGATGCACGCACCTGATTGACGTCTCCCGCGCCTGCTATGTTCGCGACTTCATCGCGTCGCAGCCCCGCGACACGCCGTCGGGGGCCTTCATGCAATCCCAGGTCCCGTGGCGTGAGCCGATCCCGCCGCGACTTCAGGAAGCACCCCATTTCGAACAGATTCATCGGCAAGGAGGGACTGTACAACTGGGGCCCTCCGCCACCGCCGTCGTTCTTGCATCCGGAGGATCTGGCCCTGTTGATGACGGGCACGCATTCCGCTCCCCGTTGACCAATGCCTGTACTCGAAGTCGCGACAAAGTAGAGGGGGCGAATCGGATCGATCGATTCGCCCCTCTACCTTATTCTTGCCTTTGGTCTGTCCGGCCGGAATCGGCCGTCACGCCGAACACCTCCATCATCTGGGAGATGGTGCGGTAATAGCCCGCCAGGGCGATCAGTTCCAACGTCTCCTGGGCGCTGAACCGTTCCGCCGCTTGATCCCAGAGCGACGCATCGGGCTGTGGATCGTGGACCAGCTGGGTGCAGACCCGGGCCGCGCAAACCTCGCGGGGATCTACGGAGGTGAATTCGGCTGTCGCCAACGCGTGCACCTCGCCCGCGGTCAATCCCACCGAGCGGCCCACCAGGCCGTGCGCAAACATCTCGAACGAGGATCGGGTCGTGGCGGCCACGCTGAGGATGGCGATCTCTCGTTCTCGTGCGGACAGGCCGGAGCGATACCGCAAAGCCGCTCCCAGATCTTCCAGGGGCTTGCCCAGGTGCGGAACGTGCAGCATGAGCCCGAATGGTCCGTTCAAGGAGCCGTCCTCGGCGACCACCGTGAACAACTGGGCCCCCTTGGTCCGAGGTCCCCCGACGATGGACGCGTAGAGCGCCTGCTGCTCGTCGTCCAGGTCGGTGGGTCGCAACCGCGGGATCCGTTCAGTCATCGGCGCTTTGCGATTGCCACCAGACGTTGGCGAATCTCACCGATTCCCTCGATCCGGCTGACCAGCTCGTCGCCGTCGCTGAGGAACCGCTGGGGTGTCCGGCCCATGCCGACTCCCTCGGGCGTGCCGGTGAAAATGATATCGCCGGGATACAGGGTGACGACCCGGGACAGGGCGGCCACCAATCGCGGCACTGAGAACAGCAGATCGCGGGTGCGGCCGTCCTGGACCACCTCGCCGTTGACCGAGCAGGTCAGATTGAGGTCGTCGGGATCGGCCAGCTCGTCCACGGTCACCAGCCACGGGCCGGTGGGCCCAAAATTCTGGTGGGACTTGGCCAGGGAGAATTGTGGGGCCGGTCCGGCCAGTTGGCCGGACCGCTCGGACAGGTCCTGACCGACGGTCAGGCCGGCCACGCAGGACCAGCCGTCCTCGGGATCGACCAGGCGAGCTCTCCGCCCGATCACCGCGACCAGTTCAACCTCCCAGTCGGTCTTCCCATCCGTCGGCAACGGCACCTCCACGTTCGGACCGGCCAAGCAGCTCAGGTATTTGGTAAACACCGGGGGGATGGTGTCCGGCGTGCCGAATCCCGACTCCGCTGCATGTTTGGCGAAGTTCAGCCCAATAGCGAAAATCTGCCCGGGGGTGGGTGAGGGTGCCTTAAGCTCAGCCTCGGTGAAGCCGACGTCGGGCTCGGCGGTCAGCTCGGCGCTCCAGGCCAGGAACGAATCCCAGTCTCCGTAGAGAGCCTGGAGCTCGGGTCCGAACTTTCCCGCGCTTGCGACCTGGACGTCGATGCCCTTCAGATTGCCGGTCACAATGACGGCGCGGCCGCCCACATTGGCCAATCGCATGGTTTGCTCCTCTCGTGGTGGTGGTCACCGCTCGGTCGATGCCGGCCGGCCGCCATCAGGAGCTGGTGGCCCCGTCGGCGATCAATGACTTGGCATCGATTTTGTTCTTGGTGATTCCGGCCAGCTGGGCCCAGTCCAGGGCCGCCTGGATACTCTTCAGGCTCAGATTTCCGGAATAGGCGTAGGTGGCCAACTGAGTCGACAGGCCGGCCGTCTTCGCCGTCCCGGTGGCGGTGGCGATCATCGTCAATGTCGCGTTGTTGGCGGGATCCTTCATGTAGGCGTCGGCCTTGAAAATGGCCGTCTGCAGCTTCTTGGCCAGGTCGGGAAACTGCTTGAGCGTAGCGTCGGTGACCACCAGCGCCGCGTTGACCTGTGAGCCGAAGACATCCGGGATATCCTTGGCGAACGCGAGGACCGGATCGGCCGCGCCGGCCTCGACGATCGCCTTATCGAATCCACCGCCGCTGACGACCGCGTCCACCTGCTTGGCGGTCAGGGCATTGAGGGCAACCGTTCCGGGCGTGTCGATCAGGGTGTAGTCGCCCGCGTTCACCCCGGCCATCTTGAGCAGGGCGATGAGAGTGAGCCCGAGCGGGCCGGCCTTGGCGTTGACGCCGATCTTCTTGCCCTTCAAAGCCGCGAAGGTGGTCTTCCAGCCTTCGGCGCCGGCCGGCTTCGGTAGCGCGACGCCCTTGGCGGCGAGCAGCTGGAAATCGACGTTGTCGTTCAAACCAGCGACATACTTGACGCCGACGCCTTTTTCGACGTAACGCGCGGAGTTGTATACGACGTCGGCGGTCATGTTGATCTGGTTGGAAGTCAGGGCAGCAGGAAGAGCGGCCGGGGCGGTCTGCTTCACCGTCACGGTGACGCCCTGCTCCTTGAAGTAGCCGTTCTTCATCGCCACCTCGACGGGCAGGAACGGCAGTGCGCCGGCCACCGGTGCACTGTAGGTGATCGCGATGTCGCCGCCGGCCGGCGTGGCCGACGAACCGGCAGAAGAACTGGCCGGCGCTGCCGAACTGGGTGCCGGCGTCGACGATCCGCAGGCGGCAACCGTGAGACTTGCCACCGCCAGTAGAGCAGCGATCACCGCATTTCGGACCTGCATTGTTTGCTCCTGGGTCGATGGGTTGATGCCAAAGGGAAGAGCGGCGAAACTCGGAGACGAAGGCGTGCCCAGGCTCGTGCGGCCATAGGCATGACCCCAGGTGGTGCGACCAAACAATGGTCGGACCGCCAGCAATTACCTGGCCTGCCAGCGCATCAGGTGGCTCTCCCACAGCGCGAGCAGCCCGTTCAGCACGGACGTGACCACGGCCAAGAAGACTAGGACGGCGAAGACGCCGGCGGATTCCAGATTTTGGCCGTACAGCACGATGATCTGACCGAGCCCGTCGCTCGAGGCGACCATTTCCGAGGCGATGACGCCGAGGAGGGATGTCACCACACCCAGACGTAGACCGGCGAAGATGCCCGGAACAGCGCCGGGAATGATGATCTTGCCGAACATCTGAACGTTGTTGGCGCCATAGACGCTGGCCATTGATTTCAGGTCACTGTCCAGGGTCTTCGTACCGGCCAACGTGCTGACAAGAACCATGAAATAGACGAGCGAGACCGCCAGAGCCACCTTTGACGTCTCGGTGATGCCGAACCAGAGCAGGAACAGCGGCGCCAGAGCAATGCGCGGCAGGCTCATCAGGACCGAGATCCATGGCTGCAGCACTCGATCCAGAGTGCGGAACCGCGCCATGGCCAGGGCCGTCAGGACGCCCGCCGCACTGCCGATGACAAATCCGGTGACGGTGGCCCGCAGAGTGACTCCGGTATTCCGGAGCAGGTAGCCGAAGTTGCCGCCGATGAACGCGGCGATATCCGACGGCCGGCTGAAGAACAGCTTGTTGAGCAAGCCCGCACCGGCCAATATCTGCCACAGGCCCAGGAACGCCACCACGCTGGCGACCTGAAGCAAGCGAACCATCGTCGTCCGCTGTCGACGGCGCCGACGGAATAGAACTGACGATCGCTCCATGTCCGACGCCAAGCCCGGGTCGATCGCGGCGACGTAGGGCCCGACCGATGGGCTGATGGCCGCCATGGCCTTACTCCTCTCCCGAAATCAACGACCACAGCGACTTGACCAACTCCTGGAATTTTGGTTCGAATCGCAGTGAATCGAGGTCACGGGGCCGTGGGAAGTCGATCAGCAGATCCTTGGCGATCCGCCCATCGCGCATGACCACGATCCGGTCGGCCAAGAGGCAGGCTTCGTTGAGGTCGTGCGTGACGAAGACGACCGTCTTGCGTGTCCGCTCCCAAATGCCCAGGAATTCCTTCTGCAGACGCATCTTGGTCTGGGCGTCCAGCGCGCCGAAGGGCTCGTCGACCAGAAGCAATTCCGGATCGATGGACAGCGTCCGAGCCAGACTGGCGCGTTGCCGCATGCCGTGTGAAAGTTGCCTCGGGTACAGTTCGCCCTTGTTGGGCAGGCCGACGAGGTCGAGCATCTCCGCAGCCCGTGCGCGCCGAACGGCGCGCTTGACGTTCCGCAGCTCCAGGCCGAATTCGACGTTTCGGCGCAGGCTGCGCCAAGGGATGAGGGCGTCCCGGGCGAACATGTAGCCGATCGAATTCTTGGGCATCTTCTGACGATTCTGGTCGATCAGTTCGACGGTGCCCAGTTCGTTGGCGATCTGGCCGGAAATGATGTTCAAGAGCGTCGTCTTGCCGCATCCACTCGGGCCGACCAGGCAGACGAACTGTCCCGCAGGCACTTCAAGGTCGATGCCGCGCAGGGCGAGTTGCGGACCGTCGGCCGTCGGGAACCAATGAGTGACGCTGCGAACGTTCACGGCCGCCATATCCCAGTCCGGCGGCGACTTCTGCTTCCCAAGTTTCTGGACGCCCGCCGCCGGTGGTGCCTGTCCGACCGAGCTGTTCACGTCGGACCTCCCACCATCGCGGGTCGTAGTTCCGGCACTTCACCGGCTTACCCTCAGAATCTCAAGCAGTGATCGATATGTCAAGCACATTTCGAAATTAGCCCAGAGTACTGATGATGGCGGACGCGCGGGCGGTCAGCCCAGCGGTGAACCAGCCTCCTGGCTGGACTGGAGTAGACGAGTGGTGGACGTGATGTGGTCGATCAGAAGCGTGACCGCCGACCGCTTGTCCCTGGCCAAGCAGGAATCCCTGAGAGCGCGGTGCTCTCCGACGATGTCACGCTGATTTCCGCTCAACGGCACCGACCACCGACGGTAGATCTCAGCCGCGTCGCGAAGACTCAGGGCCGCGGCCATCAATCGCGGGTTGGGACAACCGGACAGGAGAACCCGATGGAACTCGGCGTGAGCCGCGACCCAATCCTCGGCGATCCGGCTGGTGTCCGCCTTGTCCATCTGCGGGGTGCGCTCGAGGCGGTGATGAGCGGCGGTGACCTGGGATTCCCATTCCAGGTCACCGAGTTCGACGGACTGCTCGAGCACCAGAGCTTCGATGGCACAACGGGCCTCGGTCAGATGCACCAGATCGGCAATCGAGATCGGTACGACCCGGAAGCCGATCTGGGGTTCGGCCACCACCAGCCCCTCGGCGCCCAAACGCAGCAGCGCCTCCCGGACAACCCCCATGCTCACCCCGTACGCCGTGGCCAGGGCCGCCAGTGGCAGCTTCTCCCCCGGAAGCTGACGCCCGGAGAGGATCTCGCCGCGTAACCGGACGTACACGCGCTCGGCGTGAGTCTTCATCAGCGCCTCCAGCCGGACCGCCGTGACGATCGTGATATAACATGGATTTTCGAAATCCTCTTGACATTTCTACTTTAACGCATGAACCATAGCCGGTGCCACCCCACCGAGGGAAGTTCCGGGCGGCAGGAGGCAACGAAGGCTCCTCCACCTACAGGAAGAATTCGCCGGATGACAATCTCTGCGCCGAGGAGCGTCTCGTGCATCGCCGGCATCCCTTACGTCCGGCGTCCGGCCGGCTCGCTGCTGCTAGACCTGTACTTGCCCGGAAATGCCGGAAAGGTGCCGCTGGTGCTGTACCTGCACGGCGGGGCCCTGGGTGATGGGCAGCCGCAAGGATCATCCGGATCGGTTAAGAAATCTGGCTGGGCAGGGAATGGTGGTGGCCGCCCTCAGTTACCGGCCGGCTCACCTCGCGCCCTTTCCCGCCCAACGGGAGGATGTCGCCGCCGCGATCGATTTCCTGCGCCGTGAGGGTCCGACGTGGGGGGTCGACGCCCGGGCCGTCGGCCTCTACGGCGCATCCGCCGGAGCGCACCTGGCCGCGATGACAGGTCTGACCCTATCCCGAAGCATCAATTGCCCGGTGTTCGCCTTGGTCGGGCTTTTCGGACGCTACGACCTCACTGAGGCCGGCCTGCCGCCCAGTCCGGACGCCGGGCTCAGGCCTCCGTGTGAGGTGCTCGATTCCGTCTGGCCCGCGGAACTCGGCGGGCGGCCGGTTCCGCCGATGAAACTGCGATCGCTGCTCACTGGCGTCGAGGAAGCGCTGCTCGATCAGGAGGCACTGGAGGCGATCAGTCCGCAGCATCGGCTCAGCGAGCTCGACTTCCCGGTGCTGGTCATGCACGGAACGGCCGACGGGGTGACCCATCACGCGCACGCAGAGAACTTTGTCCGGGACGTCCGGGCGCTGGGTAAGGAGGCCGAACTCGTCTTGGTCGACGGGGCCAATCACGAAGATCAGTGGTTCGACGGTTCCGAAGCCGCCGCTCGGGTCGGCGAGTTCTTCCGCCGCCATGCCCCGGCATCGGAGCCACCGCCCGGAGCCGACGGCTCTTCCGCCGGAAGGAATGCGCCGTGACGGCGCCCGATGTGATTGTGGTCGGCGCGGGCCCGTCCGGCATGGCTGTGGCCGCCGAGTTGGCCCAGGCCGGCGTCCGAGTCACCGTCTTCGAACGACGGACCGAACCCGTGCAGTCCCGCGCCGGGACCATCCTGCCGCGTGTGCTCGAACTTCTCGACGCCCGAGGACTGGCCCAGAAGTTCATCGAGCGGGCCCGTCAGATCCGCGAGAATCCATTTTTCCGCATCCACATCTGGGCCGGCATGCAGCCGGTGCAGTGGTCATACCTGAGCTCGCGTTTCGGCTATCGACTGATCCTGCCGCAGAATGAGACCGAGGATCTGCTCACCGAGCACGCCAGGAGCGTCGGTGTCACCATCCGCCGGGGCATGACCATCCAGAGCGTCGAGCAGGACGATTCCGAAGTTCGCGTCGTCGCGACCGGGCCGGACGGCGAGAAGGTTGAGGCCGCCGCGCTGTACCTGGTCGGCGTGGACGGCGGACGCAGCACCGTGCGTTCGGCGGTCGGAATCGACTTCCCCGGTCACGGCGCGACGTTTACCGGCATCGTCGCCGACCTGGTCATTCCCAACCCGTGGCCGGAGGGCCGGCGAATGGTCGACAACGAGCGCGGCTGGGTGACCTCGTTCCCGTTTTCCTCAGAACAACCAGTCACCCGCTTCAACTTGGTCCACACCGACCGCCGGCACGCGGACCCCTTGGAGCCCGTGACGATCGAAGAAGTGCGGCAATGCCTGCACGAGATCCTGGAATTCGATCTTGAATTTACCGAATTGCGATGGGCCTCGCGCTTCAGCGATGCCATGCGGCTGGTCACGTCGTTTTCCGTCGGACGGGTGTTCCTGGTGGGCGAGAGCGTCCGCATCCATTACCCGGCGAGCGGTGTTGGCATGAACTTCTGCCTGCAGGACGCTTTCAACCTCGGCTGGAAGCTCGCGGCCGTGATCAAGGGCCACGCGTCGACGGCATTGCTCGATTCCTACGAGGCGGAGCGACGGCCGGTCACCGAGACGTTGCTCCGCAGTGTCAAATCCCAATGTTCGGTGCAATTCGACTTCACCGAGGAGGGCGTCGCCTTCAAACGATGGTTTGAGAAGAACGTGATGCCGCTGCCGGACGTGAACCGGCGCTTGGGCCTGGAACTCAACGGCCTGACCGAACCGTATCCAGCGCCCTCCGGCTCCCATCCCATGACCGGGGAACGGGTTCCCGACCTGGAACTGCAGACGGCCCAGGGTCTCGTTCGAATCGGTGAACTGCTGCGTAACCAAGAGTTCCTGATCATCGACTGCACCGGCAACAGCGGATACGACGCGCTGGCATTCGTCGGTGCACCGGTGCGGCCGGTGTCCGGGATCCCTACCAGCCTGCCCGAAAGCTTAACCAGCGCAACGAGTATGTTAGTTCGTCCGGACGCCTACCTAGCCTGGGTCGATTCTGGTCCGAGCGACGCGGACCGAGCCCGTGCCGAAATCGCGCGCTGGCTGGATCTGATCAGATGAAAGCCCTGATCATCCGGGACGCCGCGGTCCTGACCATGGACAGCGGATTGGGCGACTTCGACCGGGCGGACATCCTCGTCGAGGACGACACCATCCGTGCGGTCGGTGCGATCCCGCCGGGCACGGACGGCGAGATTATCGACGGACGGGGGATGATCGCGTTTCCGGGTTTCGTCGACACCCACCGGCACACCTGGCAGAGCGCTATCCGGCACAGCTATGCCGACCGCGATCCGGCCCAGTACTTCGCCGAGGTCCTGCGCGGCACCGGCGCCGCCTACACGCCGGCTGACGTCCGCATCGGCAACCTGCTGGGCGCCATCTCGGCGATCAGCATGGGGACCACCACCCTGTTCGACTGGTCACACATCCAGAATTCGCCGGCCCACAGTGACAGCGCGATCGCCGGGCTCCGAGAATCGGGAATTCGGGCCGTCTTCGGCCACGGCTGGCCGCTCACCGACGACGGGCGCTGGACGGCCGACAGCTCCCTCTCCCATCCGGCCGATATCAGGCGGGTACAGGCCGAGCATTTCGGTCCGGACTCGCCATTGCTCTCGCTGGCCATGGCCGCGCGGGGTCCCGAAATGGCATCGGAAAAGGTGTGGCTCGGCGATCTGGAACTCGCCCGAGAACTTGGCATCCGATCCTCGATCCACGTAGGCGCATACGCGCACAACGCCGTCCATGCCGCCGTACGGCAGATGCACGATGCCGGGGTTCTGCATTCCGATCTGACATTTGTGCACTGCTGCCGCAGCGGATCGGACGAACTGACGATGATCGCCGAATGCGGCGCATCGGTGTCACTCGGCGCCCACTGCGAGATGAATTCTCAAGGCATCGGCCACATTCCGCTCGACCGCCTGCTGCAGCGGAGAATCCGGCCGAGCCTGTCCGGCGATACCGAGACCAAGTGCAGCGGAGACATGTTCACGCAAATGCGCATGTTGTTCGGTCATCACCGGTCTTGGATGGGCGGCGGAAATTCCGAGGTACCGCCGGCCGAGGCGGCGCTCACGCTCCGGGATGTCCTGGAATTTGCAACGGTCGAGGGGGCCAGGGCGATTGGGCAGGATTCCCGGATCGGCACGCTCACTCCTGGAAAGCAGGCCGATATCGTATTGATCCGAGCCACCGACTTGAACCTGGCACCGGTGATGGATCCGGTCGCGGCGGTCGTGCTGGCCGCTCACGAGGGCAACGTGGACACTGTCCTGGTCGCCGGACGACGCCGAAAGAGCGGCGGCCAGCTGGTCGACATCGACACCGACGCCATCGTCGGGGCCGCGCGCGACTCTCAGCAGGCTATCCTCCGTCGCCGGCTGGCCGCCTGACCGCCCAGATCCTGACGCTCGCTTACGTTCTCCTCAACCCGTGAAGGATCGACATGGTTCAGATCGCTGTCAGTACATCGATGATCGAGCAGCTCCAGCGCCAATTGGACGATCTCGGTGTTCCTGGGGTGAGTCGGTCGCGGTCGACGCTCGGGCCGAGGTGCCCGACCTGACCGGAATCGAGGCAGCCGTTCGCTGGGATCTGGACGGCACCGTATTCGGGAAGCTGCTGGACGATGCGTCGAAACTCCGCTGGCTGCCCGACTTGGCCTACTACCTGTGTCACGCACCGGCCCGCACCGGCTTGGCAGAACTGGTCATCGTCGCCGGAAACCGTTGGGCCATCGAAGAAACCTTCCAAACCTCCAAAGCCAGACCGGCCTGGACCCCTACCAGGTCCGCCAGTACACCGGCTGGTTCCGACACATCGCCCGCTCCAAGTGGCGACGCCGCCACCAACAACGCGCCCGCCACTGCCACTACCGGGCACGCGGACATCACCCATAAGTGCGACTGCAGTATAGGCCGGCCCCCGGGATAGCGTGGAGTCCTCAGCGAAGGAGAGTGTGATGTCGGCACTGAAGGACCGGATCCGCGCGGATCTCACGACGGCGATGAAGGCGCGCGACCCGCTGGTCATCGGAACCCTGCGGATGGCGCTGGCGGCTCTGACCAACGAAGAAGTGTCCGGCAGCCGGGCCAGGGAACTGTCCGACCAGGACGTCGCCAAGGTGCTCGCCCGTGAAGTGAAGAAGCGCAACGAGTCCGCCGAGGTATATGCAAAGGCGGGCCGGGACGAGCTGGCGGCCAACGAGCGGTCCGAGATCGAGGTGCTGTCCGGTTACCTGCCGGAGCAACTGTCCGACGACGAAGTCCGCGAGTTGGTCGCCGCCGCTGTCGCGGAGGTCCTGGGTCGGTCGCCGGAGGCCCCGTCGACGAAGCAGCTCGGCCAGGTGATCAGGACCGCCACGGTCAGTGCTGCCGGACGAGCGGACGGCGCCAGGGTGGCTGCAGCCGCGAAGGCGGCGCTGGCCGGCTGATGCGGTGACATCGCATGCGCAGCCTGCCGCGGCCGCCGTCCAACACCAGGTCGCCCGGGCCCACCCGCGCGGCCATAGCGCGGATCGGCCGGCGATGACCGTCGGCGCGATGTGGCGACGGGCTGCCACTACCGCACGTCGGCGGTGTTGGCGGTAGCTTCCTCGAATGGCCCGTGTCACAGTGTCCGAGACCACGGATGTGGCCGCTTAGGGCGCTGCTGGAAACGGTGACTCTGACGGGCGGGCGGGTTACCGGCGGTCGGCGGGTTCACCACGCGGCGAGGCCAGGCGCCGCGATCTGCTCGATCGCGTCACCGACGACCTGGCAGCCAACGGGCTGGTGGATTTCTCACTCCGACGAGCTGCGCGGGCGACCGGCACGACGCACAAGGTGCTGCTCTATCACTTCGACGGATCCGACGACCTGCTCACGCAGGCGATCATCGCGCTGCGAGACAGGCGCATCGACAAGGCGTTGGCCACCACCGCGGAAGGATCGGCCCGACGGCCGCTCGCGGACTGGGTGCGCGCAGTCTGGCCGATCCTCGTGGGTGAGGAGGCGCGGGTGCTCGATCAGGCGATCGGCCTGGCTATGTACAACTCCGACGCTACGCCGAACTCGGCCGGGGGGCCTCCCAGCAGTATCTGCCCACGCTGGTGTCCGTCTGTCCGGAGCACTGGTCGGGACGGCGCAAGCTCGAGGTCGCTCACATGATCCTTGCGGTGCTTCGCGGCTTCCTGGTGGACGCGCGGACCAGCGGCGACCCGGCCGGCATCGCCGCGGGCTTCGACGCCTTGATCCGTGCACTTGAGCGGGAAGAGGCCGCCGACGTATAGCCGCCCCCCTGCTCTGGCACAGCACAGCGGCGATCGCTGGATGGACAATTTGTGAACCGTATGGTTCACTATGTCGCGAGGCAGGCTTGGTTCATACCTGGGGGTTGTCATGCGGATGTCCCTGAAGCGGGAGAAGGTTCGATTCGTCAGCGGCGACGCCGAGTGCGTCGCCTGGCACTATCCGGGAACCAATGGCGCGTGCGTGATCATGGCCGGCGGCTTCGCGGTCACCAAGGAGCCGGCGACCGATCAGTTCGCGAAGCGGTTCCACGATGCCGGATATGCGGTGCTCGCGTTCGACTATCGTCGTCTGGGCGAGAGCGGCGGACAGCCGCGGCTGACGTTACCCATCGGCCACCAGCTGGCTGACTGGCAGGCCGCGATCGCGTTCGCCCCGACCCTGCCC
>JAABUP010005561.1_pt1 | contig 18949 bp, 17 predicted proteins | sample 5559201 | NCBI WGS metagenome assembly JAABUP01 (sample SAMN10711887, study PRJNA513373) | rock metagenome | isolation source: Antarctica rocks | place: Antarctica
CCTGGGCTTCGCCCCGCTGAAGGAGGGCGGGCTGTGGCAGGTCATCACGATCTGCGCGGTCGGCGCCTTCGTGTCCTGGATGCTGCGCCAGGTGGAGATTTCGAAGAAGCTCGGCATGGGCTACCATATACCCTTCGCCTTCGGCGTCGCGATCTTCGCCTACGTCACGCTGGTCGTCATCCGGCCGATCCTGATGGGCGCATGGGGCCACGGCTTCCCGTACGGGATCATGAGCCACTTGGACTGGGTGTCCAACACCGGCTACCAGTACCTGCACTTCCACTACAACCCGGCGCACATGCTGGCGGTGACGTTCTTCTTCACCACGACGCTGTCGCTGTCGCTGCACGGCGCGCTGGTGCTGTCGGCGGCGAACCCGCCCAAGGGCCAGGCCGTCAAGACCGCCGAGCACGAGAACACCTTCTTCCGCGACACCATCGGCTGGTCGATCGGCACGCTCGGCATCCACCGGCTCGGCCTGTTCCTCGCCTTGTCGGCCGGGTTCTGGAGCGCGGTGTGCATCGTCATCAGCGGGCCGTTCTGGACCCGCGGCTGGCCCGAGTGGTGGGGCTGGTGGCTCAACCTGCCGATCTGGAAATAAGGAGGGGCGTGCGACCATGGCCGAATATCAAAACCTGTTCACCCGCGTGCAGGTGCGCGGACCCGTCTACGCCGGGGTGCCCGTCACGGGGACCACTTGGACCCGCTCCGGCAAGCCGTTCTACATCCATATCTTCGGCGTGCTGGGCGACGCGCAGGTCGGCCCGCTCTACTTGGGCATCCTCGGCGTCGCGTCGCTGATCTGCGGCTTCGTCGCGTTCGAGATCATCGGCCTCAACATGTGGGCCTCGGTGAACTGGAGCCCGGTGCAGTTCGTGCGCCAACTGTTCTGGTTGGCGCTGGAGCCGCCGGCGCCGAGCTACGGCCTGCGCTTCCCGCCGTTGCAGCAGGGCGGCTGGTGGCTGATGGCCGGGTTCTTCCTCACGGCGTCCATCCTGCTGTGGTGGGTGCGGGTCTACCAGCGGGCGCGGGCGCTCGGCATGGGCACCCACGTCGCCTGGGCGTTCGCCGCGGCCATCTGGCTCTACCTCGTGCTCGGCTTCATCCGGCCGCTGCTGATGGGGAGCTGGAGCGAGGCGGTGCCGTTCGGCATCTTCCCGCACCTCGACTGGACGGCGGCGTTCTCGCTGCGCTACGGCAACCTCTTCTACAACCCGTTCCACATGCTCTCGATCGTGTTCCTGTACGGCTCGACCCTGCTGTTCGCCATGCACGGCGCGACCGTGCTCGCCATCAGCCGCTTCGGCGGCGAGCGCGAGCTGGAGCAGATCATCGACCGCGGCACCGCCTTCGAGCGCGGCGCGCTGTTCTGGCGCTGGACCATGGGCTGGTGCGCGTCCGCCGAGAGCATCCACCGCTGGGCCTGGTGGTTCGCCGTGCTCTGCCCGCTGACGGGCGGCATCGGCATCCTGTTGACCGGAACAGTTGTGGACAATTGGTTCCTGTGGGGGGTAAAGCACGGCATAGCGCCGCACTATCCTGCCGTGTGGGGCCAGGTCGTCGACCCGGCGTTGACGCAGGGAGTGGCGCAATGATCCCCGGAATCAAACTAGGGGTTGGCATCGTCGGGGCGGTCGGAGCCGCCCTGCTCGGGATCGCGATGCTGTCGAAGTTCCAGTTGCCGCCGCTGGAAACCGTGCAGCGCGGCTACCGCGGTACCGCGATGCAGGTGAACTACAACGAGAAGCAGCTCGCCACCTACCTGGCGGAGAACAAGGTGCCGGCGTCGCTGCCGAACCTTCCCGCGAGCGGGCCGAAGTCGGCGGCCGTCTATAAGAACGTGCAGGTGCTGGGCGACCTCAGCGTCGGCCAGTTCACCCGGCTCATGGTGTCGCTGACCAACTGGGTGTCGCCGAAGCAGGGCTGCGCCTACTGCCACAACACCGCCAACATGGCGGAGGACAGCCATTACACCAAGATCGTCGCCCGGCGGATGATCCAGATGACGCAGCACATCAACGCCGACTGGCAGCCGCACGTCCAGCAGACGGGGGTGACGTGCTACACCTGCCACCGCGGCAACCCGGTGCCGAACAACGTCTGGTTCAACGACCCCGGCCCGACGCAGTCCAATGGCATCTTCATGGCCTCGGCCGGCAAGAACTACGCTTCCGGCTCGGTCGGCGACTCCTCGCTGCCGTATGACCCGTTCACGCCGTTCCTGGAGGATGACCACTCGATCCGCGTGCAGGGCGAGGAGGCGCTGCCCGGCGCCAACCGGCACTCCATCAAGGAGGCGGAGTGGACCTTTGCCCTGATGAATTACTTCGGCAACTCGCTCGGGGTGAACTGCACGTACTGCCACAACAGCCGGGCCTTCAGTGATTGGTCGCAGAGCAGCCCGGCCAAGGTGGTGGCGTGGCACGGCATCCGCATGACGCGGGATCTCAACGCCAACTACCTGAAGCAACTCAGCAACGCTTGGCCGGCCAACCGGCTGGGTCCGACCGGGGACTCGCCGAAGCTCGCCTGCGCCACCTGCCACCAGGGCGTCTACAAGCCGCTTTATGGCGTCAGCATGGTAAAGGACTTCCCCGAGTTGAAGCAGCCTGGGGCGCAGGCGGGGCTTGAGCCGATCAACCCGGATTGGCACCCCGGCCCAGTGGCGGCGGCCCAGTAGCAGCCCGGCGGGCGCCGGACACGGTTGACGGGGGCATGGCCATCGCGGCCGTGCCCCTTTGCGTTCAGGGCCACCCTTGTCCCGGCATCCTTGATGGCCCGTAAAACCTCCCCATGATAGTCACTCTGTCTGGAATGGCGCGCTAAATGGGTTGCGGTGTGCGGCGGCTTGTGCGACCCGTTCCAGGAAGCTCGTTTTAAAAGAGGGTCAGGGGTCGCGTATGGACAGCATGGAGATCAACAAGGCGGTTGCCGCGTTCCTGATGGCGGGCATCGCTTTCATGGGCGCCGGGTTGATCAGTGATGCCCTGGTGCATCCAAAACAGCTTAAGGAAACCGCGATCAAGGTCGACCTGCCGAACGAGCAAACAGCCGCCGCGGCGCCTGCTGAGGCCGAGCCGCCGGTTGCGGTGCTGCTCGCCTCCGCCGACGTTGGCCGCGGCGAGGCTGGCGTCAAAAGCTTGGGCTGCGTCGCCTGCCACAGTTTCAATGAAGGCGGCAAGGCTGGTGTCGGGCCAAACCTGTATGGCGTGGTGGGCGCTCCGCACGGCCATATGGAGGGCTATGCCTACTCCGCGGTGTTGAAGGCGAAGGAAGGCCCTTGGACCTATGCGGAGTTGAACGAGTGGCTGAAGAAGCCGAGCGCCTACGCGCCCGGCACCAAGATGAGCTACGCCGGCATCTCTGACCCGAAGAAGCGGGCCGATGTCATCGACTATCTGCACACCTTGGCAAAGGACCCGCAGCCGCTTCCGGAGGCGCCGGCAAAGCAGGCCAGCGCTCCCGCTGCCGCTACTGCTCCCAATTCCGCCGCCGCTCCTGCGGCTGTCGCCACGTCTGTCGCCACCGCTGCGGCACCGCCGGCCGGCGGCTCCGATGTCAGCGCCCTGCTCGCCTCGGCGGACGTGGACGCCGGCAAGTCCGCTACGGCGAAGCTGGGCTGCGTTGCGTGCCATAGCTTCAACGAGGGTGGGAAGGCTGGCCTTGGCCCGAATCTGTATGGCGTCGTGGGCGCTCCGCACGGCCATATGGAGGGCTATGCCTACTCCGCGGCGCTGAAGGGCAAGGAAGGTCCGTGGACCTATGCGGAGCTGGACAAGTGGCTGTTGAAGCCCAGTGCCTATGCGCCTGGGACCAAGATGAGTTTCGCCGGCATCGGCAACCCGAAGGTGCGGGCCGACGTCATCGCCTACCTCCGCACGCTGGCCGCCAGCCCTGAGCCGTTGCCGGCGGCCGACGCGCCAAAGCAGCCCGGCTGAACTCGCCGCAGCACAAGGCGAGCCGCCGGGTCCAGGTCGGCGGGTTCAATATTTCGAAGCGGGGAGTGTCCCGCTTCGACCTGAGCGACCCCTACTACATTGCGCTCAGCCTATCCTGGCCGACGTTCGCCCTCGTGGCCCTACTGATCGAAATTGCGGTCAACACCTTGTTTGCGTCGCTCTACCTGGCGCAACCCGGCAGCATCGCAAACGCGCGGCCGGGTTCATTTGGCGACGCCTTCTTTTTCAGTCTTGAAACGCTGGCGACGGTTGGCTACGGCACGATGTCGCCGGACACGACGTATGGCCATATCGTTTCGGCGTTCGAGATCTTCAGCGGCATGGCCCTGACCGCAGTGCTGACCGGGCTGCTGTTCGTCCGCTTTTCCAGGCCAAAATCCAAGGTCTTGTACTCAAACCATGCCTTGGTGGCGATGCATAATGGCCAGCCCACGCTGATGCTGCGCATCGGCAACGGCCGGCTGACCCTGCTGACCGATGCAGCCGCAAAGCTCGGCGTGCTGCTCTCCAGCGACACCACCGAGGGGCAGACGTTCCGGCGCCTGCACGACCTGCCGCTGCTCCGCACCGAGATGCAAGTGTTCGTGCTGACCTGGACGTTGATGCACACCCTTGATGAGGACAGCCCGTTTTACGGCTACGACGCCGCCCGCCTCGTCCAGGACGATGTGCGGCTGTTCCTGTCGCTCGACGCGCGGGACCAGTCGCTCGGCGCGCGGGTCCAGGACGTGCAAACCTACGGACCCGCCGATATCGTGTTCGGGCAGCGTTTCGCCGACGTCATCACGCGCGGCGCATCGGGCCATACGACCGCAGACCTCACCCGCCTCGACAGCCTAGAGCCGGACCCGGCCTGGGCGGGGTAGCCCATCGGCCAGCGGCGCTTGGACTGGCGGCGTCACGCACGGAAACGCCATAATCCGCCCATTGACCCTAACGGAAAGGCCCGTTCAGCCGAACGATCGCCAGGTTAAGCCATGACGCGAAGCTGACCCATAGTAGATAAGGTATAATCAGCAGGCTGGCGGCCGTCGAAAACTCCGCCAGCCCAACGATAAGCGCGAGGCACGACGACCACAGGAACACTACCTCGAACAGCGCCCAATCCGGCCGCTTGAGGCGGAAAAACAGCGGGCTCCACAGGAAATGGAACAACCCGTTCAGCGCGAACAGCACGACAACCCGGACCCGCCCCGCCGGATCGGGCGCAGCCTCCCAAGCCAACGCGCCGGACCAGGCGGCCATGCCGAGGATCAACGTCCAGGCCGGGCCGAATGCCCAGTCCGGTGGCTGCCAAGTGGGTTTGCGCAACTCGCGGTACCACGGCCCGATCTCGGTCGCGAGTCCGCCGGCCCCGGCCAGCACAATGGCCGACAGGGCGGCCACGGCGACAGTCCAAGTCATGTCGCGTCCTGCTCCGAGGCCGAATGCCAGATCAAGTGCTCCAGTACCCGGCGTGTCCGGTTGACCGACGCACGCACGCTCTCAAGCATCTCCGGCATCCGCGCCGTCTCCCCGCCATCGGTGATCTCCAGCGCCGCAAGCTGCGCATTCTCGACCACATGGGAAAGCAGGGCCTGGAACAACAGGTCGCCCTTGGCGTCGAGCCGGGTGGACCGCGGGCGGCCACGCTCGAAAATGCGCTCCTGGAAGCGCTGCCGGGCGGCTTCGGCGGCCTTCTGTTCGGTGAGGTCGGTGAACAGCAGCACGAACCCGGTCACCCGGCCTGGCGAGGAGAACACCGGGTCCGCACGGATTTGCACGGGACGGCAGCCGCCCAGCACCGCCTCGCCCCGCCATGCCGCGTTGCGGTCCATCAGGTCCCGCAGCATCCGCTGGGCCGCGGCAGGGTCGGCGAACAGGGCGGGCAGGTCGGCGAGCGCCTTCGGAGCCGGGGCAGTGCTGTCCAGCAGGCGCTGGAAGGCGTCGTTGACCAGCAGGACATGGCCGGCCGCGTCCGCCACCACGACCGGCGACTCGGCCCCTTGCACCTGGCGCTGCACGCGGTTGAGCTGGTCCTGCGCGATCAGCAGGCCGACGGAGCGGAACTGCAGGATGACGTCCTTCACTGTGTCGCCGATCAACTGGGCGGCGGCCAAGTCGGCCTCGGACCAAGCTTCGGAGGTGAGCTCCACCAGTTGGTGCCACTGCGCGAACGACCGGCGGGGCGACAGGTCGAAGGGGGTTGCCCCGGCCGCGACAATTTTGGCCGGGTCGCCGCCCCAGGTCACGGTCCGCACGCGCTCGGGCCGGAACCACACCAGGTACTCGCCGCCGGCGTTCGAGAGCGGGGCCGCGACCATCCCGCTGGCCACCGGGCTCAACGCCTCGAACTCGGGTTCATCGAGGCCGAGCGACATGGTGGCAACTACGGGCGCCGCCTCCTTGCCGTCCAGCCACTCGCCAATCCGGCGCAGCTCCAGCGTGCCGGGCACCTCCCCGGCCGTGAGCACCTGGCCCTCGAACAGCAGCGCCACCCCCGTCGCGTTCAGCGGTTGCAGCAGGGATTGCGGGTGGTCGAACAGGGCGCTGCGCCAGTTGCCCTCGCGCGGGATCGCCTCGATCAGCCGCTGCTCCAGCCGGCGCACCGCGATGTCCGCCTGGCCGCGCGCGAAGCTCGCCAGCGCCGCGATGCGGGTGCCCACGGCTTCCGCCAGCAGCTCGCACACCGTCCGCGTCTCGAACGGCACGACGCGGGGCGCGTAGTGGTGGCACGAGATCAGGCCCCAAAGCCGGCCGCCGACCATCAGCGACACGACCAAGGTGGCGCCCACGCCCATGTTCTTAAGATATTGCACATGAATGGGGGATACGCTGCGCAGCGAGCACATCGACATGTCGAGCGGCTGCCCCGTCTCCGGCAGCACCGCCGGCATGAGTGGCACGGGGGTATAGTTGATGTCGACCAGCACGCGCACCCGGTTTCGCTCATAGAGCCGCCGGGCAATTTGCGGGATGTCCGTCGCGGGATAGCGGTTGCCGAGGTATGGCTCCAGCACCGGCTCGCGTTCCTCGGCGAGCACCTCGCCGTGGCCCTCCTCGTCGAACCGGTAGACCATCACGCGGTCATAGCCCGTCAGGTCGCGGAAGATGCGCGCGGCCTCGTCGCATAGCCCCCGTAGCGAGGACGACAGCAGCGTCCGCCGCAGCACGTCCTCGACCTGGCGCGACCGGTCCGCCAGCGGGCCGGCAGGCTCCAGCTCGACGACCAGGCCGCCATGCGGCGGGCGGTGCAACACGATGTCGAACGCAGTGCGCGCCGGGCCAATGGCGCAGCGCATAGCGAGCGGCAGGGTGCCCAGCACCGGCACGTCGAGGCACGGATCGATGCAACGGGCGAGGTCGCCCCCGACCGCGCTGACCGGAAGGTCAACCAAGTCGTGCGGCAGCCCGAGGAGCGATGCGGCGTTGACGCTGGCCTGGACGACGACATGGCCCGGCTCGCTCAGGACGAGCAACGCGCCGTGCGGCTGGATCGACCCGGCGAGGTGAATTTGCTCCCGCTCGCAGTTGGAAAGGTCCGCCTGGCCAAAGGCGGGCGGGGCGGCACGCTTAGGCAACGGGCGTTCGGACGGCAAGCGGTCAGCCTCCACGTATCAGCCAGCGAGGGCAGGGTCCCCGTCCGCATCGGCATCCGCGGCATAGCGGTTGAGCTTAGTATGCAAGCTTTGCCGGCTAAGGCCCAGGATTTCAGCCGCCGCGGTGCGGTTGCCGTCCACCTGTTGCAGCGCTGCCTTGATGTAGTGGCGCTCGACCGCGTCCGACGTCTCCCGCACCACCTGCAACAGCGGCGTGCGGCCAACCTGCTGGGTGACGGCATCCAGCACGGCTGCCAACGGGTCGCCCGACGGGTTGGCCGCACGACGGCTGACGTCGCGCAGCATCACGCCGTAGTAGGCGGGATGGGCGTCCGCATTGCCCGCGGCGGAGACCTCCACTTGGGTCGCCGTCCCCAGATCGCCGGTGATGGCCATAGGCAACAGCCGGACCGACCGGTTGTGCTGCAACAGCGCGAGCAGCGCGGCTCCATCGCAGTTCGGCTCCAGCAGCCAGCGGCCGAGGCTCTCGCCCACCGCCGCGCCTTCGGCCGCAACCTGGATCAAGTCGAGAAAGGCGCGGTTGGCGCGCAGCACCACGCCGCTGTCGTTCACCGCAACGAAGGCATCGGGCAGGCGGTCAATCAGCGCATCGACCGACAGCGCAGCGCTGGGCAGCGTGATCTTGGGCGGCGCGGCGACGGCTGGGACGTTGACCGGGGTGACATGCAGCAGGTAGCGCAAGCCCGGCTCGGAGGCCATCAGCGTCGCGCGGACCGTGCATGCCTCGCGCTGCGGACCCAGGCGCAGCAGGATGCCCGGCGCGCGGCCCTGCTCGCGCACCTGCCGCAGCATGGCGAGGAACGCCTCGCGCTCCGACGCGGCCAAGCCCTCCAGGAAATCCCAACCCGGCGCCAGGTGCAGCGACCGCACCGCCGCCGGGTTCGCCTCGACGACGCGGAAGTCCTCGGCGCTGATCATCAGCACGGCCTCGGCCGCGGCGTCGAACAGCAGGCGGTAGCGCGTCTCGACGTCGCGCAGCTTCCAGTATTCCTGCTCGGTCGCCTGCTGCACCGCGGCCAGGCGAGCTTGCAGCTCAGCGACGGCCTTGAGGTTCTTGCCCATGGCGAGCAGGCCGCCGCCTGCGCCGCCCACGCGGATGGTGGTGTACTCCATCGGCAGTTCGAGGCCGCTCGGGAAGCGCTGCAGCACCTGGCGGAATGCGGAAATCCCGCTTTCGCGCGCGTCGTCGACGATCTGCTGCACTCCGCCGGCGCCGAACCCCGCCGTCTCCATCCATGGGCGGCCCAGCCAAGCGCCCACGCCCTCCCCGGACACTGAGTTCGACAAAGTGGCCTTGCGGATCACGCCCCCATCATCGAGGACGAGGGTGACATCGGGTTGGGCGAAGCTCACGCCTGACATAACTACTGCAACCCCTTCTGCGCCAAACGGCGCCGACGCGCCATGGCGCCACTACAAATGCGGGAGGCCGCTAGCAGGCCTCACCGTTACGACATCTAGGCGAACCACGCCTCAAAGCAATGGAACGCCTCCATCGCGCCCGCAACCATCTCGGCCCGCGGCGCCGGGTCCGCCCCGCACGCATCGAGCGCCACGCAGAAATCATGCCAACGGATGTGGTCCGGGCCGGTGCCGGCCAGCAGGAACGTGCGGCCAGCCGTGTCAGACGCCGGCAGCAGGGGGTCGAGCCGCCGGGCGAGCTGCCGTCCGCCGAGGGTCGATCCCTCGACCACATACAGGCAACCCATCGCGTGCGCCGGCGACCAACGGCCGCTCAGGGCCGGGTGCCGCGGCAACTCCCCAATGGCTGCGTCGGATTGGCCCAGCGCCGCCATGTCCGACCGCAGCAGGTGCGCCCGGCGCCACTGCGCGGGCTGCAAGCCGGGCGGCCCCGCCTGGACGACCGCCGCCTCGAATGGATCGTGGAAGCCGTAGAGCCGCCCAAGCAGGCCGAGGTAAGCAGCGCGGTCAAGCTGTCCCGCCGCCAAGGCCGCGAAAGCCGGGACACGGTGCAGCCGCTCGTGTACCGCCGCCGTCGCATGGCGCAACTCGGTCCGCGCCGATGCCGAAGATGAGAACTGCATCGGAACGTTGTATCATGCGAACACGTCGCGCGGCGAGTCGGCGCGCAGACTGTCGCCGAGTTCGACCGCGGCCCGGCCCACGTCGGCGCGCAGGCACTCAAGGCTGCGCTTCAGCAAGAAGCTGCCATCCGTGCGCGCCACCAACCCCGTAAGGTTCACCCGGCCGTCCGGCAACAGCCGCGCATAGCCGCCAATCGGCGTGCGGCACGACCCGTCGAGCGAGCCGAGCAGCGCCCGCTCCCCCGTGGCCATGCAGCGGGCGTCCACGTCCTCGATCGCGCCCAACAGGTCCTGCAGCTCGCCGTCGCCGGCCCGGACGGTGATGCCGACGATGCCCTGGCAGGCGGAGGGCACCATCACCTCGGGGTCGATCACGACCGAAGCCTCGTCCTCCAGCCCCAGCCGCCGCATGCCGGCCAGTGCCAGCAGCGACGCGGTGAAGTCGCCGCGCTTCACCTTGTCGAGCCGCCCGTGGACGTTGCCGCGGATGTTCTCGATGCGCAGGTCAGGGCGCGCGTGCAGCAGTTGCGCAGCCCGGCGCACGCTGCTCGACCCGATAACGGCGCCGTGCGGCAGGGCAGCGTAGGGGTCGCCGCCCTCCGGGATTTCGAGATCTGGACCCAGGATCAGCGCGTCCCGCGGGTCCTCGCGCTTCAGCACGCAGGCCAGCACGATGCCTGGCGGCAGCTCGGTCTCGAGGTCCTTCAGGCTATGAACCGCAAAGTCGATGCGGCGGTCCAGCAAGGCCTCGTGAATCTCCTTGCTGAACAGGCCCTTGCCGCCGATGTCGGCCAGGCGCTCGCCTGTGCTCTGCGTCGCGTCCCCCGTGGTGCGGATCGCGTGCTCCTGGAACACGTCCATGCCGCGGAGCACCGGGCAGAACTGGCTGAGCAGCGTGAGGAACGCCCGCGTCTGCACCAGCGCCAGCGGCGAGGCGCGGGTGCCGACGCGCAGCGGCAGGCCGTGGTGGTGCGGCTTGACCTTGGGCACGACTCTCGCCCGTGCGGTGACAGCCGCGCGGGCGCGGAGGCAAGCTTCCGGCGGCTCGCCCTGCAGGTTGATGTGCGCGTCGTCAATCAAGAGGTCCATCGTCACTCCCCTACGCCCATCGATGCCGGCGCGTTGTCATGGTGGGCGCCTTGGCGCCAGTTATTAATAGTCATGCGAACGGCGCGTTGAGGCGGACGACGGCGAGGTTCGGCACCCCCGCGAACGTCACCCAGGCCAGATATGGGGCCAAGAGCCATCCTGCCACCTGCGAGACCGAGGACGCCGCGGCGATCAGCAGCACGATCGAGAGCCAGAACACGACGACCTCGAACAGCGCCCAGTCCGGCCGGTGGAAGTGGAAGAACAGCTCGCTCCACCCGACGTTCAGCAGCGCGTTTAGCGCGAACACGCCGACGATGCGCAGGCCGTGCGCGCGGTTGCGGGCGGCGTTCCAGGCCACGACGCCGGACATGGCAATCAACGCATAGATCAGCGTCCAGGCCGGGCCGAACAGCAAGTCCGGCGGCTGCCACGACGGCTTCCGCAGCGCTTGATACCACGGCCCGATGTCGGTTGCCGACGCGCCCAGCCCCGCGACCACGATCGCCGCCAGCGCCGCGACCTCGACCGGCTTCCAGCGCCTGCGGGTTCGCGACACGCTCATGCGCGGGCGACGCCGAGCAGTTGCGCCATGTCCTTTACGAAGATCCGCACGTGCGCCATCGGGTCGCGGCGCACGAGCTTCTTGTTCATGTACGCCTCCCAGGTCAGGCGCTGCACGTCCGGGTCGCGGCACATCTTCACGAACTTCTCGCGGCGGCTGTCGCTTGAGTACCAGAACCACTGCATCATCCCGAGTATCCAGAACACCCGGCCATGCGCCGCCATGAACCGCTTGCGCGCCAGCCGCAGCGAGCGCACGTCCCCGGTGGCGCACAGAGCCTCGACCGCCTCCGCCGCGAGCCGGCCGCCGAGCATGGCGTAGTAGATGCCCTCGCCCGACGCCGGCGCCACCACGCCCGCCGCGTCCCCGGCCAGCACCACGTCGCGGCCGTTGTCCCAGCGCTTCATCGGGCGGAGCGGGATCGGCGCACCCTCCCGGCGTATGGTCTCCAGCCCATCGAGCCCCATCGTCTTGCGCAGCGCGCCGATGGCCGGGCGCAGGCCGAAGCCCTTGTGGGCGGACCCGGTGCCGACGCTCATCGTGTCGCCGTGCGGGAAAATCCAGGCGTAGAAATCAGGGGACAGCTTGCCCTGGTAGTAAACGTCGCAGCGGGAGCGGTCGAAGGCGGCCGGGTCGGGCGCGCGGACGATCTCGTGGTAGGCGAAGACGTACTTGACGTGTTCCCAACCCTTCACGCACTGCTTGGCGACGTTCGAGCGCGCCCCGTCCGCGCCGACCACCGCGCGGGTCCGCACCTGCGCCGGGCCGTCCTTGCCGGTGTAGTGCAGGATGGTGACGCCGTCCGCGTCGTGGCTGATACGGTCGAACGTGCCGGTGCGGCGGACGGCGCCAGTCGCCTCGGCGCGGCTGCGCAGCCACTCGTCGAAGGTTTCGCGGTCGACCATGCCGACGTAGCCGCCATCAATCGGCATGTCGGCCTCCTGTTCGGACGGCGAGACGATGCGCGCCCCGGTCGCGCGGGCCACGATCAGGCTGTCCGGGATGCCGAACTCGCGCACGCAGACCGGCGGGATCGCGCCGCCGCACGGCTTGATGCGGCCGGCGCGGTCCAGCAGCAGCACGGAGCGCCCGCCGCGCGCCAAGTCGGTCGCCGCCGTGGCGCCCGCCGGGCCGCCGCCGACCACGACCACATCGAATATGTCGTCCATCATCGCCTCCCTATCCCGCTTGCACGACGCCGGCGCCGATGCCCGGACGCTGCGCCGTGCGATCATCACGCGCGTTGAACACACCCACGGCCAGCCCTGCGGCGGCCAGGAACAGCACAGCCTCCATGCCGAACACCGCCGCATAGGCCGTGGCCGGGGAGCCGAAAACATGGCGCGCCAGGTCGCTCGCCGCCGTGCCGGCCAGCCCGCCGGCGCCAAACGCCAGCGCCTGCGCCGCGCCCCACAGGCCCATCCGTGTGCCCTCGCGCGCAGCGCGGCCGTCGCTCGCCAGCCCCATCATGGAGCCGATCGCCGACACCGCGAACGCGCCGTTGGCGGCGCCAAGCAGCAGCACGCCCTCGCGCAGCGGCCACGGGAACCCGGCCAAGCCAGACGCCGCGAGCAGCAGGATCGCCGCCGCCGAGCCGACGCAGCCGCCGATTGTGGACACCCGCATCGCCCGGACCCGGAACCCGCCGGCGATCGCGCTGCACACGGCGACCAGCGCCATGCCGCCCAGCACGCCCGCGTGGTGCAGGCCAGTCAGCCCCGTCGACTGCCCCGGCGTGAGCGCGAACACCGCGCCGGCGAACGGCTCAAGGATGAGTTCCTGGGCGCTGTAGGCCAGCATGCTGACGAAGACGAAGATGGCGAAGCGCCGCGCCTGCGGCTCCGCCCAGATTTCCATGAGCGCCGTGCGGAAGCCGCCGGGGTGGGCAGCGGCGGGTTCAGGTGCGCCCGCCGGCCCCTCCATGCCCCGGACCGCAAGCGCCGCCACGACGAAGGCGACCGCAGTAGCTACAGACACGACAACCACCAGGCGCCCCGGCGAGAACGGGTCCAGCAGCTTGCCCGCCACCGTGGCCGTGACGGCAATTCCCGCGATCATCATGAGTCAGACGACCGTCGCCGCCGCGGCCCGGCGCCGCGGGTCGACCCGCTTGGCCAGCAAGGTCAGCAACGCGGTCCCGGCCGAGCCGACGCCGACGCCCACCGCCGCGAACGCCGCAACCGCGAGCGCCACGCCCCAGGCCAGGTGCGCCGCCATCAGCGCCGTGGCGCCCGCCGCCCCCACGCCGCCCAGCGCCAGCGCCGCCATGCCGCCCACGATCCAAGGCGTCCGCCGCCCGCCCAGGTCCGACCCGTAGCCCAGCCGCGGACGCAGCACTTGCAGCACATAGTGGAAGGCGACCAGCGCCTCTGGGATCAGCGCCGGCAGGGCCAGCTCGACCACCATCACCCGGTTCAGCGTCGATGTCGCCAATATGACAACCGAACCCAGCCCGGCCTGCACCAGGCCCAGCCGCAGGATGCCCAGCCAGCCTATCGGGCGCATCACGCCAGCACCGCAGAGCGCAGCGCAAAGGCCGTCACCAGCATGCCGATCACGTAAAGCGTCGTCCCGGTGCCGTTGTACCAGGGCGCAAGCCGCCGCGGGTCCCCCAGGAACCGGCGCATCAACCAAGCCTGCGCTAGTAGCAGCGCCGCCACGGCCGCCGCGTGGACGGGATGGCCCCAGCCCAGCAGCAAGCCGATCACAATAACTTGCGGCAACGCCATCACCAGGCAAGCCAGCCGGGCCGCACGCGGGACGCCCAGCAGCACCGGCAGCGAGTTCACCCCCGTCTGCCGGTCGCCCTCGACCGACTTGAAATCGTTCAAGGTCATGATCCCGTGCGCCCCGGCGCTGTAGGCCGCGGCGACGGCGAGGATGCGCCAGTTGGGCAGCGCGCCCGCCATGATCGCGGCGGCGGTGAACCACGGCAGGCCCTCGTAGCACGCGGCGCAGGCGAGGTTGCCCCACCAGCCGTTCTGCTTCAGCCGCACCGGCGGCGCGCTGTAGGCCCAGGCCAGCGCCATCCCGACCACCGCCGCCCCGAACGCCCAACGGCCCAGGGCCGCGGCGACCAGCATCGACAGCACCGTGCAGGCCACCGCGATCGCCAGCCCGCTGCGCCCCGGTATCCGCCCGGACGGGATGGGCCGGCCCGGCTCGTTGATCGCGTCGACATGGCGGTCGAACCAGTCGTTCACCGCCTGACTGGTGCCGCACACCAGCGGCCCCGACAGCGCCACCCCGGCCAGCGCCAGCGCCCAACGCCCGGCCAAAGGCTGCCCGGACGACACGATGCCGCAACCGAACGCCCACATCGGCGCGAACCAGGTGATCGGCTTCAATAGTTCCAGCACCGCCGCGGCGCTGGGGCGCGTGGGCGCGGCAACTATCGTGGAGGCGGGGGCGGAGGCGGGGGGCATGGCGGCCATCAGCTCGGCTCCACCGTGGCCGGGTCGCCGATGCCGTAGCGGCGGAGCTTCACGTAGAGGCTCTGCCGGCTCAATCCCAGCATCTCGGCGGCGGAGGCGCGGTTGTCGTTGGTGAGCTCCAGCGCCGCCTCGATGGACAGCCGCTCGATCACCTCGGTCGCCTCGCGCACCAGGTCCTTCAGCGACACGCGGCCGATCAGCTCGGACAGTTGCTCGACCGACCGCGGCAACTGCCGGGCCGCCCGCGTTTCCACTTGCAGCCGTGGCCCGACGTTGCGGATCGCGTAGCCGAACGACGGGTGGCCGCCGTTACGCACCGACACGGCGGAGATTTCGACCTGCGTCGCCGAGCCGGCCTCGCCGCGCACCGTTGTCGAGAAGAACCGCACGGAACCGCGGCTGCGCAGGTTCGAGGTCAGCACGTCGAGGTCGACGCCGTTCGTGCCCACCCAGCGGTCCAGTTGCTCGCCGCGCGCCTGCTCCTCGTGGTGCAGTTGCGCCATCTCAAGGAACGCCGCGTTGGCGGTGAGGATCGTGCCCTCGTGATCGGTCACGACGAAGCCGTCCGGGGCGCTCTCGACCGCGCGCAGCAGTTTTGTCTTGATGTCCGGCACCGCGGGCACGGCGGCGTGGACGGGGGAGATGCGCATCAGGAACAGGGTCTCGTTGTCCTGACGGAACAACGACACCTTGACCAGCACCGCCTGGTCGCCGCGCACGAGGCGGGCCGGCACGTCCTCGGACCGGGCGCCGCTGCGGATCGCGGCCAAGTGCCCTTGCAGCGCCGGCAGGCTGTCGGCGCTGAAGATTTCCGCGACCGTGTGGCCGACGATGCCCTGCGACGCGGTGCCGAACATGTCCTTGCCGGCCGGGTTGGCCTCCAGCACACGCTGCTTGGCAGGATCGAGAATCAGCACCGCCTCCGACGACAACTGGAACAGCAGGCGGTAGCGCATCTCGACGTCGCGCAGCTTGGAGTAGTCGCGCTCCATCGACTGCTGCGCGTTCATCAAACGCTGCTGCAGGGCGGACATGACGCGCAGGTCGCGGCCGAACACCACGACACGGCCATCGGCGCCGACCTGCACGCCGCAGTACAGCACCGGCACGGAGCGGCCGTCAGGGGTCAGGTGGTTGATATGGCGCCACTTCGGCTCGGCGGCCGTCGTCGCCTCGCGCAGCAGCAACTCAATTTTGGACCGGCTGTCCGGCGCGACGGTGGCGGCCATCGCGCGGCCGACCCAGTGGGCGCTGTCGTCCAGGTCGCCCAGCAGCTCCGTGCTCTGGAACGCCGTGTCGCGGATCACGCCGCCGGCGTCAACGATCAGGGTCACATCGGACGCGGCTGCGATGAGCGCCGCAGCCGAGGCGGCGTCGAGGTTCCCCAGCGACGTCTGCGGTGATACGAAAGTTTTCACGAGTGCCGAGATCCCCCAATGCACGCCTCGTTTCCCCGCCCCAGTCCTAAGTCTTGTTGCCGCAGGCCGGAACAGGCCTGCGGGTCGTCAGTGTGCCGAGGCGGCGGACCCGTTGCGTTAAGGGGCCGGCCGCTATCGACGTTTGACCGCTGAATCGACCAGCGCCTGCGCCTGCAGGACCGCCTGTCGACCATCGGTTGCCGTGCCATCTGCGCCGACCTGCGCCGCAAGCAGCGGGTTGGCGGTGAAGCCAGGCCCGCCGACGAGCACGCCGAGGGCCGGGTTCTTTGAAGCGCGCCGCACCGAGCGGATTTCGGCCCGCACGACATCCAGCTTCTCGTCGCAGGCGAGCGAGAAGCCGATGACCTCGACCCACTCGCGCCGCACCATGGCGCGCAGGTCGGCGCTGCTGGCGACCGGCCCGCTCCAGGCGTTCCAGCCGGCCCGGCGGAAGAACTCGTAGACCATGGACAGGCCGAAGCTGTGCGCCTCGCCCGGCAGCGGCACGAGCAGCACGCGGGGGCCGTTGGTGCGGACTTCGGCGGAGGGCAGGAAGGACGGGCTCAGCTCGCGCATCGCGTTCTGCAGCCGCCATAGGCCGATCGTGACCTCGGTGAAGTCGCAGGTGTCGTCTTCCCACATCTCGCCCAGGCGCCGGGCGGCAGGGGCGAGCAGGTCCAGGTAGAGCGACTCGGCCGCCGCACCCCCGTCGTGCATGGTCTCGACGAAGGCGACCGCCGCCGGCTCGCCGCGGGACAGCACCAGGCCGACCAGGTCCGCGACGTGCGCCGCCGTGACAAGCAGGGGCGCCACGACCGGCACGACCGGGCGGGCATGCGCCTTGAGCAGCAGCGGGATAACGTCCAGCTCGACCGTCCGCGTCAGGATGGAGCGGCGTTCTTGGTTTTCGTGTCGGGTCGCCCGCGACCACGCGCCTTGCCGGCCGGCCACGCCCATGGCGTCGGCCTCCGTCCGGCAATCCTGCATGGCGAGCTGCTGTCCTATTGGTCCCGTCATATTCCGTCCTCTCCCAAGTTGAAGCGACCCGACATCAAGTGTCAAGTTCGATTTACGTAACGCGTGCTTGACACACCCACTGGGCTGGCTCTAGCGTTCGTCCAGTCAGAAATCCCCGCCCGGCATGGGATGACGAAGCGAAACAAGTCACGGACTGGGCTCATGTCCGCGGTGGCAAGGCAGCAGCAGGGAAGGCTTTTTCCCCAGCCGCACCAGGCTAGCGCACCTTCTAGGGAAGGCGTTGTCAAGCGATGTTTACTCACTTCATCGAACACTTTGTAAACTCGTTGGATTGCAGCCCTTGGGGCGGCGCATCCGGGCGCGGCGTGCGGCCGATTTTCCATCAGGTGCGGCGACCGTCGCTGTACACGCCAGATGAACGCCAACGCCGCGACGCCTCGCCTTGGACCATTGTGCAGGGCGTGCTCGCCCCGGCGCAGTTCGTCGTGTTCCTGGTCAGCCTCTGCCTGGTCTCGCGCTACCTCAGCACCGGACTGGGCGAACAGGCCGCCACGGCATCCATCGTGACCAAGACGCTCTGCCTGTATGCCATCATGATCACCGGCAGCATCTGGGAGCGGGAGGTGTTCGGCCGCTACCTGTTCGCCCCGGCGTTCTTTTGGGAGGACGTCGTCAGCATGCTGGTGCTGGCGCTGCACACCGCCTACCTCGCGGCCCTGCTGTCAGGCGCGCTTGACGCCCACGCGCTGATGCTGCTCGCGCTCACGGCCTATGCGTCCTACGTCATCAACGCCGGGCAGTTCGTGCTGAAGCTGCGGGCCGCCCGGCGCCAGGACGACGGCTGGCACGCCGCCGGCATGGGCCTGACCTCGTGAGCACAGCGACCACGTCGCTCGCAGCCGCTACTTTGGGCTGCGGCGACGCTCCGGTCCTGCGTGAGCGGGGCCAACGCGAGGTGTTCTGCGGCCTGACCGGGATCATCTGGCTGCACCGCAAGATCCAGGATGCGTTCTTCCTGGTCGTGGGGTCGCGCACCTGCGCCCACCTGATCCAGTCGGCCGCCGGGGTGATGATCTTCGCCGAGCCGCGCTTCGCCACCGCCATCATCGACGAGCGCGACCTGGCCGGCATCGCCGACGCCAACGACGAGCTGGACCGGGTTGTCGACCAGCTTCTCGCCCGGCGCCCCGAGATACGCCTGCTGTTCCTGGTCGGCTCCTGCCCGTCCGAGGTGATCAAGCTCGACCTGTCCCGCGCCGCCGAGCGCTTGTCGGCGACCCACATGCCAGAGGTCCGCGTGCTGAACTACAGCGGCAGCGGGATCGAGACGACCTTCACCCAGGGCGAGGACGCCTGCCTCGCATCCCTGGTGCCGATCCTGCCGCGCGAGGCTCCGGGCGCTGCGCAGAACCTGCTGGTCGTCGGCGCACTGGCCGAAGTCGTGGAGGACCAGCTTCGCCGCTTGCTGGAGGGCCTGGGCATAGGAAGCGTGCAGTTCATGCCGCCGCGCAGCGCTCTGGCGCTCCCGGCGGTCGGGCCGAACACGCGCTATTTGCTGGCCCAGCCCTTCCTCGCCGACACGGCCCGCGCGCTCGAAGCCCGCGGCGCCGTCCGCCTGGCAGCGCCGTTCCCCTTGGGCGCCGAGGGCACGACCGCCTGGCTGCAAGCCGCCGCCGACGCCTGGGGCGCGTCGCCCGAGCGCTTCGATGCCGTGACCCGCGCGCCGCTCGACCGGGCCCGCCGCGCCCTGGCCCGGCACCGGGAGGAACTCGCCGGCAAGAGCGTGTTCTTCTTCCCCGACAGCCAGCTCGAAATCCCGCTCGCCCGCTTCCTGGCGCGCGAGATGGAGATGCGCCTGGTCG
>JAABUP010005562.1_pt1 | contig 18944 bp, 16 predicted proteins | sample 5559201 | NCBI WGS metagenome assembly JAABUP01 (sample SAMN10711887, study PRJNA513373) | rock metagenome | isolation source: Antarctica rocks | place: Antarctica
ATTATTAAAATCGGTCCAGTTTCGACCCTCAGATGATTTGACTCTAGATTTGTAACCATCTGAGCTAATATCCTTAGTAGCCGGTAAACCATCTCTGCCAGAGATGATTAGACTCTATAGGATAGAGATATCGATATATCGAAACCCTAGATATTATCTAGACGAAGACGATATTCGTCTAGTAAATCCTACCCCTCCCCCCCTTCCGAAGACTCCGGAGATTAAGGAACTATAAGTTATATCCGATAATAGTTCGATTTCTAACGTTTTTACTAATTATTATATCTCTAGCTCACCGGAGACTATCGGGGTAATTCGAAAGCGTAAAATCGGCTATAACTCTTACGTTATCGCTAGATATACGGGTAACGACTTTAAGTAAGTTCTATCTCCTTCGAAGTACTAAGAGAAACTTAGCTAACTTCTTTTAACTCTAGCGGCCAATTCCCCTCCGACGATACTTCGATCTTTTATATTACGACTCTTTTCTCGACTTACCTCGGTTATAAGAGTCCCGTCGATACTATTTATAGCTACTTTTATAAGAGATACTCCTTCTATCTATTACTTCTAGCGTTTTAGCGAGAGAACGAAGACGCGATTCGTAGTCGTCTTAAGATCGAATTAAACTTCGATTTCGACGCTTCTCTAGATAAGGAATATACGCAAAATATCTTATTAGGGGAGTTCTCGAAGATAGGGAAATACTCTCCCGAAGTTTAGGTTAAGAGAGTTACCGTAGTATACCTTCTCTAGATTTTCTCTAAAGAAATCTACGAATATATAGCTTTTCTTTATATCTTCGAGATTTAATATCTCTTTTTATAATATAGCGTCCTTTATCTAGTTAGAATAACGAGAAGTCTACGTTCTTTACTTATAATTATACTTACTACGCTAGTCTAGCTTTAAACCTCGCTTTAACTTATAAAATTAACGTTATTTTATAAATTTTTAGAGTATTTTAGACTCTTATAGATACTCCGTAAGTCTAAGATATAGAAGTCTAAGTTCTAAGTAAATAAATAGTAATAACTATTAACTATTTTAGACTTAAGTACCCTAGCCCCTTAGGGTTAACATAGGGTTAGCTTTTTATACTATAATTACTAGGGCGGTATCGCAAAGTTATTTACTCTAAGGGTTTTAGGTACCCGCGCGTAATACGCGATAAAAGAAGAAGTATATAATAATCTAGATATATTAGACGTTATATTAGCTTAATAGATACCTATATACTAGAGTAATATCTAACTTCTTATAATTTAGTCTAATATTAAGTACGGCGGAAGATATAGTAGTATTAGTAGGGTAGTATTCGCGACGCTAATAGCTTTATAAATATTAGAGTATTCTCGATTATTATTTTATAGTATTATAGTCTATTATTAGTTTAATAAGTCTAGACTAAGAGTCTAGTATAAGTCGTTTTACTAATACCTTAATACGGTACTTATAGTTAGAGTAGTATTAATAGAGAGTACTCCTTACTTTATAACCTTACGAGTTCTCAAGTATTCTAGATTATTATTACTTATTAATATCGCTCTTTCTATATTTTAAAAGATATATATCGAAAGTTAATAGACCCTTATAATATTAATCGTTCGCTAGGTAAGGTTAGAGTATTAGTAGTATAAGAAACTTCCGACCTAAATATCTTAGCGATTTTCTAAGCTATCTAAGTTATTCTTCTTTTAAATTATAGCTATTATTACGTTCTATAAAACGTACTTACTAGCTAAAGTAAGGCCGTTACTATCTATAGTACGTTACGTAGAGTTAGGGTAAGTATATACTATTATTACTAATAATATTCGTATTCTCTATTAGATTCGGCTTAGACCTAGCGTATTTTATACCTATTAGTCTACCTAGTATATCTATTATCTAAATATATATATCTTAAATCTAGATATTAAGAGGAAAGAAGGATACTAGAGAATTAATTCTTTAATTCTTTATTAGCCTTATAAATATTTAAGTTAGTACCGAAATAATATATATATTAGTTTAAGAAAATGTAGATATATCGGGTATAAGGTCTAGTAGTAAGGCGGGTTAACCCTAGGCGCGGATAATATAGACTACTACTATCCGAAGGTAAAATAGTATAATATCGGAGGTCCGCGTCTATCTAGCCGAGTTCTAGCCCTAGGAAGCTAAGAGTAAGCTCGTTTTATAGCCTATAGCCTATATAGCTATTTAAATATATAAAATAGTATAGGTACTAAGAAGAATATATGGACTTCTAGCGCCCGAAGGTGAAATACCCCGATATCGAAGGTACGCGTATATCTACCCGAGTTTCAGCCCTACGAAGCTAAGAGTAAGCTCATCTTATAGCCTATAGCCTATATAGCTATTTAAATATATAAAATAGTATAGGTACTAAGAAGAATATATGGACTTCTAGCGCCCGAAGGTGAAATACCCCGATATCGAAGGTACGTATATATCTAGTCGAGTTTCAGTTCTACGAAGCTAGGAGTAGATTAGGGTTATAGTCTATAGTTTATATAACTATCTAAAAATCCAAATTATATAAACTACTTAATTAATATATTATAACTAAATTATTCTAAGCTCCTTCTAACTAGTTTATTTATTAAGCTAATATAATAATAATATATATTATAGTTAGTAAAAGTATATAAATATCGGTTCTATAGCCTAGCGGTAGGGCGTCTCGTCTCTATAATTTAGTAAGATCTTTCGATTTTACGAAATTATTTAGCGAGATCGAGAAGGCGTAGGTTCGATTCCTACTAGGACTAAATCTTTTTAATTCTTACTTCTAACTCTAGTATTCTTCTTATCTAAGTTCGAACTTCTAGATTTAAAGGGTTAAAAAGTTATAGATCTTTATAGCTTCGTTTTTTATACTATCTTTACTTAAAGCTTTATTACTTTCTAACTACTTAAGGATTCTAATTTCTTATTCTTTCTAAATAAAGCTCTTTATTAATAGAAGAATCCTAGTATCTAATACTATAAACCTAAGTTATTATTTAATAGTCTTATCTTTAATATAAGGCTAACTAGTAAGGAGTAGAAAGTAAGATATAGATAAACTTATTAGCTATTACTACTACTTTATAATATCGTTAATAAGTCTATTCTAACGTATATAATAATATCTAAAGACTAGGTATACTCGATCTATAAGAGAGTATAAGCTAAGTAAAAATCTTTCTTACTACTAGGGTAGAGGAAATAATAACGTAAGTATACTAAGAAGGTAGTATCTAGGGCTTCTTATATATCTTATTTAACTTATTTAAAAGTATAAATAAAGTTCTTATATAGAGATTTATTCGATAAAGTAGAGGGATTAAGTCTACGGTCTTAAACCCTAATAGTATTAGTACTCGAGAGTTATAACTAAGATAGCTTTATAAGTTCTCTAGTACTCTAGACTATTAGACCTCTATATTATAGCTCTTACTACGCTCTATAAGTCCTAAATAGAGACCTAAGTCGTAATACTACTAGCTTAGTACGGTACTTATAGCTAGAGTAGTATTCGTACTAGAGAATTCTTATCTTTATATCTTTACGAGTTCTTAAGTATTCTAGACTATTTATAAACTTAATTAAAGCTTATTATCTACTCTATAAGATATATATTAAAATATAATACCTCTTAGTAAAATATAAGGGGCGATAACTAAGGTCGGAATATTATTAGTAGTAATAGCTTCCGTCCCCTATATCTCAGCGAGTTCTTAACCGATCTAGGTAATTTTAGGATTATAATATAGCTAATTTTATATACTTTAAATTCTATATAGAGGCTAGCGTCTAAGCGATACTATTTTTAGTACCTTACCTAAGGTCCGCGTGCGTACACCCTACTATCCTTAATAACTTTAGCGCGGTCTATCCGACTCGGCTAAAAATTAGCGCGTTTTATAGCCCGTAGTCTAATTAGTCAGGATTAGGTCTTAAACTAAATCTTATATAGCTCGAAACCCAAAGGAACGAGGTAGAAGAAGTGTACATACCTAGCGCCGGCAATCCCGCGTCAGGGTCTAACTACCAAAAAACCGCCAACTTCACGGCTTAATAACTTTATATATACTAGTTCGTTTAAGGTAAAAGGTTAATGAGTTTAAAGCGCTAAGTCAGCGCTTTAAAATGCGCCAAATATTATTAAAATCGGCCTATTAATAATATAGACTTCTAGCTGTTACGCTAAGAGGTAGAAGTCTAGTTAGTTTTTAGCGCTCCCGCCCTAGAAGTCTATATAGACTTCTAGGGAGTATAGTATTAGGTAACCCCTTTTTAGGTAGGTTAGGTCGGGTTTTTATCTAATTTTAATAACCCGGCCCTAACCCGGCTCTAAGTACTATTTTAATCTAACCTACTCTACCCTAAACCGGGTTACCCGGCCCTATTACGTAGTATACTTATACTAAGTACTAAGTAGTAAGCTTTAAGTATACTAACCCTCTCGTATTTAGGACTTCGAATATATAGTATTTAGACTATAAAGAAGTATTTAAGAAGATATAATATCTAAGGTTTTCCGCCTAAGTAGATAATATAGATAGACTTCTCTCGTATAATAGTAACTCTACTATAGAAGATAATACCCTTAATAGCTTTACGAGTTCTTAAGAATTTTAAGTTATAGTTTTTCCTAAGTAAAGCTCTTTATTAGTATAATAATCCTAGAGTCTAAGTCTATAATAAAATATTTATATTTAATAGTCTTATATTTAATACTAAGTCGAGTAGTAAGGAGTAATAAGTAAGACGTAGGTAGATCTAGTATCTAGTATATATAACTTATTATATCGTTTCTTCAGTCTATTTAGACGTATATATTAAGGTCTAAAGACTAGGTTTACTCGATATATAAAAGAGTATAAGTTTACTCTAAACCTTTCTTACTACTAAAGAGAAGGGAAGAATAGCGTAAATATATTTAGAAGGTAGTATCTAGGACTCTATATATATCTTATTTAGGCTATTTAGAAGTCTATATAAAAGTCTTATATAGAGATTCTCTCGATAAAGTAGAGGGGGTAAGTCTACGGTCTCTCTCGTAGTAGTATTAGTACTCGAGAGTTACGACGTTAATAACTTTACGATTTCTTAAGTATTCTAGACTATTATACCTTTAAAATATAGCCCTTATTACGCTCTATAAGTCTTCTATAGAAATCTAAGTCGTAATACTAATATCTTAGTACGGTACGTATAGTCGGAATAGTATTAGTACTAGAGATATCCTACCTTAATAACTTTACCGGTTCTTAAGTATTCTAAATTATTATTACGTTATATTATCGCCCTTTTTATACTTTATAAGATATATATCTAAAGTTAATAGACCCTTATAATATTTATAGTCCGCTAGGTAAGGTTAGAGTATTAGTAGTAGGGGTAACTTCCGACCTTAATATCTTACCGAGTTTTTAAGCTATCTAGGTAATTTTTCCTTTAAATTATAAGTGTTTTTACGTCCTATAAAACGTACTTACTAGCTTTAGTAAAGTCGCTACTATTTATAGTACCTTACCTGAGGTCCGTGTAATAATATACTAATACTAGAAGGTCGCTATCTCGTACCGAGATTTTTAAATCTTATAAATTATCTCATAAATTAACCTATTAATTACTACCTCGTTAACTACCTTATGAACTACCTCGTTAATTAACTAATCTACTAATTAACACCTTATTAACTACCTCGTTAACTACCTTATTAACTACCCTATTAACTACCTTATAAACTACCTCGTTAACTACCTTATAAACTACCTCGTTAATTAACTAATCTACTACCTTATAAACTACCTTATTAACCACCCCATTAACTACCTTATAAACCACCTCATCTATTAACTAATTAACAACCTTATTAACCACCTCATTAACTACCCCATCAACCACCTCATGAACCACCTCATCTATCAACCAATCAACAACCTCATCAACCACCTCATTAACCACCCTATTAACCACCTCATAAACTACCTCGTTAACCACCTCATTAACCACCCCATTAACTACCTTATAAACTACCTCGTTAATTAACCAATCCACCACCTTATGAACCACCTCATCAACCACCCCATCAACCACCTCATGAACCACCTCATCTATCAACCAATCAACAACCTCATCAACCACCTCATTAACCACCCCATTAACCACCTCGTCAATTAACCAATCCACTAATTAACACCTTATTAACCACCCCATCAACCACCTTATAAACCACCTCGTCAACCACCTTATGAACCACCTCATGAACCGCCTCGTCAATCAACCAATCCACCACCTTATAAACCACCTCATCAACCACCTCATCAACCACCCCATAAACCACCTCGTCAACTACCTCATAAACCACCTCATAAACCACCTCATCAATCAACCAATCCACCACCTCATCAACCACCTCGTCAACCACCTCATCAACCACGTTATCAACCACCCCATCAACCACCCCATCAACCACCTCGTCAATTAACCAATCCACCAATTAACACCTCATAAACCACCCTATTAACCACCTCATCAACCACCTCGTTAACCACCTTATGAACCACCTCATGAACCACCTTATGAACCACCTCATGAATCAACCAATCCACCAATCAACATCTCATCAACCACCTCATCAACCACCTCATGAATCAACCAATCCACCAATCAACATCTTATCAACCACCTCATCAACCACCTCATCAATCAACCAATCCACCACCTCATGAACCACCCCATTAACCACCTCATGAACTACCTCATCCACCAATCTATCAATCCATCCTAATTGCGCAAATCAGTACGTTGTGCGTAATGTGTAGGTGTAGAGTTAATAAACTACCTCATCAACCATTAATCCATCAATTCATTAACTTAATTAATTGCGTAAATAATTAATTGCGTAAATAGGTACGTAGTGCGTAAGGTATAGGTACAGAGTAGGTGTAGGTAAATAGAGAAGCTATAGGGAGGTACAGAGATTTTTGATATTCCTAGGGTCACGTGGTGTGACCTCTTAGCGACACACCATAGCCAATGAATTAACCTCTTAGCGAAAAATTATAGCTAATGGATAAGGCCTTTAGGGTCCGATGTATATTCTAATACAATTGTAGATTATTAATAACCTTAGCGATCTCTAACCGATCCGGCTAAAAACTAGCGCGCTTTATAGCCCGTAGTCTAATTAGTCGGAAATAGGTCTAATAATAAATTTTATATAGATCGAAACTTAAAGGTATAAGGGAGAAGAAGTGCGTATAGTATTAGCGGTCGATTACCCGCTAGGGTCTAAACTACTAAAAAATCTAGATCTTTACGGCTTAATAACTTTATCGATACTAGTCCGTCTAAGGGAATTAGTGGCTTAGTCTAGAGCGCTAAGTTAGCGCTTTAAAACGCGCTATTTTTTATTATAATCGATATACGTTCGTGCCCAGATTTATTTAAATAAAGAATCGTAATAAATCTAGGTACTTTCCTTAGTAGCCTATAAATAAATCTAGGCTAGATTTATTAGACTCTATAGGATAGTATATAGCCTATATATCTAAGTATAAAATTTTAAATCTCGGTACTCTATATATATAAACTAGCTCGGAGCTTCTCCTAGGCTAGGTAACCCTCCGAAGCTATTAAGTATATATATATCTATCGTATTACTATTATACGACCTCGCTATCGCTAAGTAGAAGGATTAATACTATACTTCTAGTATAATTACTTCGTATAAATATACTAAGACTTACTAAATTATAGAGCTAAGTAAGTATCTTACTATACTCTACGTACTATATCTATACTATATTCGATCTATATATTATAATACTATATATAGATACGTTATTTATCGAGCTATCTAATCGAATCTATTCTACGTTTAATAGATAAAAAATAGATATATATAGCGTACGTAGTGGAAGTGAGAAGTTTATATACTATACAAATTTGTGGCGCGGTGTAGCTAGGGGGACTATAGGTAGGGGACTGCCTAGAGACGAGTCGTTTACTAACCTTTCTTACTTATCTAACAAATGCATTAAGAGTACAATGCCAATCGCGATTTAGTGCGGATGAGGCTAGATGCAATGTCTCCGCAGCTTTGGTTTTGCTGAGCAATCAGCACAGAAGACATTAACGGATTAATTGTATAGATCCTAGGTTCATGGATTGAGTCCGGCCCCGAAGCCAAAGCAATCCGGGTTCCTACCCTATCTAACCAACCAGTATCCGTATTACAGTCGCTCCTATACCTAACTGTGCGCTCCATAAGTCCCGGTGCACGTGGCGCCTGTGCATTGAGCATCTTGTTCTATTTCAAGACCTTTTATCTTGTATTTACTCTTCCTTTGGTTCGTCTTTCTTCAAGTCATCCTTGCGCTCACTGTAGAGCCGAAAGGCTTCGTATTGCTTGGTTTGCTCGTTGTAGTAGATGTGGACTGTTTGACCCGACTTCTCTGCGATCTGCCGCGGCGTCTTCATCCTTAGGGTGATATGGGGCCTGCTATCAGAGTGGCTCGTGTGTCTCGGGTTCCTGACGACCAGATCAGAGACAATTTCGAGGTGAGATAGGCGTATTCACTTGATGAAAACATCAGTGAAGTGCTCGCAGTCGGGCGTATTCCAGATCGCCAGCGCAAGGTTCTTGACCAGCTGGCGTTTCGCTGGATTTTTGATACGCTGAAGGAATTTGACTGAGGGAATGCGGCCTGGCATCGCCCTCTTGTTTGGCAACGGACAAGCAACCTGTGCGTGACTTTAAACGGGTGTGAAATGCAAAGCAAGTCATAAGAAGATTCTGTGGCGCAGCTCACACGCTTAATTCTACTTCTAAGCTAAGCTATTCTGCAATTAGCGCTTCGGCCACCGGGCTATCCATTATCCGAAGGAACTTATCGATTTGGGGAGCTTAATTCAAAATCGACATCTTCAACAGCACGATTATGAATTCATCTATGCTTTACAGGTTAACGACGTATGCCGTATCTGTCCCTTCTCAAATGGCGAATGCTGCCATCGGTACGACTATTGCACTGAGGCCGACTTCAAGATCCACGGGGCTGTGGAAGCATATGACTTCTTGGCACGGTCAGAATGAGTCTGCAGAGTCTGTAGGTAAATGGACCGGAGAATTCTACTGCGAAGCAGATGCCGAGCCATTGGCGCGGTATCGAAAAGGCGGATACCATCCGACGCATCTAGGAGACACATTCAAGGAGGGCAGATATAAAATTATGCATAAATTAGGCTGGGGGGGTTACGCCACAGTTTGGCTTGCAAGAGACCTTATGTAAGCACACGCTGACGCTCACCAGAGGATGTCAGAACATATGGCATTACCTGAGCACCATTGGAGCTTGTTTCATGACTTCTGATAACCCCTGGTGGCTCTGCAATTACGTGAGGTTCCGTACAATGATGGCATGACTAATTCTAGACTAGGCTGCCCCGGTATGTTGCCATCAAGATATTAGTTTCTGAGCAGCGACTTGATAGCCATGAGGTCGCGGTCCTTGAGCGCTTATCGCAAGGACCGGCCAACCATCCTGGAAAGAAGCATGTCATCCAGCTATTAGACCGGTTCGAACACGAAGGCCCAAACGGTACTCACTCATGCCTGGTCCTGGAACCACTGGGGCCAAGTGCTCTGTCTGAAGCCGAGTCGTATTCCAGTAATAGACTGCCTGGCAGTATAGCTCGGGAAGCTTCCAGACAGACTGTGCAAGCACTTGCGTATGTCCATGCTAACGGTATCGCATACGGGGGTTAGTCGCAACCAAAGAGCTGATAGAGGCCCTTGTAGAAGCTGATTAGTGGGCGCTTTTAGATCTGCATCCTGGAAATGTCGTCTTCGCTAATGCAACATTATATGAATCCGACACATCCGATACAGAACTATTAAGGGCTTTGGGTGAGCCTAAGACTAGAGACGTTGTGGCATCATCCGAACATCACTTGACCGCGAAAGTCCCTAGATACATTGTCCTTCCTGACTCATCTCGCTTTATGGCACCAGACCCCGATACTTGTCATGTCAAGCTTGTCGACTTCGGGGAGGCATTTCTGCCTGGACAGCGGCAACGACAAATCCGATGCCCGTTGGTCTTCCGAGCCCCCGAAGCTGTTTTAGCATCACAATGGGACCTGCAATCAGATATGTGGAGCTTGGCCTGCACAGTATTAGGCCTTCTCCTAATCGTCTTTGGATCTTCGCTAACGAGTTGCGAAGATATTTGAGCTGGTCGTCGGATATCCTCCGTTTGACAATTTCATGGCAAATAAAGATGATCTTATACAAGAATGGATTTCGATGTTTGGAGATCTACCTGATGAATGGGGAGATGCCTGTCCTTCATTGAGGACTATAGGTACGTTGATTCTGGCTTCCCGTTCTATCCTTTCTTGCGATATTCGCGATGCAGCTATCGCTGCCGGTATCACTTATCAGAGAGTCCGCAAGTTGAGAAAGGGCTGATTCTTACGTTCAGACGACCCTGAGTTCGATCGAGTCACCTTGAAAGACTGGCTACAAGAGACATATTTTGAGGATGACAAGAAACCGTACTTTTCCGAGTCGGATATTGATGCACTCGGCACCCTCTTAGAATCCGTCTTGCAATATCGGCCACCGGACCGTCCACGAGCGTCTGATCTGCTCAGCCATTCATGGTTTCAACGCAAGCCCTGTAGTGCATAGCTCCCTGTTTGCAGATTGTCCAAAGATTCTGCGTCTATTCGATTCCGAGCAAAGCGTCTACGTGGGGAATTTACTTTCCACCAGCTGGTAGACTTTATCCTACAGAGTTTCGGGGCAATTTCAAAACCACAAGATCCACTAGGAGGACCAAAGCAGGAACGAAGTAGGAATATAGATTCCCATTGCCATCTCTGACACCGGGCAGGCTAGACTACCAAGCAAGATCATTGACCGATAATATACTATTCATTGATGAGAGCCCAGCAGTCAGAAGGGAGGCGGCATTGCAGTAGGCGGGATAATGATTTGTAAAACGATTTTCAATTTCCTGCTTGACAATCATGTCCTAATAAAATAGTAGATAGACATTGGCTGAGCACATCCGGTGCAATACCGCGACCTAGAATGCAGCAACAGCAGTGGAAGGAGATAGGATACAGTCATCGATTATTCAGCGCTTCGAGATGCGATGACGGATTGACAAGATTAGAAAGTCAACTGCTTCTGGACCGACATTCAACAGTAGCAGGTTGCAAGGAAGCCGATCAAATCAGTTGTCACCGAGCCTGTCCTTACCAGACGATGAGAACTACAAAGCACTCACAACGCCTTGAGGCCCGTTAAACGTTGGAATGTAACATTGACATGCTTCTCATCAGCCTGATAGATGACACTCAGCCCTACAGGGCTGAGGTGCGGGATCGCTGTGTACTTAGTTGACTTCTCGTACCTCCATAGATAAACAACAGTCAACCTCATGATGTTCCTACTGACCATCTATTAAACCTATTCCAAAGCTCTTCGACCCAATTTCGTACCGTGGCATGGGAAGAGTCCTGCACAGAAATTCCAGGGGACTCGGTGAAGGACAGCGAGTACATCAGTCAAAGGCCACCCTCCTCCAGACGAAGACGGCAGCAAATGCAGTCTCTCGCGAATGATGTAGCCTAAGCCCGGTTGACCGATCTTCAAGCATGCAGAGACAAATGCCGGAGTATTCGAGCGCCTCATTTCCTACAGGCCATGCCTTCAGCCACTGTCTCTCGAGCCAACGCCGTATTTTGAAAGCAATTGTGTCTGAATCCTGAGATATCTTATTTCCCTGTCGCAAAGCGCGACATCTCTGTAAGTAAGTATGTGCGTAGGGTGATTGGCTTGGTAAGAATGCGAGAATCGACTCGATCTTCGGCACGGTTTCTAGGCAAGCAGATGCTAGGCAGGTAATCGTTACTGAAATCTTATAGTCGTCCATGCTCGACTGGAATCCTCAAATCCGCAAACCATCTTCGGTAATAGCTACTGGGATCATTATTGATTCGCGAGCAATATGGATTAAGATATTATCCCCGCTGATCTCAATGACCGAGACAATTCGAAGTTCGTAAACTATCACATTCTAACCTTCGAGGCGCTTCCCGGTCGATGTTAGAGACTGCTAAAGAAATAGCTCATCCCCCTACTACTCACAACGTATTAGTCAAGTCCAGGCATTCCATACCAACTCCGACTAGAGGCCAGTTGATCATAATGTTATGTCCGAGGCTGCTCTTCGAACAACAGTTTCGGAGAGAGCTAGTTGCGAAAGCGCGGGAAGCCAGAGTTTATAATACCGCTAGCTTAGCGCTTCCTAGTTGATACCCATATGTTACACCACCGCCACCCGGGCAGGTACCGACGTCCACTACAATCCAGGCCGTTGCCTCTACACCGTCCCCTCGCAAGTGGATGGGTACATCATGTGAGGATCAGTCGATGTGAAACGCCAGTCCAAGGCGACTGCTAGCCTCTCAATCATGTCCTCATGAGCGGCTCTTCACACGCTCCCTAAGGATTGAACGCCTACTACAGGTTCAGAATCTATGAGAGGAGCAGCCTGCTCTGGACTGCTCCACAACGCAAATGCAAGCGACACAAGCAGAGACTGTGAACGGCACAATCCTGCGGCGATTCCTTACGCTGACAGCCGTCAAGCTCTGCGGACGATGGGGTCCGCGGTCAGGCAGGGTTCTCTTCCTCTCGCCCAAGATTTGCGTCAAGTATGGCTATTTCCAGGACGTATCGGAGGCGGTAACGATGCAGTTCATCGCGCAAAAGACAATCATACCGGTGCCCAGAGTCTACTGCGCATTCAGACACAAGGAAGTGACCTACATTGTGATGGAAAGATTGGAGGGAAACTACGTTGGCCAAGGATGGGTCAGGCGGAGCAAGGAATCGAAGCAGATAATATTCGACCAGTTGATACACATGATAAAGCAGATGCGTGACCTGGCCCCGCCTGAGCACGTCGGTGTCGCAAACGTGAACGGAGACTCGCTGTTCGATGGTCGGCTACCCGCGGCTCTGGATCGATTGCGTTTCGGGCCTTTCAAAAGCGTTGTTGCCTTCCATGACTATCTACGGCGCGGGATTATGGAAGGTCCTTCGCCTTATCCAGAGGTCGGCGAGCTTATCGCAATGCATCAGAGAGAATGGCCTCTTCGTTTTACACATGGTGATCTCAGCAGCTTGAATATCCTCGCCAATGGAGACAAAGTGACGGGCATCGTGGATTGGGAAACTGCAGGCTGGTATCCATCGTACTGGGAATATACATCGGCATGGTATGTGAATCCTCAGAATGAATTCTGGCGAGAGGAGGTCGACAAGTTCATAAAGCCAATGCCAGAGGCACTGGCCATGGACCAGCTGCGGCTGAAATACTTTGGCGAATTCACATGAATATCTACGACAAAACACATGATGCTCCAATCAGTGTACCACTTCCACCCCAGCGAGCAGATCAAAAAGTTGCGGCTTTTTTCAAGTTGAAGTTACCGTTGCCATCGAAACGGTGCTGCTCCTTCTTGCGCTCAACATAATTGATGGCCGCATCTCTCACCACTTTCCAGTCGAGTTGCGAAGTACCAATGGCTCTGCCATCCGCTTGAAGCTTCCTGAGGGCCTCTTTGACCCAACTGACACAATTCCATGCGGCATTGCCTTGAACGACGGGTACACTGCCCATCAAGCTCTCAAGGCGGTCTCTCTGCTCTACTTTGCCTATCAATACTCGGACAAGCAGCATGTTGGTAGCCTCGAGAGTGCAACTAATCTCTTCGTATACCCATTGCATCCCAGCCGGGGTGATTTGATTCTTGGCATGGTAGCGCTTGCCTCGCGACTGGTTTGTCTCCGTCTTCGGTCCAACGAGAAATCCCCAATGGTATCTACTTAGATCTAGGTGATTAGAATCTGACGTATTCACGGATTGAGGGGATCAAGTTAGGTACCGTGAGTTCCGGGAGTCTCACCTATCTTCGCCCCCTGGCATCTCCGACGCACCTCCGCGAGCATAGAGGGCTATGTAAAGCCGCTCCTTGTCACTAGGCATTGTGCAGTGAAGACAAAGTGGACGACTGAAATGCTGATCCAGGCGAGTGGATATAACAAATGTCTGATCTCGCAATTTCTTTTTGAGGAGGCGGGTAGATTGAGGCTATAGCTCGTTTCTAGATTCGTAGGGTCGGAATATTACAACGTAGAGACGATGTGTGGCCGCGGTCTAATGTCGAGACGCGAGATATAGCAGATGCTTCCGTAGATATTTATTCGTAGCCGTTGCCCCGCAACGGGATGAAATCGATGAATCATCCTCAGGTTTCCCTTAGTCCCTCTTCCCTTGCGAAACCTAAAGCGCCCATCGATTTGTGACTCTCTAATACAGGCATCGTGCCAAAGCGTTGGAAATCAGCCTCAGCCCTACTATGCTTGGCACATAGCATAAATATGACACGTCTCCCATAGAACCAAATCGAGTTGTTTCACCTATTCTAAAGGACGTAGGAGCTCAAGTAGCACGATGACTTTCGTGCAGAGCAGAGCCTCACCCGGTGAGCCGGCACCAGAACGAGCGTCTCTTCTTGTGTACTCCCAACTTTCAACTCGCCCATGTGAGCAATGTCGTCGAAATCTGTCACACGGCTATGACTTCCTTCCAAGCTCAGGACTCTCCCTGGTGGTCTTATCTTGCCCATGTGAGAGTTCACACACCTCGATACTCATCTTTGTCGCTTCTGATAGTAGACTCGTGGCTTGAGTCCGACTTCTCCCATCTCACTGTGTGCGATTCGGGCACACTCATATTATGCTACTACTCGAAAAGTATACCCAAGCACGAAGGGTACCTTACACTGGGCTCCTCCACCAATGGTCCGAAGAGAATGAGCGAGCGGCATCCTCGGCTTTGTAACGAAGAAAGCGAACTTCTAATCTCCGAAATTACACGGAGATGCCAATAGGGCTGAGTCCCGATAAAGCTTAGCGCCGCGGACTCAATCTTCACCGCCGTTCATGTGCTACCATGGTGACATCATCCTCTAAAGTCTCCACCTCTCCATGACTGTCGCCTAGCACAATGGTCATTCGATCAGACTTGCTGAAATGCATCCTACGCCTCCTAACGAATGCGCATTGGGAACACCCTGTGGCACTGTAGCAGACCTACTTGTTTACATTGAGTTGACAAGCTCAATAGAGAGGCAGCTTTTGCGCACAATTCCTGATCTCACGTATCACGGGCTCCGCGGGCCTTTTTTAACGATAGTGTGATGATGGGCGAAGGAAGGATTGCACTGGTCTGACTTGTATGGCACAGCTCGGCTGAGAGGCAGTGCTGCCATAAGTGATCCTATCGTGTCCAAAGGCTTCACAATGGCTACTCGATTCCTATGAATTGCTGGCATGGAAACTAAGGTAAGATATCGAACGTTGGATCAATCTCAAAAGGTGATACGATCCATGTTTGCATGTCCAACATCGGTCTGCGTAGATCTGCCATGTGTCACGGCAGTACGCCCCAGTGAAATCATTGGATCATCTATTTTCCTAAGTCTGACATGCATATAAGCTAAGAATCAAAAATCTTCGGGCTATGCTTGATGGTAGCCTATTGGGGAATTTTGTCATCATTTAGCCGAATATCAGGCGTGCAAACATGGTTTTAGACGGCGATTAAGCATCTTATGATGCCGATCAGCATGTGTCTTCGCGGCGCAAAATGCCACATCATGCTTGACTACATATACCCCGCGCACATTCCATGGGAGTTTTGTTTCTGGTCGGGTGCCCTGCTCTATGGAACCGAGTGTTCATCCTCGGCAGACTTGAACAATGGTGCTCGATGTTGGCAGGATTCCAAAGGAGTCTTTCAAGGTATTACTCAACGAAATTGCAAACCCCGCAAGACTCTTCAGCTAATATCGATGTCTAGGTAGTCTCCGCTGTCCTTGCCACTCTCGCCGTCCTCTCCGCAATCGCCCGCACTGCCATCCGTCTCTACACCCAGCGCCGTCTAGCCACTGATGATGCGTTCTTTCTTCTGGCCTGTGCGTGCCTATGCGCGAGTACCGGCCTGCTTTTCGCCAGTTATGACCTTGGATACACATTTGCAATAATGGATCTGAATCGTGAAAGACTCACCACCGGAGAGCTCAAGCCCCCTCCAAATCTCATATACGACGCCATCAGGCTCCAACAGATGCTTGTCGCATTTGTCATCATGAGCTGGTCTGCGATCTTCGCCGTCAAGGCCTCGTTCCTTGCTTTTTTTCGGGTCTTGATTGTGCGAGTTAGGGGCATGATGGTCTATTGGTGGTGCGTTGTAGGCGTGACTACAATAGCCTTCGCACTCAACCTCGCTGTGCCTTTCGTCGAATGCCCGCACTTCAATCACGATGTTTGTATGGCAACTAAGATTCGATTTCACGATATCCTGACCAAACTAACATCTTGGCTGCAGTAAAATGCGGGACACATGCAAGCCTTCGTAGAACCTTGGGACTTTCAGCGCCTGCGGTGACCTTGGATATCATTACTGACATCATGAGTATGTCCAACTTGTCCCTACGCTGGGGTCATAATGTAGCGATTGTACCTAGAAGAGTGGGGAGACTAATGAGAACGCCCAGTTATCGTCATTCCATTCCGTCTCCTGTACTCCGCACGTATCGAAATCTCCCAAAAGATCATCCTCATGTCCACCCTCAGCCTCAGCATCTCCATGATCATCATCGCCATAATCCGCATGTCCGGCTACCAGCTCCAAGGAGTCATCGACCTAACATGGCAGCAATTCTGGCAGTTCGCCGAAGCATGCGTCGCAGTGCTAGTAGTCAGCCTCTCAGTTTTCAGAAGCGCCTTCGTTGCCTCGAAGCGTTCAAAGGCCTCTGATCAGAAGAAACAAGCGGGATATTGGCAACAGGTAATGCGGCGTCGGAAGGTGATCTCCGAGACGCAACAGGATGAGATGGTTGAATCATTGCCGAAGGTTCCTGGGGCGACAATGACCGGCATTCGCACTCTCATACGAGACGTTGAATCAGGTTCTGGTGCGGAAAGACAAGACCGAACTCCATCGACTGAATTCTGGTGGGATCAACGCGGGAAGCAGTAGATAACAAAGCATGCATTTCTCGTGCAACTGATTTTCAAGAGCGATCTAAACTGGCACTCGTTGTCTGATATTCAAGTCCTGCTGCCGATTTCACGTTAGATCAGGCTTCTATATCAGTTTACAATTTTCCCATCACGAAGAGTTACTACTTTAATCAGCTCGAAGCCTCAGAGAAATATAGCCACACACACCAAGGACCCTGTGCTAAGTCCTGGTGACAGACCACCAAGTCTATGCCTACTTCGGTGCTCAATCGATCGGAGAGCCACACGGAGGACTGCGCTCAAATTACGCAAGTTCTCCATGAAAGATCTAGCCTTCAGCCCAATCCACTCTTCCAACTGAACCTGCCAGCGCAACGTAAGCTCCGAGCTTTGATCATCCGAAGGAGCCGAAAGTCCGATCCTATCAAGCCACTACAATTGCCAGTACCGTCGATTCATCAGCTCAGAGGCCGGAAAAGATACAAGGACCTCAAGCGATGGTTCTAAGCATACATTCACCACGTCTTATCTACAGCGTCCGGTACTCTAGGTTTTAGATGCATGATTCTCGATGTCATTTCATTCGACACAGGCACAATGTCACTCACTGCATACAAGGAGCGTTATGTCAACGAAGTTGAGTCATTACTTGAAACAAGAAACCACAAGTGGAATCACATGAGAAATTGTCACATTGCGAGTCTGTCAGAAATGCGGTAAATTTTGCGCATAACCTGTCTGAATATCTACTTTACCTCCAACAATACCAAAATCCTCAAGACTTTGATGAAAACTGTCTCCTGAACGTATCGTCTTTTAGCTGATCCATAACACACTGCCTAATGTACCCTTTCAAGAGATTAATTTTAGCCCTACTCAATGCTGTTTTCCTCCATCAATAGGCATGGATCCAGCTAGCCCGGCCCCGATGTCTGTGGTCTCTTCGGCTGATCCGAGCGAGGCGCAGTCGTAGTATTCATTGAAGATCGTCTAGCATTTGGATCTAATGGTGCACTTCTAGGAATATCGTATCGTGGGTCGTACGAAGGGAGCAATTGTCCTCTCAAATCGAAGCTGCGCGGTGGAGGTCTTACAGGCGTGGCTGGCTTTTCCGGTGGAGTTTGTGGGACGCTCGGGGTGCTGCGCGGAAAATCGTTTCGTCGGAGCCAGGGTGGCTGCAATTGCCCATGTGCTACATAATCGAATTCAGGCGTTCGGGGTTTTTTCGGCGTCGGAGGCTGCTGCAGTGGAGCTTCTGAGATGCTGGGCATGGTTGGGATCTCTGGGAGGTTTGCTGCAAGCTCGGCTTGGGCCACTGACTTTGGCGTCACAGGCGCACTCCTCGAAAAAGGGAAAATTTTGAGATCTGGACGGTTGTCGACGAAACTGGGTTTCCGTCCTAGTGTCCCGCCCGGATTGATCAAACTGGCTCTCCGATCCGAGTAATTCTCAAAGATACCGAATTTCCGTCCTAGTGGGTTCATCAGACTAACTCTTCGCAAAACAGGTCCTTCTGAAGTGGTCGGTTCACTTTCGCGTATTCTGTCCAGTGCGCGCTTCGTGAAAGACTCGTGTCCATTTGACGCGAAGCCTGAGCTTGGCGGCCCATCCCCTGGATAGTCGTGCCCATAGAAGGATTTACGAGGTTTGCGTGTGGTCTTGGGGCTTACAAGACTGCTGGTAGGAGAGCTTGGCTCCCTCTCTGCATTCCACTGTGGGCTTTGCAGGGTTTTGGTTCTGGTCCTTCGTCTGCGGGGGCTGCCAAGCACCGAGTGATGTGGGTTTCTTGCGATAATTCGAATACCCCGAGTGCTACTTGGCCCGGAAG
>JAABUP010005564.1_pt1 | contig 18941 bp, 16 predicted proteins | sample 5559201 | NCBI WGS metagenome assembly JAABUP01 (sample SAMN10711887, study PRJNA513373) | rock metagenome | isolation source: Antarctica rocks | place: Antarctica
CTATATACATGTTGTGCAGCGGCCACCCTGGTCTCCGGTACCAGGGTTGCTCCGGGCTTGCACCCGGGAACGCCGACAGGCGTAAAAGTTTTTTTTCTTTCTTGTTGTTTGATACCTGATGATTGCAACACAAAAGCCTGCTAGCGCTTGTAACTGGATCTGGTCTAGAATTGCGGTAACAGGTGGCATGATGTTGTGCAGGTCTGAGGCCCAAGGTCATGATGAGTTGGGCAGGCCCTGGTCCCCCAGCTGCTGACATTCCCCGGGGGAGCTTGCTGCCTGTGGCCAGAACTGTGTAGCATATATATACGTGTAATACTTGGCGTATGCTATTCAGCTCTGCGTCACAGGCAGCGGTTTTCCCCAAAGGAATGTCAGCAGCTGCTCATGTTGAGGCTGCATGCCATGCTTCACAGGTCTGCTTTTCCCAGGGCCTTGCAGTTGCTGCGCCCCTGGGCCTGCAGATGCTGCGCCCCAGGGCCCTGCACATGTTGCGCCCCAGGGCCCTGCACATCTTTCAGGTGAAGCGCTTTCAGCAATCCCACATGTGCTGCCTGAACAACTGAATTGTGTAAGATACTGACTCTTGTGCCAAAGACATAGGTGTAGATGCAAAATAAAGATGCAAACTGTTTGACACATGAGGCAAATGCTCTGCACTTTGGCTTTGATTGCCTGCAGAATTGGCTGGCAGCTGCAGTGAATGAGCAGCAATATGATATGCACATGCACAGTGTTGCCGTCCAGTGGTTCTTGCCGAGTCAAATGAGAATGCTCAAGTGCTTTTGCGCATGAGCGTTCTCATTTGCTTCTACAAGAAGCTCTAGACGGGAACAATGAGCTTCCTCACCAAAGCAGACCCCGATGCATACTTGCAGCTGGGGGGGTTGCCAGAATACCTGAGCACAATGTGGGTTAGTTTGAAACCAGGTAGCTGAAACACGAAAGCATGAAAGCGCAGGCAAGACAATTGTCCGTATGCTATGCAGCTTTGCGTCACAGGCTGCGGCCCACCCCCAATTGCAAGGGATCATCAGCAGCTACTCATGCATGTGGCACGGCATGCTTCAGAGGTCTGCTTGTCTGGCCCTGGACATGCTGCGCCCAAGCTTCATGAAGATCAGACCTGATCGGACCTTTCAGGTGAATCGCTTTCAGCAACAATCCCACATGTGCTGTCTGAGCAATTGGACTGTGTAGGATATTGATTCTTGTGCTCAAAACATATCTCTGCCTGTTGCATCCAAGCAGTGGCCAGCAGAGTGAGAGGATTCTTGCCCATCCTTTTGCTATTGTGAAAGTGCATGTGGTTGTGTTCGGCACCTAGCTCAGAATCAGCAGCTGCATGACCTGTCGCTGTCCTGACAGCTGACTGACTTGCGACTGCATCAGCAGCTGCTTGGCCTTTTGATGCCCTGGCAGCTGCTTGCCAGGGCGTTGGAAGATCAACCAGCTGATGATGCTGAGCAACACCAACCTGATGTCAGGGCAGCGCTAGTGCAAGCAGCTGCACGTGCATCTCAATAGCATCAGCAACACAGGGCAAACATGCTCTTTCTTTGCAACATCAGTCTCTAGTTCTCGGCCAGCACAAGAAGCTGCAGCCAGTCAGCAGCTGCTGACAGCAGAGCCAGACCTAACAGAAGTTTCGAGTCATGAAAAACCTGCTGCCCGTCCTGCAATAAACTCAACAAGCCAAGCCATGTAGTTACGACAAAGCCTGTGATGGTCAAAGAAGCAGCCTTTATTGAACCTGTCTGAGCTTGGCTTCTTGCAAGATTGGTCTACTACAAAAGCAGCCAACACGCCCATGTTCGTGGACATGATCTGCCGTTTCCAGTGTGACAACACCGCCACTAACAGCAGCGATGACTGACAGTGGGGTTTTGTTGTCACACTGGATGTTGCAGAGCAGACATGGGCCTATCGGCTGCTTGGTCTGCTGTGGCAGGCTTTGTTGAAACTATGTGAGCTTGCCTCATTGGCTTGATTGCAGGAAATGCAGGCTGCCAGATTGGTTTCTTGTTGACTCTTTCTGCTCAACCCTTTGAATCATCACCTCAAAACGTCTAGACCTGCAACGTCTAACACAGGTCTTGTGGGAGGTCAAGCTCAACCCCAGTCCCAAGCAAGGCTGTGCCAGCAATGCTAACAGGAGCCAATCAAACAGCTTGGCTTAGGCGAGATCAGCGAGATGTAGAGTCAAGACTTACAGCTGTAAATCTTGACTCTGCATCTGGCCGGTCTCGTCTAAGTGGCTGCAGCCCTCCTTGTATACTTCGCCTACAACCCCTTGCAGCAGCTTCTGAGGTACTGTGGACCACAGCATTTGCTGAGAGACCCCTCCCAACCCTGATCCATCCAGGTCAGAGCAAGCAGCTCTACAACCACAGGTTCCCTTGCTTGATTGCCTGAGGACCACAAGAGCAATCAAGCAAGGGCACCTTGGCTGCTCCTGCTCAAATTGTGACGTTCACAGATGTTGATATTTCTGGTGTCACGCCTGCAGGCTGGGGTGCAGCCAGCATCAACAAGTGAGTCTTAGGCTTAGCTCAAAGCTCACACTGACTCACTTGTTGACGCTGGCTTCACCCCAGGCCTGACACCAGAAATATCAACACCTGGGAATGTCACTAGCTAAGCCATGTGTATATACTGCCTTTGCATGCCATAATTATAAGCGTATATGCCTGATGCACTTTTGGAGAGCAACATCAGATGCTTGACCTGTCAGTACCACGACAGCTGCTGAGTCGGTAACTGCATCAGCAGTTGCTTGGCCCGTTGCTGCCGTGGCAACTGCTTGACTTGTCACTGCCCTGGCCCCTGTTTGCCAGGGTGCTGGAAGGTCAACCAGCTGCTGATGCTGAGCTACACCAAACTGGTGTCACGGCAGCGCCAGCACAAGCAGTTACAAACGTACATCAACAGCAGCAGCAGAGCAAGAAGAAGGGCAAAGTTGCTCTTATCCTGCAAGATCAGTCTCTGGCTCTGCAGCCAGTCAGCAGCTGCAGGCTGCAGAGCCAGACTTGACACGCGTGTCAGGTCATGACGCACATGCTGGGTTTCCTGACCTGTAACCTCTGTCAAGTCTGGCTCTGCAAGCAAAGATTTCTTTTAACAAAGCCTGCCTGATGAATGCAAGCTCAGCATGGCTGCTTAGCTTGCCTTCTTGCCCTAGTTTTGTTTGGGGACTGGGGTTGGCTTGAGCAGTCCCATGGAATGTGTGCAAAGCGAAGAAAATAGCCCAGCTCACGCCAGATTAGCGAAAAGCAGAGTTGCGACTTACAGCCGTTTGTGTACTTTGCCAAGAACATGTACATGTACACCCTGCAGCAGCACTAGTGGTACTGCAAGCAACAGCATCTGCTGAAGGTCTCCATCACAAATCTGACGGAATCAACGTCAGAGCAAGCAGCTCTATGACCAACTAGTGCTAGAAGGTTTGGTTGTAGAGCGCTTGCTCTGACTTGTGTTTTGTTCAAGCAGGATTGCAAGCAGCAGTAAGGCAACTGCAATTCTTCCTGCTGCTACTCAGCCAGTGCAGCATCCAGGTGTTGATGTTCATGGTATCAGACCTGGGGTGCACCTTCACGTGAAGCCAGCATCAACAAGCGAGTCACTGTGAGCTTTGAGCTAAGCCATGGTGTCTATACTGCCTATGCGCACCATAAATATTCATGCCTGATGCACTGCTGGTGAGACATCACTCACTTTAGGTGGCATGGCAATGTGCAGTCCCCGTGCTTTGATGTTGGGACGCACCCACATGAGCAGTTGCTGTTACAATCATTATTGCTTCAGCTTGGTCTTTCAGCCAGGGCATATGCATGTGCAGCGGCAATGCAGCGTATGCTGCTTGAGCGTCAATGGCGATAAAGACTGTACGTGTGCTTGCATGGGTGGAGCAGGTGGTCCAGGTGGTCTTAGGTGGTCCTGTTACCACACAGATGTAGAGTGAGAAACATGCATCAAATCATCTTTCTTATTAATGAATATTCTGGGTGATGAATCACTGATGATTGACTGTGTCTTTCCCACTCTCAATGTGTGTGATGGTAGGACCACCTGCATCAGCTGGAGGACTTCAAATGTCCAGTAACTCTGGTATGTCATCCAGAAGGGAATCTGTATCTCTTGAAGTGTATACACTACTACTAGTAGTGTAGAGCATATTTGAGTGCTGTGCTAGTTGGGCCTATCTTTTGATGATAACTGCAACAGTAGAACTGGTTTCATCCATGGGAAGGGCCCTTGCAAACTGATATCCCTCAACCCTGGGTCGTTGTATCATTCCTGTTCTCATTATTTGGTCAGCTCAGGTATCTCTGTTGTCTGCGTTCGCAAGACTTGTGCACCACGTCCACGCCTGCTTGTGGCTTGGTGTCATGGCTAAGCAGCCAATCTGACCAATAACACCTCTGCACCCACACAACTGCATTTGGTGTGCAAGAGGCTGCAGCCCAGACAAGATATGGTAGCCCACATTGCCAAGTTGGTCAACTGCCTGAGTTCTGCCTGAGTTGTGCGCACAACTCAGGCAGTGGACCAATCTGTTGATGTGGACTGCAGTGTTGTGTCTGGGCTGCTGGCTGTGCATGCTCGGGGGCTTGACCTGACACGGTCACTGTGCAATGCTTAATGTTGCTGTTGTGCGGAATGCATCCACTGGGTAACGCCTCAATTGGCTGTGAAACATTGCATGTCTCAATGCCAGCAAACTTTCCTAGTTAAGTGTCTGGATGACAATTGATGAAAGGAGGCTGTTGAATGGTTGTCTCATTCCTGAAATGCCTTGCATTTGCAGGGACAATGTCTGCAGATGCTGCGCCCCAGGGCCCTGAAGATGCTGCGCCCCAGGGCCCTGCAGATGCTGCGCCCCAGGGCCCTGCAGATGCTGCGCCCCAGGGCCCTGCAGATGCTGCGCCCCAGGGCCCTAAGACGCTGCTCCCCAGGGCCCTGAAGATGCTGCGCCCCAGGGCCCTGCAGATGCTGCGCCCAGGCTTCAGACCCTTCAGGTGAAGCGCGTTCAGCAACCCCACATGTGCTGCCTGAACAGTTGGATTGTATAGGATACTGATTCTTGTGCCAAAGACATGTCTCTGCCCTGTTGCTTCCAAGCAGTGGCCAGCATGTCACCCATGCAAGTTGTCGATAGCAAGTGCCGTGCACAGTGTATGACAAGTGCGTGGCCAAATGATCTGCATTTTGGCTTTGGTTGCCTGCAGAATATTCTTAATCAATTGGCTGGCGGTGAATGGGCAGGAATATTTTGTGTTGAGCCATATGAGAGCGATTTTCACAGAGCGTCCGCATTTGCTTCTGCAAGAAACTCTGGACGGCAACAATGATCTTCCTCACTCAGGCTTTGGCCCCCATGATGGGGGCCGTGGACCTCCAGCAATATTGCAGGTGAATCCCTGCTATCAACTTTTGAGCTGGGCTGCCTGTTCCAATATCACAGCTAGCACAGATCAGGAATTTAGATTGGTAATAACAATATTAACAATAATAGTAATAGTAAGAAATAATAACAACAATAATAATAATAACAATAACAACAATAATAATAATAATAATAATAGTAATAATAAGAATAACAATAACAATAATAATAATAATAATAACAACAATAACGATAATAACAGTAATAATAATAATAAGAATAACGCTTTCCAGCTCATGATGAGCTAGGTACGTGCAGGAATTTGAGCCATAGATTTGCTGCTAATCACATTGCAGATCTGTTGCAAGTTTCACGCAGCTCTAGGACTGGTGTATGCTGCATCAGGCAATGTGGGCCTAATTGGATGCAACAATTGTTGCTGCTCACATGACAGTGCAAGGCAGCTTGGACACAGCTTCCTTCACTACTGGGTCTAGCTTCATTCTAGGACCCAAGGCGCTACAAAAACCTTAGTGCTACAAGGCTTCTAGCAGATCTGTGCAAGCAGGACCACAAGCGGCAATGAAGCAACTTGACCTCTTGCTGCTCCTACTTCAATAGCGAATTTTCAAGACACTACTTCATTAGATAAGTCAGCACCTGTGTACTTCAATATCTTAGATACCTAGCGGCAATACACCCGGTGTCTGACTTAGGCCAAAGCCATCGCCAACAACTGAGTCCGTTAGGAGCTACGTCATTTGTGCATGCTGATGATGACAAGCCAGGCAGCTGCCAAAGCGGACCGGGCATGAGCAGGCCAAGAGCAGGTCCCGAACAATCAGGTGTACACCTGATTGTGCGGGACCTGCTCTTGCCCTGCTCATGACATGTCAAGTCAGAGCCAGCTCAAGCAGCGCTGAACCGGCCAGTTGCAGAGGCAGGGCCAAGTCAAGCTGCTCAGTCAAAAGCATCTAGCTCAGCTACCAATTTAGTGCTGAGTCAATCAGCTGCCAAAGCAACAACATGTCAAGCGTGAGTAAATTCTGGCGCAGCAGCAGCTGCAGAGTAAGAGGACTCTTGCCCCTGCTTTTTCGTGCTGCTGAACTTCATGTGGTTGTATTGGCGCCACCCTGGCACCAGATTGGTGTGACTCAGCATCAGCAGTTGCTTGGCCTGTCGCTGTCCTGGTAGCTGACTGGTTTGCGACAGCTGCTGCTGCAGTCACAAACCTGTCACTGCCTGGGCAGCTGCTTAGTCTGTGACTGCATACGCAGCTGCATGGCCTGTCGCTGTCCTGGCAGCTGATTGGTCTGGCTCAGCATCAGCAGCTGATGTTGCTGATGGTGCTGAGCTAGGCCAATCTGATGTCAGGGCAGCGTCAGCGCAAGCAGCTGCAAATGTATCCCAACAGCAGCAACAGAGGAAGAAGAAGGGCAAAATATGCTCTCACTCTGCAAGATCAGTCTCTGGTTCTGCAGCCCGTCAGCAGCTGCAGGCTGGCTGCAGAGGCAGACCTTACAGACGTCTCAGGTCATGACGCGCCTGCTGCACTCCCTGCAGGTACGCCAAGACCTGACACATCAACCACATCTGGCTCTAGGTATGCAGATCTGCAGCTGCTGGTACAGGTTTCATGAAACCGCTCAAGCTCCACCCCGGTTCCAAGCAAGGCTGTCCCGGCAATGCTAACAAGAGTCAATCAAACAGTCTAGCTTAGGCGAGGTCAGCGAGATGCAGTGTCAAGACTTGCAGCTGCTTGTGTACTTGGCCAAGAACCCCTTGAACACCAGTTGGGACATCTGTGAACATAGCAGATGCAACAACTACACTGCATCAGATGTAAGATCTACAGCGCCATCAGTTGCATCTATGCCTTGTAGATGCAGCATCCACACAACTACTAGATTTTTTGGCTGTCAAGATGCAACATCTACACCGACACCAGTTGTGACATCTGTGAACATAGCAGATGCAACATCTGATTGCAAATGTGGTTGTTACATCTATAATTCACAACCTTTCTGATCTTTGATTACTTGAACAGTGTTTTCTGCAAGCATCAAGCACCTGCCTTCAAGTTGAACTACTTTGTGATTCTTTACCACCAACGTCATATTCTTACCCATGTTATCAGACTTGAACAGGCCTTGTTAACTTGCAGCACATACAGCATGCTAGCAGCGCTGAGACACACACAAACTCTTGCAACTTGTTAGGTATACTGTGCTAGGACTTTTTCTGCGTTTAAATGCATGTAGATGTAGTTTTTCGACTTCAGAACCTGAGCTTCTGTGTGTTCCATGACAGCATTGAATGACTTGTTTCATTCAAACTCAGCATTCCCAGAAATCTCATAGACATTGTTTGTTGACTCCTCTGATGAGTCCTAAAGACACAAAATGTAAATTGATTGATTGATTGATTGATTGAATGTATGTAAACCAGCTCTCCAGATGTTACATCTTGACATCCAAAAAATCTAGTAGTGCTACAGATGCTGCATCTGCTGAGCACAGATGAAGCATCTGATGGTGGATTTGGCCACCTTGCTTGTTTGTAGTTGCAGTATCTATGTTTCTCTAGATGTTTTTGGGGTCTGTGGCTCTAGTAAAGCAGCAATGAAGCAAGTGCACCTCTTGCTGCTCTGCTACTCAAATAGTGCAATACACGTGTTGATGTTTCTGGTATCAGAACTTGGGAACAGCCAGCATCAGCAAACTAGTCAATGTGAGCTTTGAGCCAAGTCATGTGTACATACGGCTCATGCATGCCGTTAACATGCACGCCTCATAGATTGTTGGTGATAGTCATACAGTTTGGTGGCAAATTGTAGTCCCCATGCTTTGCTGCTGGGATGCACCCACATGATCTCATGATCACATGTGCACTACCTTGGTGTTTCCGATCAGGCCATGTGCAGTGGCAATGCAGAGTATGCTGCTTCAGACAAGAACTGTACATGTGCTTGCATAAGTGGAGCAAGAGTCTGTATCTCTTGGAGTATATAACATACCCGTGTGCTGAGCTACCTGGGCTTATGTCCCGATGATGATTGCAAAAGTAAAAGTGCTTTGTATCCCTTGCAAATCTGGACTCTCCTGTGCGTGGAGAGGTGTTATAGGTCGCTGTTCGTGAAGCCAGTTGAGACAGCAGATAAGCATGTATACGAGAGGGCAGACGTGGAATCTTGAATAGTTACCCTCAATCTTCTGTGTCTTCCCTCTGGTATAAATGCTTATCTGCTGTCTCAACTGGCTTCACAAACAGCAGGGCCTTCACAAATTGCTATCAATTTGAGTTTGCCTGTGATCTCAGACGCTAAGGTGCATTGATTACTGCAAACAACTTGACGTCTGCCATCACAGACAGACTCAAACCACTCTCCACCTACCAGATACTACCAGGAGCTGTTGCATGTCTTGGCACTGACGAAGATCTATTGCAGGAAATGGAAATCAAGCTTGCAGACTTCTGTTCAATCACATTTTTGTTGGGCTGGCATGTACAGGTAATCAGAGCTTGCATTGGCGCAGGTGCTGGGAACCAAAGCTGCAAAGAAGCACACATGCTTGTTGATGTGGAAACGTGTGTGTAGTACGCACACGAGCAGTATTGCTTGACTGAGAGCATGTGTAATGAAATGCAATGATACTGTATGCTGCAATCGACAGAGGCCGAGCAACACTGCAAGATGAGCACATCTATTTGGCCATCAATCCTCACACAGAACTGAACAGTATAAGCTCAGAGAAACAGCCACCTGCTGGGTCTGGCAGGCGTCGCAGTATTGCATACACCAGAACCTTTCGCTCTGCTACTGCTTTGGCTATCTTGTTGCCGCACCTCCATGGCGCAACATGTGTCTTAGTCCTGAACTGGTGTTCCAGCAGTCTCAGAGGCGCTACTCTCTGCTCAGATGAGGCAGATGCTGTTTTGACACGTATGCCATCCACCCAATCAGCATACAGCCACTGTAGCTGCTTGTAGGCTGCATAGTGAATCAATCTGTGAATGAGCAGCTGAATTAGTCAATACTGTGTGGTTTGACTGTTGTGCAGCAATATTGCATGTCATTCAGTCACTTCATACACTCTTGCTTGTCATGGCTTGACCTCATTGTGACACCATTGCAACATTCTTGATATGTGTCAACAGTTTGAGCCAAGAAATATGTAACACAACCAGTGATTCTTACCATTCACAGTCGGATATTGTCCAAGCCAGGTTGTCCAGACAGGCTCATCCCGGCCTAGGACCTTGAGCTGCTTGACAGATGCTGGAAACATGTCTATAGGAAGATTGGAAAGCCTGCTTGTACCGGCACCTGCACCTTGATTTGGTGCACCAGCTCTTGCAGACTGGCTGTGCTCTGCAGCCTGCTCAGGCAATGTGTCAATACCTTGTTGACTGACAGATGGCTGTTGAGCTGGGGGTGAACTTGGTGCTTGTAAGTCCCTCTGATCAGCTGCACCGCCACTCCCTGATGAGGGGCCCTCAGGGTGGGTAGCCTGCATCTGCCTGTCCTGCAACCTCACCTCCTTCTGTTTTGCAGCCATCAACATCTCATGTGACCTCTTTTCTGCTTTCCTGCGCTGTCGGGCTGCCGCTGTCAATTTCTCATCGCTGCTGGCATCAATGGCCTGCACATGCTGTGCTGTTGAGCCACCACCGACTTTTGAGCCTTGAGCTGTCTGCTGAAGCAGTGCCATAGTGCATCCCAGCTGTCCCCTGTTGACTGTGCCCATCTGGTTCATCTGAAATGCCATCACATCCATGGTATCTTGCATCTTGACCATGCTGTCCCTGTGCTGCTCAAGTTGCTGCTCAAGTTGCTGCTTGAGATGATGATTCTGGTGACGCAGCTGCCGCATCTCTGAATGCTCCTGTGCAAAAGAGCAAACCGCATGTGATGCAGGCCAGCTGAAGACATGAACATATTGGTTATCAAGGCAAATCTCAAGTTTGAGTTCACCATGAACCAAATTCTGCAGTAGAGCTGCAGACAACCAGAGATACACAATGAAGCTTGCATGTTGAAGAATGGACATACCAGCATGTCCTGTCCTGACCTGAATGGGCAATCTGTCCAGCAATACTATGCAATAACAGTTCCAGATGAGGGCTCACCGTGACTCGTGTTGAGTCTGGTGAAGCCCACAGCTCTGCATCAGCCTGAATGGCTGGGTGAGTACTCTGTGGGCTCTGCATGGAAGCCAGAGCTGAGGCAGCCATAGCAGCTCCTGACACCAAAGCAGCCTGCATCCAGTGAACATTCAGATCTGTCTTTAGGTGTTGGCCTTCTTGACATGAAATTCAGCAATGCAACTCCTCTATAGTTATTGTGCGGTTATCTAGATCAGCTCTACCTTTAAGTCTGTCCCAAGCACTGAAGGCCGTCCTAAACACTAACTCCACCATCCAGACGATAGCATATACACTGATAATGAACCTTTAAGCATTCCTGACATATGCCTCACTGAACTAACATCACAGCAATCGGTCATGCGCAGTGCTTGAGTCTCCAGGCTTAGCAGCTCTTATAAGTGCTATACTGCACGTGGAAATTCCAGCACAGCCTACCAGAATGGCTGCGCGGCTCCTACACAGTCTGAGAAGACTTGAAAGCGTTTCAATTAGGAAACCTCTTGACTAGTGAGCAGTGCTCGACGATGCTGCCTTGCAAGATCAACACAATGATCACATGCGTCTGTACACCGCCAAAGCTGCCTGTACGCTTCTCGAGTTGACACGAGCTGTAAAAGCCCTTCGATTTGTTGAGATGCACAGGTTTCGGTCCATATCGCGCTCAAGCTGACGGCTTGTCTGTCGCTAGGGTAAAACGGCCTTTCCCGCGTCCCATACCTGGACAAGTCACAAGTACGTGTAGGCAATTCATATACCTCAATTATACTAACCATCTTTGCCCTGCCCATTGCCTATAATCACTAAATCCCTCTGCCCACTGTCTGCCGGCCCATCGCTTATCATCACTAAACCCCTCTGCCCATTGTCTGCCTGCCCATCGCCTATAACCACTAAACCCCTCTGCCCACTGTCTGCCTGCCCATCGCTTATCATCACTAAACCCCTCTGCCCACTGTCTGCCTGCTCATCACCTGTAACCACCAAACCCCCCTGCCCACTGTCTGCCTGCCCATTGCCGATAAGCATTAAACCCCTCTGTCCCCTGTCTGCCTGCCCATCGCCTGGCCCATCGCTTATCACCACTGAACCCCTCTGCCCACTGTCTGCCTGCCCATCGCCTAAAACCATTTAAAACCCCCTGCCCACTGTCTGCCCAGGCCTGCCCATTGCCTATAATGTTTGCCTGCCTGCTGCACTTAATGCGTGTGCCTGACACAGCTTTTACACGCTGTACAAGACTGGACAGTTCTCTGGTTGGAGGCCTCAATGGTGTTGCTGTTGTATCCAGTGCTGCAACTCACATTGCTACTTTAGCTTTTCAGCACAGACTCTTCTGGCCTTCATCTGGTATCTTAGGTAATGCAATAAGTGAGTTGCACTACACAGTCAGCAGCATGAAGCTACATTGACGGCCTGAGATCTGTCATGCACTTGGTTGTGCTTGCACTGAATTGGCAGCAGACCAAGCCACATCTCACCTGACTGTGCATGATGAATTGTGTAGACTCATGCGAGATCACATCGTCGCTTGCAAACCGGATCACATTACACGTCTTGATCTCAATGATTGCAGAGACTCTTGCCGTATACGTATCTCTCAGAACAAGCGCAAGGCTGTTTCACTTGATTTGCTCCTCAGCAAACATCACTGCAGTACATGTAAAAGAGCGCAATCCAGCATCAGTCAACATGGTTAGCTGTCGTTCAGCTACGTAGTCAGCTCATGATGCTGGCACTGATGCTTCTGATGTTGCCATACATGCCTTCTAGACCTGCATACAATGCGCTGCACAAGGTCACCTTTCAACCTGGAGTATGCTGTGGTACTGTGTACGCGTACCATCAAACAGACTCTGTCAAGCTCCTGCAGCTTGGACTATTGCACATGTGCAGTTCAGGTATTGTGTGTGTCATGGTACGGCTTATATATATATATATATATCTTCCAATCAGATGGGTATATATACCTTCCAATCAGATGGGAATCTGCCATGTGTTATTTTACGCAGCTAAACTTGAACAGCAGCCTTCACTACAACGTTGAAGTCATGTTACTCTTGTCACCTGCTCCTTTGCTGCAATTCATGCATGTACCAATGCATGTCCAAGAAGCACTGTTGCATGCACGGAGTCATGATGGGACTCGGATGTACTGTACTCAAGCTCAGTGCTGGCGGCCTCTGCCTGCACAGCTGTGCATGCAATTACCGGTCACAGACCAGCCCTTCCAGTCACTGCTGTCTCAGATGTCCTCAAAGAGTCCGCACTACTGTACATGTCGTTACAGACAGACAGAAACCGGCAAAAGATTACAGGCAGTACTACATGTACAGTCACATGTACACACTACCGTACGGGCATTCGTCCTGCACTCACACATCTCACAGTACGTCATGAATGGAATGCGCATGCGCTTTGCAGACATGCTGATACACTTATTTTATGTCCCTCTCACAAGGTAAGCTTCGACCACCAATGCCTCTGCTTGACATCACGCAAGCTCTAGCAAAAATGTCATGCAGGCATTTTCATCTCAAAGCAGCTGCAAAGTAGCTTGTACAAAGTACAGTATGTCCAGCAGGGATCCATCTGGCCATGCACATACACATGAGTCAGCTGGAAATTCTGAGCTCCACACCCAGCAACTCCTTAACCTGCATCCACAATTTTCAAAGTCAGCGAGATCCTATAGACCTCCATGCATTACATGCCCTTGGGTCAAAGTGCCCAGCCCCCATTCATCACCCACAAAATGCACACTTTCCCATAGAACATGGGGTCCCAACCCCTTGCCCCTTCCCCCAAATGTGTGTGTTCAAACTACAAAATGTTGCAATGTTCAGAACCTCTGAACCTCGAAGGCATTATGAGAAAGGACAATTGCAAGCAGGCATGCCCGTCCATATGCAAAAACAACAGTGTTCAAAATAGTTCAGAAGCACATTGAGCAGACGGCAAGCCACATTTGTCAGCCCAGCAAGACTGCTTGTCAGCACTGCACCCAGCCTTACTATGGCACTGGGCGGTGTTCAACAGGCAGTGAAAGGCATGAGCATCACAGCTGCGCCACAAAAAAGAAGAAGCAAGAAAAGGACCTGGTGAGAAATGGGCAAAAAAGGAAGTAGGCGAGCAGCAAGAAGAGCAGAAGACAGTGAAGAGTAAGGACAAGAAACAGGCTCATAGGAGACAAATGCAAGACAGTGAAGACTAAGGAGAAGAACCAGATCACGGAGGAAGGGTACCTGCTCATAGGAGACAAATGCAATGGCAATGGAAGGCACCACCTTGACATAGTTTGGCATCAAACCCTGCAGTGCATCAAGTACACTCACTCATCATTATATTTGTCGCAGCAAAGATGAACATTCAGTGTGCTGCCCCTTTGTGTCAATGCCACACACACTCTGATCTTATTACATGAGCCAGACTCATACATGGGCAGACAAGCACATTTCAAATGCAGAGTTCAAACATCTCCCCCTCTTCCCCAGTAGAAAGGCTTGACACTAGCTTCTGACACTCTAAGAAACAGGCCGTTCCTCTGGAAAGCAGTGACAATTATTTATCTCCAAGAGATTTGCTGCACAAGCAAAAGGTAGGATGCAAACTTGGATGAGATTGAGGGAGGTATACCTTGAAGAGAGCTCTGACACCCTCCTCTTGCACTGTTCTCCTGAAGCAGTCGGTCATGCCGCTGTACATGATGGCCTTGCCTGACTCAGCATGTAGGTTCTGTGCACCAGCCCAGCCAGACATCTGCACCACAAGCTTATGTCATCATATGAATGTTATTTGTTTTATATTTTACATTTTACATTTTATATTTTATATTTTATATTCTATATTCTATATTTTATATTATTTTGCCTGTGTTGAATGTTTTGTGCTCACTCTGGTGCAGAGTCACTTGAAAGAGCTGCTAGCCAAGGCTGCCATGTAAGATGTGATGCTTTGCGAAATCATATCAGTCTACTGAGACAGCAGCTGGCAGGCATCTGCTTGGGCCTGGCTAGCATGACTGGGGGTTGACATACTCTGCTTGCATGTGTAGCAGGGAGAGAAGAAGGGGAGGAATGGGGCCCTCAGCACGGCAAGGCATGTGTATGCCTGTGACAGACATGTGTGTAAATAATGTGGGGTGATGCTCACGAAGGAAAGGACAGGTGTCATGTGTTACTGGCATGTACAATCCACCCTCAAACTGCTAGGCGTGATTGCTGCACACAGCAAGACTTTTTTATGGGCAACATTGGCTGGCTGTCCCCAGAGTGATTAGACTGGGTGAGAATTGTCTGAGGGAGAGTCCTGCATATTCTGGAGTTGGGCATGAACCGATGTCTGGGGACCAAAAGCTAGAAGCCTTTTCAGACATAAGGTTTGCCTGTGACTGACTCGCTTTTGCTGCATATGCTGGAAAACTTGTGACATACACCTGTTTACATGACTTAAGAAAGCTCAGGCACAGCATCATTCAAGCAGAGTCAGTGGGATGAGTGTCGTGCCAATCTGCCCTAGGTCAAAGCAAACAGGCGGATACTTGGTAACAAACCAAACAACAGCACCTTGATGATGAAGAATTCTGCGCATGTTCTGTTGTCAATGTAGCTTGCTGTTGGAGTAGAAGTCTGACCTGCAGTCGCCTCCTAACAACATCAAGGGGGTATGCCACTGTCTGTCCGGTTGTACCTGCCACTGCTCCGCAAGCCAGCCGGGTGAAGATAGTCAGTTGCCGCTCATCATCCAGTTCTGAAGCCAGCACAAACACATTTGTATTGCAACACTCAAGCAGTGATGTCAATGTCAGGTTGACAAACGTGTCAGCATGTGTCAGGTGTCACATGTGTCAAATATGTCATGTGTCAGGTGCGTCAGGTGTCAGGTCACTCATCAGGTTGACACATGTGTCAGCACATCTCATCTGAGTGAGGTTGTGAGAGCTGCTAGCTGGCAGGTATGCTGGACTGCAGCTGGGAACTGCCTTAACTGCAATGCACATGAATGGCGATGTTGTGAAACATGAATGCTGATGTTGTGTGACATGAACACTGATGTTGTGTGACAGCAGGACCGTGAAGAGCCCATGCAGAAGTGTGTAGTCTTGGTGACAACTTGTGACAACACTCATATACAGTGAAGCCATGTAGCATTGCATGCCGTGTCTCCCCTGTATAGAACTACAGAGATGCACTGCAGCTCTCATATGTTGTCTTACAAGATTTTGCCAAAGCTGACATCAAGCTTGCATTGCAAAAGCAATGCACTCCCAGACAGGGGCATATGGGCACTGACTGGCCTGAGTCCATTTGGAATACAGACCGACTAGACTTGCTATGGCATGATTGGCATGTGGCATGGCACAAGCTCAAACAGCAACTCGAAAGAGCGCTTGGGTATTCTAACAAGTTGCAGCTTGGGAGGAACCTGGACTTGCTGCCATGTGTGACAAGCCATGCTTCCTTCCAACACTTCCATGTTATGGCACGTTCGTGAGTGACACGTCAGAAAGCAGACAATTTGTGTATGTGTGCTGACTCATCAGTCTATGTTGGCTTGTAATGACAACAGCAGAAAAATATGATGCTGAGACAGGATAAGTGAATGCACAGGTTGGATTGACTCACCGTAGTGTTTCAGAACCATGTCCTTCAAAGTTTCATACACGCTGAAGTTGAGACCGACGTAAGGAATGACACCGATCACGCTGGGCAGCCAACCCCGCCACAGCGCAATCATGCCTTCCTACATAGCAAGCCCAAAAAGGTCAAACAAACCGACCTTGCTTTTGGTTGAGCAACCTTGGAACGCAATAGCACAGGATGTGTTTACTGGGATGGCTGTGCCTGGTACACAATGATGACAGAGGCTCGTTACATCCTTGATGATCATACACATCTAGCAAATAACACTGGGACACAGCAGGTAGAATGCGAAGCAGCACTTCCCTGCATCCCACTTTACGCCTGTATCAGACACTTCCCCATGTGGATCAAGCCAAAGAACAACAAATGACTGAATGATAGCAATATGTGCATGTTCCGATGTATGTATCACAAAAGGTACCTGCTTGACAATCATGCGGGTGGCATGGAGTATGCCAGTGTACTCTTTTCCCGCCTGAACAGTCAGTCTACCGCGGACCATATCCAAAGGATATGTAGCCGTCATGCCAATGATACCAGCACAGGCTCCAGAACCCAGCCTCAGAAGTGGAGTCATTTGACCATCACCGCCATTCTCAAGCAGGTAATGTGACACTCGCCTGCAGCACAAGGAGGCGTGATGGATGATAGTTTCTGTGCATTGCATGGAGTGAGGTGTTGTGGTAGAAAGGATGTGAGTTTCTTGTTGTGCAGTCAATATGTACGACATGGCAAGGGACACCCACCAGCAGCTGCGTTCACCAAACGTGCATGCATGTCTGCATCATGCATGCAGGCTACAGCTACGATTGCCAGGGATGCCAGGTCTTGGCATTGCCAGGTTAGGGCATATGTGAATGATCTGCATGAGGTGTGTTATCTCACGGCTACTTGTCAGCTGCAGTGATCAAGGCTCAATGTGCACTGCGTGAGTGAACTGCATGTACCTGCTAATCTGCTCATAGGCAAGGAACTTGACTGCAGAATTGGGCACAATCCTGACACAGTTGGTGCCATTGCCCTGAAACATCCCTTTTATGCCCTCCCTTTGATACATGTGCTTGCATCCCTGGATGCACACTTGGCCTCAAACACCATTCACAAAACAACATGCATGCGATGTACTTGTCTGATACTTTGCAGGGTAGGAAGAATGCATTGAGCTCAATAACAAACCTGCCACACTCCAGTGTACAGTTTGGAGCTTCCTTGCACTTGCATCAAGATCTTCAATCTTTCCAGAGGAGCTACAGCTGTGCGAGATCTACAATGTCACAATGCCGATCAGCAATCGGAGTCTTGCTGCAGAGTCTGTTGCCCCATGCGCCACCATGGCATCGGCCATTGTCATGCAGGCATCGATATGCAGCAACGGAGACTTACAGCCCGCCTGCTATGCCTCCAGCTATTAGAGATTTGCCGACGGAAGCCCATGATAAAGACTTGGCGTTGGATATCTCTCCGGGAGGTTCAGTGGGTTTGCGTACGTTGTCAGGCTTTTGACTCATCTGATAACGACCTAAACTGGACTTATCAAGGGGCCAACTGAAGTCCCAGGCAGGCCAGCAGTGGCAACTTATCAATAACACAGAGAACTACGCAAGCCATACGCTGAATGTCGGAACAATTTTCGTTCACCAACACTTTTTGCCTGCCTTTACAGTATCTCCCGGCTAAGCTATCTGGCAAGCAGCACTGGGTCAAGCAACAGCTGTGATCGCGCTTGCGCAGCGAACGTACTCTTATCAGCGCAAAATCGTCGCGTCGACACTTCAGCAGTCTCGCTCAGATCATGACCGCTTTTGGGCTACCAGCTCAGCCAACTGACTTTACCGAAAACGGCCGTAATTACTGATTTGTTTTGCGATCGTCATCATTACTGTTCTCAGGATGGGTTGGATGATAACTTTAGAGGGGGGAAACGACTAAAAAGTCGCCCGAGAGCGAAATTAGAGGGGGGAGGACCCATCGAGCGTTACAGTATATAACGTAGGCCAGGGAGCAGATGGATCGGGAATCGCAAAGCCCCGGGATTCGGACAATCCCGGATGGAAAGAAACGCCCATACTGAGCGAGTACTGAGTCAGTACTACTGACAAGCAAGCACCATCGTGTTTTGGAGACCGGCGCAGATTCTGTTGGAGTGATCGTGATGTTACCATGTGATGTAGATGTTGCGTTGGAGAATGTTGCCAAGAAACAGAATGACTTAGAAAGACAGCGATTGGAGTATGCAACGCATCAGCCACAGACTGTTCACCGCGCTGCCCGGTTGTATGAAGTAGCGCTGGATATATATTCGATTGCATGGTTTTTAAAGCAAGCAAGCTGACATCATCAATCAGGTGTTACAAGACTGCTGGTTTCTGTCGTAACCACATACATACTATACAATACGGCATTAGCAACATTGTCTAGTCTGTCAATTGGCACTGTCATTGCATCAAAGGCATTGCTTCTGTGTACAAGGGGAGAAACCATTAGAATATGCATGCAAGTTTGAATAACTACAGGAGCAAAAGCAGCTTGAAAAGGCAATACAGATGGTGTGCACATGAGATACTATACAGTTTCCAATGGACTCGCAGTTTGCATGAAATTGCCATCCTCGCCTTTATTTGTTGCAGCATCGGAATTGAGAGTGCTCAGTCGAATTGCAGGATGTGCACGGTCCTCTCTCCCAGCTATGAAAGCCACACGCACCACAGCACCTGCATCCCAATTCATGAATTGATGAACGCCTGAGATAAAAATTGATAGGCAGAAAC